>Ga0160422_10003274_pt1 | contig 10035 bp, 7 predicted proteins | sample Fk160mmetaG_FD_108192 | JGI IMG/M metagenome (GOLD analysis project Ga0160422, IMG submission 108192) | Marine microbial communities from the Central Pacific Ocean - Fk160115 60m metaG | ecosystem: Environmental > Aquatic > Marine > Oceanic > Photic zone | place: The Central Pacific Ocean... | reverse complement strand
CCCTCACGGAAGCCGCGCTTTTCAACCTCAACCGGTCGTGCATCGGCAAGCACTTCCGTTTCCCTAAACTGAGGCTAACTTCGTGACCGAATCAATTTCCACTTCCACTGAACTTGAACCAATCGTTTTCTTTGAGGAAAGCGAAGACTTTGACCTGCTTTACGATGAGACCCTTGTTGGCATCAGCGAACAAGAAATTATCACCGGTGTAGTCACTACTATCGGCAAGGACTACGTAACCGTCGACATCGGCTTCAAATCAGATTGCCTGATCCCTACCGAAGAATTTCTCAACTCAGAAGGCACCCTGACAGCCAACATTGGTGACCAGGTCGAAGTATATGTTGAGGCCCTGGAGGAAGACGATGGTATCACGAGCATCTCTAAAACAAAGGCTGAGAAACTTAGAGTCTGGGAGAAAATCGGCAAAATTTACGAAGAAGATGGAATCGTCACTGGGGCAATCATCAATCGAATTAAGGGTGGTCTATCCGTCGATATCGGTGTCAAAGCATTCTTGCCAGGTTCGCAGGTAGATCTTCGACCAGTACGCAACTTGGATAAACTTCTGGGAGAATCCTTCGACTTCAAAATTCTTAAGTTCAACCAGAAACGTGGAAACATTGTTCTCTCCCGAAGAGCCTTGCTGGAAATTGATCGAGAAGAGAAGCGCAAGAAGACCCTCGAAATTCTGCATGAGGGCGCAAATATTCTTGGTGTCGTTAAGAATATTACTGACTATGGTGTCTTCGTGGACTTGGGGGGAGTAGACGGATTGTTGCACATCACGGATATGACTTGGGGACGTATCGTTCACCCATCTGAGATGTTCAGTATTGGCGACGAAGTTGAAGTACTAGTTCTGAAGTACAACCCTGACGAGCAGAAAGTCTCCTTGGGACTCAAGCAGAAGACTCAGAATCCTTGGGAATCAGTTTCCGAGAATTACTCTGCTGGAACGAAAATTACAGGACGCATTGTCAGTCTCACAGACTATGGTGCCTTTATTGAGTTGGAACCAGGTGTAGAAGGCTTGATTCACGTCTCCGAGATGTCTTGGACCAAGAAAATTCGCCACCCCTCCAAAGTAGTACAACTTGGTCAAGAGGTCGATGCTGTGGTCAAGGAAATCGACGTGGAACGCAAGCGCATCTCTCTGTCCATGAAAGAAGCCGAGCCGAATCCCTGGAGACTTGCTCTGGACCGCTACCCAATCGGATCAGTTGTCACTGGTCGAGTGAGAAACATTACAGACTTTGGTATCTTCGTTGGACTTGATGAAGGCATTGATGGCCTAGTTCATGTGTCCGATATTTCCTGGGCACAGCGGCAAAGAAAACCTTCGGAAATTGCTCGCAAAGGTGAGGAAATTGAAGTTAAGGTTCTGAACATCGATGTTGAACAAGAACGACTTTCATTGGGAATCAAGCAGCTAACAGAAGATCCTTGGCGAAATTTAGATGATCGCTTCCCACTAAATCAAGAGGTGGTTGGACGAGTAGTCAATATCACTGATTTCGGTATCTTCGTAGAGGTGCTTGAAGGAGTAGAGGGACTGGTACACATTTCAGAAATTGATGGTAGCGTTCCCAAGAACAAAATCACCGACTTCTATCCTGTCGATACAGAGGTACGAGCTCGTGTGATCAAGATCGATCCTGAGGAAAGACGCCTTGGTTTGAGCATTATCGAGATTAAGAATGCTCACTTCACCGGAGAGGAAGCTGTTGAAGTAGAAGCTGTTGAAGTAGAAGAGGGTGGAGAAGAAGAAACGAACGAAGAAGAAACGAACGAAGAAGAAACGAACGAAGAAGAAACCGCCTGAAGACCCTGATTTTGAAGGATGGCTTCTAAAGAAGCCGTCCATCAACCATTGACCCGCCTTAGATAACCTCCTACGCTTCAATTTGGAGATTTCCTCTAAATCTAGTAGTTCCTGTCAACATCCAAATCAATCCTTTCGGAAGGATCAAATTCGGCATCTACTCAGCGCACTATTCTTAAGGGGCCACTGTGAATAATGTTTCTGCCTCAAATTTTTTTGAACTAACCGGCCCCGACATTGCCGGTTCTGATCTTCCACTTAGCGGGTTTAAGGGTAAGGTTGTACTGGTTGTCAACACAGCCTCCAGATGCGGATTCACTTCACAATACGAAGCAATGAAGGAAATCTTTCAAAAATACCGGAAACAAGGATTTGTTGTACTAGTTTTTCCAAGCAATGAAGAAATCGAGGAATTCTGTGGGGGCTAGAGAATCAGCTTCCCGTTATTTGCTAGTTCTTCGGTGGCAGGGTCCAACAAACCGTCCGTTTATGAATTTTTGTCCAATTCATCTGCATATCTAGCAATGCGTGGCGAATTACGATGGAACTTTGAGAAGTTTTTCGTCGACAGGAAAGAGCAGATCATTGATCGATATCCTTCGACAGTCTCACCAAATCATCAACAACTTCTGAATAATATTGAAAAGTTGCTCTGAAACTTTCGGCAACCACTGAATATTCGTTTCAAACAGCACTCCTATGGAAGCCTCACGAAAGTCAATTTGGGGTTGGGCACTTTATGATTGGGCTAACTCCGTATTTGCTACAACTGTAATCGCTGGATTCTTTCCTATTTTTTTTAAACAATTTTGGAGTGCTGGAGCAGATGTCAGTGTCAGTACCGCTCAGCTTGGTTTTGCCAATTCTTTGTCAAGCTTACTGATTGCTATGACTGCTCCCATCCTAGGAGCAATTGCTGACCGAGGTCGTCTGAAGAAGCCCTTGCTCGCAGTGTTCACCTATCTCGGGGTGTTCATGAGTGCTGGGCTTTATTTCATTGAGCAGGGTCAATGGCAATGGGCTGTCTTGGTCTATGTTTTGGGTTCCTTGGGATTTGCCGGTGGGAACATCTTTTATGATGCGATGCTCGCAGATTTAGTCCCGGATGATCAGCTCGACCGTATTTCAAGCTTTGGCTATGCCCTCGGCTATCTAGGTGGTGGGCTCCTTTTTCTGATCAACGTATTAATGACACTGCAACCCGATTGGTTTGGATTAGCAGGTCCTGCGGAAGCGGTGAGGCTATCTTTTCTTACAGTAGCCGTGTGGTGGGGTGGATTCAGCGTATTCACGCTGCTCTGGGTTCCCGAAGTCAACCCGGAGGCGCCAGCGAAAGGAAGCTCAGTTCTTGCTGGATTTCAACAACTTGCTGAAACCTTCCGTAAAATAAGACACCTTCGAACACTTTTCCTCTTTTTAGCAGCCTACTGGTTTTACATTGACGGGGTGGGTACTGTGATTCGAATGGCTGTCGACTATGGTCTTTCCATTGGTTTTTCATCAAGTGATTTAATCACAGCCTTGCTATTGGTGCAGTTCGTAGGCTTTCCTGCAGCACTTTTTTTTGGCCGACTGGGTACACGTTGGGACTGTCGCAAATCAATTTTAGTTGGTATTGGCATTTATCTCATAGTGACCATCTGGGGTACTCAAATGAAGAGTCAATTTGAGTTCTATGGCCTTGCTGTCCTAATTGGAATTGCTCAAGGGGGAGTGCAGGCACTCAGTCGATCATTTTACGCTCGTCTAATCCCAAAAAATCAAACTGCAGAGTACTTCGGCTTCTATAACACGCTTGGAAAGTTCGCCGCCATCATGGGGCCTTTATTAATGGGGATGACTGCCCTGATGGCCAAAGGATGGCTTCTGGGAGACAGCCCCTCAGCAGCAGAACTTGAATCCGTTGGTCAAGAGGCAGCCCGCTGGAGCATTGCTTCCATATCAATTCTCTTCTTGATTGGAGGGGCATTACTTTGGAAAGTTGATGAAGAGGAAGGTAGAAGAGAGGCACGAATTCTGGAACAGCATGGCTAAAAGTCTCCTATTTCGATTCCCAGTCACCGTCTACTACGAAGATACGGATATAACCGGGGTGGTCTATCATGCGAACTATCTGAAATATTGTGAAAGAGCACGCTCTGAGATTCTAGGTGCAGAACGCCTCTACCAAATTCATCAGCAGGAAAACCTCTCTTTCGTAGTCTATCGAGCTGAGATGATTTTCAGACGTGGCGCCGTTTTGGGAGATCGTCTGGAAGTGCAAACACAGCCCACCCTTACTAGTCCCTATCGTGTTCAATTTACACAAAACATTATCCGCTCCTCCGACCAACAACTTCTTGTCAAAGCAGTGATTGAGTTGGTCTGCATCAGGCAGGAAAAACCAGTCCCGGTTCCCGATTGGATTCAGGAGCACCTGCCAACCTCTGATTGATTTATCCTTCAAAGTGACTTTCTCTTTCTAAGATCGTTTGTTAGAATATTTAGTTTACTTCTTTTGTCGCAATGCCGACTCACCAGCAACCAACTTTCATTATTGATTTTAAGGAGGATCCTTGAGCTCAGCCCAATCCACGCCACAACCCGAGGTACACGAGTATCAGGCGGAGATGCAGAAGCTGCTCGATATTCTAGTACACTCTCTGTACACCGAGCGAGAAATCTTTTTGAGGGAACTGCTGTCCAATTCTGCAGATGCGCTGAGTAAAGTTCAGTTCCTTGCGCTTACTTCTGCAGATCAACTGCTGAATCCGAATGCATCCCTGCAAATCGAACTATCCTTCGATGAAGACAAGCAAACAATAACTATTGAGGATACTGGTTGTGGGATGACTCGTGAAGAATTGATAGAAAACCTGGGGACCATAGCGAGCTCAGGAACTCTAAAATTTTTAAGGGAGGCTCAACAATCCAAACAAGCAGTCCAGAATCTCATTGGTCAATTCGGTGTCGGTTTCTATGCGGTTTTTATGATAGCTGACAAGGTGGAGTTAACCACCCGATCTTGGCGTCCCCATAGCCAGGCTTGGACATGGAATTCAAGTGGAAGTGGTCAGTACGAGCTTGCACCAGCTAGCAAGGAGGAGCGTGGAACCAAGATCGTGTTGCATCTAAAAGATGAGGCCAAAGAATTCTGTAATGAATACCGACTGAAATCGATCGTCAGCAAATATTCAAATTATGTCCCCCACCCCATCCAACTCAAGGGGGAGACCATCAATAAAGTGACTGCGATTTGGACACAGTCTAAAGAGGAAGTCAGCCAGAAGGACTACGAGGAGTTTTACAAGCAGATTAGTTACGATCATCAGCCTGCCCTACAACATTTGCACCTGTCGATTGATGCTCCAATTCAGTACTACGCTCTGCTTTACATTCCGCAAAAAATCACTAATGAAGTGCTCTACGCACGCGAGGGGAAAGGCTTGGCTCTTTACGCCCAAAAAGTGCTCATCCAACCCCAGCATAATGGCCTTCTACCACCTTACTTACGCTTCGTTCAGGGAGTAGTGGACTCTGAAGATCTTCCCCTCAATGTTTCCAGAGAAAGTGTTCAACAGAACGCATTGGTTGAACGAATCAAGAAAAGCCTCACCACACGGCTCTTGAAAGAGCTGCAAACACTCGCTGAAAACAATTCAGAGTCCTACAACCAGTTCTGGAAGGAATTTGGTGTGCTGCTGAAAGAAGGAGTCTCCGCTGATTTCGGCAACCGTAGTAAGCTAATGAATCTCCTGCGTTTCAACTCTTCATTGAGTGAAGGGGCTTCAGCTGATGTCTCTTTAAAAGACTACGTGAGTCGGATGCGTGATGAGCAAAAAGAGATTTATTACATTGTGGGGCCGTCTAGAGAATCCTTACAACATCACCCGAATCTCGAGTACTTCCGCAAGCAAAGCTTGGAAGTGTTGTTCCTGCATGATCACATCGACGATTTCTTGATGAATGAACTGCGAGATTATGATGGAAAAGCCTTCAAGAGTATCTCCCAGGCAGATATTGATGTGCCAGATCCTGTTGAAGACACCTCGCAAATGAGTACAGAGCAGAGAGAAGTTTTGCTCCACAAGATCAAGCAGCAGCTTGGTGACCGAATTAAAGATGTGATTGCGTCCAAGAGACTGGTAGATAGCCCTTGCTCCCTTGTCAATCCTCAGGAGAACATGAGCGCTCATATGGAGCGAATGATGAAGATGGTCAACGAGGAATACCAGATCAGCAAACGCAATTTAGAAGTTAATCTGAAACACCCGATCTTGCAGAACTTGGCGAAGCTGGCTGAAGATAATCCCAAATCAGAATTTTTCGGCCAAGCCGTGGAACAGCTCTTCCGTAGTGCAATGCTCGTGGAGGGTCTATTGGACAATCCCACTGAACTTCTGCCAGATCTCTATGACTTCATGGAAGCTGCGATAGCTCACCAACTGACCTCCTGAAGTAGACCATCATTTTGATTACACAGAGAACGCTTCACTAATTTGTTCTCTCTGACTTATTAACTCCAGCCAACCAAGAAAATGGCTCGAAAGAAAGCCGCCAACGGCAACCAAGCCAACAAAAAGGATCGGATTCTTCTTGTTGATTCGGAAGGAACGGTCATCACGGTGGCTGATCTACCCAATCGCATTCCAATCTTTCCAGTTTATCAGCGTCCAATTTTCCCTGGAATTTTGACGATGGTTGGTGCTGATAGTATGGTCAGCCGCTGGATTCGGGATCAAATCCGTGAAGAAAAAATCATCGGCCTCGTAATGGCTAAGCCCAACGAAAGCGATGAGGAAGGAGAGCAACGCCAAATCGAGTCTGCTTCTCAGCTTTACCGTGTTGGAACCGTTGCGTACGTCCTGCACTGGGTGGAATTGCCGGATGAGAGCTGCCAATTCATGCTGAGCACTCTGAAACGTTTCAAGGTCCGGAGATTCTATCCAGATGATCAGCATTACAGTGCTGAAGTGGATTACATCGAAGAAGCGCCTCCTGAAATGACCGAGCAGTTGCGCGCCTCTGCAGCTGCCATCGTCTCTACCTTAAAAGAACTCATTCCCCATAATCCAACCTTCTCTCAGGAGATGCATCACTTACTATCGCAGGTCAATCTTGACGAACCAATTAAGCTGACTGATTTGGCTGCTTCAATGACTAACGCTAAAAGCAAGGGCCTGCAAAAAATTCTGGAGACTCACGATATCCAAGAACGAATGGAGCAGACCCTGCTGTTGCTGCGGGAGGAATATGATCTGAGTTTGCTGAAAGAGAAGATCAGTCAGAAAATTGATGAGCGACTCTCCAAGCATCAAAGAGAGTTTTTTCTAAGAGAACAACTCCGGGAAATCAAACACGAATTAGGATTAGAGCAAGACCGCAAACAGATGGAGCTGGATCGTTTTCGAAAACGATTTTCGGACTTGACCCTCACAGATGAAGCAAAAGAACGGGTGATCCAGGAATTGGGACGCTATGAATTCATGGATGATTCTTCACCTGAATCTCAGATTGTCCATCAATATCTGGACTGGATTGCTGCTTTGCCTTGGGGAGTTTACTCGAAAGACAAACTCGGAATTACACAAGCAGAGCGTGTCCTCAACCGCGATCACTATGGCCTGGACGATGTAAAGAAACGCATTCTTGAATTCATTGCAGTCAGCAAACTTCGAGGTGGAATGCGAGGTGGGATTCTTTGCCTTGTGGGCCCCCCGGGTGTTGGGAAAACATCACTCGGTAAATCTATTGCCTCCGCACTAGGTCGAGAATTTTATCGCTTCTCCGTTGGCGGGATGAGTGATGAAAATGAATTGAAGGGACACCGACGAACGTACATTGGAGCCATGCCTGGGCGGCTGATCCAAGCCTTACGGACTACCAAGACAGCGAATCCAGTAATCATGCTGGACGAATTGGACAAGGCTGGCCGGAGCTTCCGAGGAGACCCCTACTCCGTTCTATTAGAAGTACTGGATCCTGAGCAGAACAAAGATTTCCTAGACCACTATCTTGATCTGCGTTTTGACCTATCAAACGTGCTTTTCGTAGCAACAGCAAACAACCTCGACACCATTCCGCCAGTTTTGATTGATCGGATGGAGATTCTCCGATTGTCCGGTTACGTAATCGAAGAAAAATTGAAGATCGCCCAGCGTCATCTGATTCCAAAAATTCTCCCCGAACATGGACTCACGGAGGAAAACCTCGAGCTACCCAAAGAAACACTGAAGCAGTTGACAGTGGAATATGCCCGTGAGGTCGGAGTGCGTAATTTAGAGAAAAAACTTCGGTCCATCACAAGACGTGTGGCAATGCGCGTAGCCAAAGGAGAAAAGCAGAAAGTTTTCATCCATCGGGAGCAGCTTCACGATTTTTTGGGACAGCCGGAGTACACTGAAGATGCATACAAGCGATTGGAATTGCCAGGAGTTGTTAGGGGTCTAGCTTGGACGCCAACCGGGGGTTCAACTCTACCCATTGAATCAATTATGCTCAACGGAAGCTCAGGAGAATTCAAATTGACAGGGCAACTCGGGGATGTGATGAAGGAATCCTCCTCAATAGCACACAGCTACGTCCAATCCTTGCTGCGCGAAGTGCCGGGCAAGATGCAATTCTTCAAGAAAAATACGATCCACCTGCACGTTCCTGAGGGTGCAACTCCGAAAGACGGCCCTTCAGCGGGAATAGCCATGGCCACCAGCCTGCTTTCACTCGCTATCCAACAAGCTGTTCCAGCATCTATTGCGATGACTGGAGAATTAACTCTCAGTGGACAAGTCCTCCCAATTGGAGGTGTTCGAGAAAAAGTTGTTGGAGCAAAGCTCGCAGGTATCAATACACTGATTTTTCCAGAATCAAACCGTTCGCAATTCGAGGAACTTCCTGCGCACTTGCGAAAAAATTTGACAATCCATTTTGTCAAACACTTCCGAGAAGTTGCTCTGTTGACATTGGACTACAAGCTTTCCTGTTAAACTTTGCTTCCCTTAGCATCGCAATTTTGCTAGAAGACTTCACAACTTAACGTGCTCTAACAACCTGAAGCTCACCACAAACTAATTTTTGGGTCAATGGCAGACAACTGGCTCCGAGATTCCCAACGTTGGCTGGTCAAAGCCCATCAAACTGTTTCTGACTGGGCAGACGAAGCCGGTATCTCTGAGGAATGGTCCAAACGATGGAAAGGCTGGGGAGATGGGTTTCTCGACTGGATTCGGACAGATGCCCCTGAGACTTTCCGACAACTAATCAGCCAGTCGGACAATCTTAACCAGTGGTATACTCATGGAAGCCGCTATTTTGATGCCGGCCAAGCACTCCTCAGTATTGCAGCTCGAACCTACGCATTTGAGAAAATCCGCCTTCCTGTACTTGAGCCCCACGAAATCGCTGAAGAAACACAAACTCTTCATCAGAAGAATGCTGCCGAACTGGCTGAGCTTTGTCGTAGACAAGGTGGTGCATGGATAAAAGCCGCTCAATTCCTTAGCTGTCAAGGAGATTGGCTCCCAAAAACCTACGTAGATCAGCTAGCAGAGCTTCAGGATCAAGCTCCAAGTGTGCCATGGGAAGAACTCGAAAAGCAGCTATTCCAGTGTTACGGTGCCGATTGGAAACTACGATTCGATGACGTTGATCCAGTACCATTGGCAACGGCATCCATTGCACAAGTTCACCGAGCAAAAACAAGAGGTGGCTCTCTCGTCGCACTGAAAATTCAGTTGCCAGATGCTTCAGAGAGGATTGAATCGGACTTGTTGTTTTTCGAGCGTATCGCACCCTTACTTCAACGCTGGGCGGAAGGTTGGAATGTTGAACAAACCGTTGAAGAATTAAGCAGGAGTATCCGTCAAGAACTGGACTATTATCATGAAGCAGCAAACCTAACAAAATTTCTTGCTCTGTACGAAGCAGAGGAATGGGTGTTTCCAGTACTGCTTCCTGATCTCCTGAGCAGAGAAGTATTGGCTATGAGCTTTGTGGAAGGCCAGCCTCTTCGGCACTTCCTCAGTGATGTACCCAGTGCTGCTGAGCCACTGCTAAAAGCATTGGTAAGAAGCTTCATCAAGCAAATCTTTGTGACCGGTTTGTTCCACGCAGATCCTCACCCTGGAAATTTCTTTGTACTCCTCAAGGGAAGCTAGCCCTGCTAGATTTTGGTGCTATCGCTCAGTTGACAGACTCCGAGTGTAAAGCCTACAGAAACGTCTTGGTTGCACTAT
>Ga0160422_10003273_pt1 | contig 10039 bp, 7 predicted proteins | sample Fk160mmetaG_FD_108192 | JGI IMG/M metagenome (GOLD analysis project Ga0160422, IMG submission 108192) | Marine microbial communities from the Central Pacific Ocean - Fk160115 60m metaG | ecosystem: Environmental > Aquatic > Marine > Oceanic > Photic zone | place: The Central Pacific Ocean... | reverse complement strand
AAAAGCGCAATCAATTGAAAGGCGCGCTAATAATATCTTTTGCCCTTTTGATGACGATGTTTCCTATAGGTCAAAAGGTTTACTCAACACAAACAAATCCCTATGCCATCATAGAGAAAAAATTCAAAGTAATGAATCAAATACTCTACTATGTTAATCAGCTATACTACGAAGATGTTGATATGGAGGCTATTATGGATGGTGCATTTAAGGGCATCATGGATCAGCTTGACCCTCATTCTATTTTTATATCAGCTAAGGACCAAGAAAATATAGATGAGTTATTTAAGGGGGAATTTCAAGGCATTGGTATAGAGTTTGACATCCTCAACAATTACATCACAGTGATTTCCCCTGTTGTTGGGGGACCATCAGAGAAAGCAGGATTGCTTGCAGGTGATTGGATAATCAACATTGATGGCAAAAGCGCTAAAGGCGTAGACAGAGAGGACGTTTATAAGAAGCTTAGAGGAAAGAAAGGAACCAGAGTTAAGTTAACAATAGGACGATTTGGCACAGAACCCTTTGATGTTACAATTATAAGAGACGACATTCCTTTGCTAAGCGTGCGCGCTACATCAATGTTAGATCGAAAAACAGGGTATATTTGGTTAACTCGATTTTCAACAAAGTCTGGACCAGAAGTCAAAAAGTCTTTAGACGCTTTACTTAGTCAGGGCATGGAAAGATTAGTCTTGGATTTAAGAAATAACAGTGGGGGAATTCTTGAGCAAGCTGCAGAGGTTGCAAATATCTTTATTACAAAAAAAGATACTCTTGTATACACTAAAGGAAAAAACAAACAATCGAGCCAGGCCTTCATTTCTTCACCAAGAAAAGGAAATGATGAATTCCCTCTCATCGTACTGATAAACAGGGGCTCTGCTAGCGCAAGCGAAATCGTTGCTGGCGCTGTGCAAGATCTTGACAGAGGGTTGGTTGTGGGTGAAACAAGTTTTGGAAAAGGTTTGGTTCAGAGACAAGCCCCCCTTACAGACGGTTCTGCAATAAGAGTTACGATTGCTCAATACTATACACCAAGCGGTAGACTTATTCAACGCCCCTTTGATATGGAAAATCAAAACGAATATTACTCCGAGTTATATGACGAGGACAGAGAAGTCAAAATTGACTCATTGAAAAAATTAAGACCACCCTTTAAAACACGAGCTGGTAGAACCGTATATGGAGGAGGAGGAGTTACGCCTGATATATACATTCCTTATAAATTAAAATTAAATGATTCAACAAGGAAAATAATGTCTCACCCAAACAGGCTTATGTTCAATTGGAGCACAAGCTACGTGAGTAACATCACCCTTCCTTCGTTTGATGTCTTTCAAACCACCTTTTCACTAGCCGATGACGATTTAGAAAACTTCTTTGATTATGCTTTAAATCAAGACAGTAAAATTGATAAAAAAGAAGCTATTCTTGATTCCTCTTATTTAAAAACAATGTTGAAATCAGAAATCGCTGGAGCTAAATGGGGAATAAATGAGTTATGGTCAATCAGAGTCAGTGCTGACAATCAAGTGATGCAATCCATAGAATATTTTGAAGAAGCAAAAAGTTTTTTGAATTAAAGCAATACCCCTTCAAGGGTCAATTATCTCTTGCAATACTATAAGCAATCGAAATAACTTATATGATTAGTGTTTTATACTACTGACGATAATCCATTACAAAATTTAGCTTACAAGCTCAAAAATTTAGAACTAAAACTACGGAGGTTTAAATGGTTCAATACTTTATAGATGGTGGCGCATTCATGTGGCCTATTTTGTTTGCACTATTATTCGGCTTGGCATTCGCATTCGAAAGAGCATATTCTCTTGTATTGTCATCTATTGACTCAAGTAAACTTTTTGAAGACGTTTCAAGCGCTATGCAGGGCGGTAAAGTCCAGCAGGCCGTTGAATTGTGTAGCGAAACTCGCGGTCCTGTTGCTGGAGTATTTCATGCCGCTCTATCTAGATATGATCGCGGACTTGAAGAAGTTGAAAAAGCCATGGAAAATGCTGGTTCTCTTGAAATGGCGTTTCTTGAGAAAAATATGATTTGGTTAAATACCGTCATTACGGTTGCTCCTATGATTGGTTTTACCGGAACAGTTGTTGGTATGATATCAGCGTTTGATGCAATTAAGGCTGCCAATGATATTTCTCCCGCAGTTGTAGCTGGTGGTATTTCACAAGCGCTTTTAACAACAGCATTTGGCCTTATAGTTGCTATGATCATTCAGTTCTTTCAGAATTTCTTTGTATCACGCATCGATCAGCTCATACTGGATATGGAAGAAAACTCTGTCAAGCTTCTTGATTCTCTACACTCAAAAAAGTAGTAAAGGACTTTAGACAAAAGATATGGCAAAACAAAAAAGACGATTTAAAGGTGGTGAAATACCCACTTCATCGATGGCAGACATAGCCTTTCTTTTGCTTATTTTCTTTCTCGTCACCACAACCATTGATATGGATAAGGGTCTGGGTATGGTCTTGCCAGCTGAGGGAGAAGAGATGGAAATCAACAAAAAGAACATACTTAACTGCTTGATTAACTCAACAGGAAATGTTTTGTTAGGCGGTGAGGCTGTTGATATAAAAAATCTTGCAAGGGCAGTTCGACAAAAAATTGCGCAAAATGATAAGCTTGTCATCTCCGTAAAAGCACATAATGCCTCAAGATATGAAGACTACGTTCGTGTTATTGATCAGCTAAAGCAAGCCAATGCTACCCGAATCTCCATAGCGGAATCAGATTAATGAAAATAAATAGAAAAACACAGTTAGATTCCGAAATACCTACCGCATCAATGCCTGATATCATCTTCATGTTATTGATATTTTTTATGGTAACTACCGTCCTAAGAGAATATTCTGGCCTCCCTATTTCATTGCCAAAAGCAAAACGAATAGAAAAGCTCAAATCAAAAAGACATACTTCACATATTTGGGTTTCAAAAGAGGGCCTAGTGTCCATAGAAGATAAGCTATACTCTGCTGATGGAGTTAGGCATATCATGTATGAAAAAAGAGTTTCTGATCCCCAGCTTGTAGTTTCATTAAAAGCTGATGAGCGTGCAAAAATGGGTCTTATTAGTGATATACATACGGAACTAAGAAAAGCTGACGCTCTCAAGCTGAACTATTCGTCAAAGACTGCTGTAGATTAAATCATGTATAAAGAACAATCGGCTGCGCTTAAAGTTAATTACCCTGTAATATTCAGAGTCTCTGGACTCGTTGGTTTAATGCTAACCATTTTATCTTTTTTAACCTTTCCAAGATTTACAAATAAAATGGTTCTTGATGAAGAGATACAAATTGTTATTGAACAAATAGATATACCTCAAACCGAACAATTTGACAGACCTCCGCCGCCAGCAAGACCTTCAGTGCCGGTAGAGTCCGAAAGTGAAGATGTAGCTGATGATGTAACTTTAGATGAATTTAATTTAGACGATTTTGATGCCTGGGATGCACCTCCGCCACCACCAGAAGGTCCAAAAGTAAAATTCATTCCTTATGATGATCCACCAGTGCCATTGACTCCAATAAGACCAAAGTATCCAGAAATTGCGCAAGAAGCAGGTATTGAAGGAACAGTGGTTGTACAAGTGTTCGTTGATGACAAAGGCAGGGTCAAAGAAACTGTTATACTTAAGGGTATTCCAAACACTGGATTAGATGAAGCAGCATCTGATGCTATAAGACAGGTAAGGTTTAGGCCCGCAAAGCAGCGTGAAAGAGCGGTTGGTGTCTGGATTTCTATACCAGTTAACTTCAGACTAAAAAGCTAAGTTAATACCTTAAATATTTCAACCGGCTTACGTTTTCCCTTGACCTTTATTGCATCAAGCTTTCTCGTTTTATAAAGGTCACCAATTTCATCTTTGACACTTTGAGATATAATTATTTTAAGTGGGCCTGCAAACGAACAAAGCCTTGCACCTAAATTTACGGTATCACCAATTACCGTATAGTCCATCTGATCCTTTGAGCCAATATTTCCAGATATAACCTTTCCCTTGTTAATACCTATTCCTGCATTAATGGGAACTTTATTTTGTTTTTCACGCTTTTCATTAAATTTTCTTAAAGCCTCGACCATTCCTACCGCTGTTTTCACGGCTCTCTCTGCATCATCATCTCTTGAAATAGGAGCACCAAAAACAACCATAAGCTCATCTCCAACTATTTTATCGAGCGTTCCATCGTACTTAAAAATAATGTCGATCATTTCACTAAAATAGGAATTCAGAGTACGGACCACCTCTTTTGGAGTCATCTTTTCTGACATCGCAGTAAATCCACGGATGTCACTAAACAAAACCGTGACATCTCGTTCCTCGCCCCCGAGGTTTAATTTTTGATCATCGTCAAGCAGCTGATCAACAACGCTTTTTGAAACGTAACGTTTAAAGGTATTTTTAATTTTACTCTGCTCTGTGATATCTTCAATTGCTACCACCGCTCCCAAGTGATCGCCTTTTTGATCAGTGAGTGGCGCTACAGAAAAGTTTACAATAGTATTTCTAGATTTGCTTAACAATGGCACACCCAGCTCTGAGAAACTCTCAAGCTCAAGCTCTGCCGACTCTATGGCGGCACATAACCCTTTATCCTTTGAAAACAGATAAGAATAGTGCTCTCCAATGATTTCGTTTGGTTTTTTGCCAAGTAGTTCAACTCCGGCTTTGTTTACTGAGTCAATCTCACCAAGTAAGTTCATTGTAATGACGCTAGTTGCAATACTCCCCATAATACTTTCGTTAAATCTCTTGGCTGCGTTAATATCTTCGAAAAGCTGAGCATTATCCATAGCAATACCAGCCTGAGAAGAAAGCGCTTCCAAAATATTTATATCGTTGTTTTCAAAGGGGACGACACCTTCCCGCGATTCTTTATCACCAAGGACAATGCAGCCTGATATATTTCGGTTACCAACGATTGGTGATATTATACATTCTTTATAATTTGTTTTGTTAAGAAATGACCTTGACTTATCCCCAGAAACAATAATTGACTTTTTATCTTTCCAAACAGACTTAAATGGGAGTGAGGATTTAGAAAAAATCGCACTCTTCAATTGATCTTCGTCTACATTAAACGAAGAAAGAACAGAAAGGATTGGACTGTTTTTTTGAGTCTTCAAAATAAACCCAGATGATGCATTAAGCGTTGAAACAGAGCGTATCAAAACTTCAGACGACAGCTCTTCAATATCTAGAACAGAGTTTAATGAAAGACTAATATCAAAAAGTGTCTGAAGTTCTAAAACCTTTAAACGCAGCTCCATTCTTTTATCTTTGATATTTTCAATCAGCTCTTGGTTATACAATGAATCAGTTAGATGATTGCAAATAATTTCAAGAATTTTTTTATCCAAAGATCTATAAGAGCTTCCATCAAATTTTTTCCCCAGCGCAACGATACCAAGAAGGTTATCCTTATGAAATAATGGCACTAAAATAGATGCGCTAAGATCCGAAAAATGAACAGCAACTGAGTCGGAGCTCTTTGGATCAAAGATTTTTTTTATTTGGGACTGGTTAAGGTTTGAATTTTTAAAGTCTGCCAAAGCTTTCTTTTGCTCTGCATTTACTCGAAGAGTGCTGGGTGAGAGACTTACTCCGTGAGAGGACAAGATTTTACATCGTGTTCTTTTAACCCCTAGAACACTACCCTTAGACGCCATCATGGTGCCAAGGATAATTCTAAGAACTCCTTTTGTTAAACCGGAAGAACCCTCTTGGTTAATTAAAACTTCACCCAACTCATCCAGAGAATTGAGATAGAAGCTTACTTTATCTTTGAATTGATCTTTTGGCGCCAAGTAGCCTAGCTAGAAAGGTCGGAGAGACCTTCTTCTTCTGTGCTATAAATTGTTGAGTATTTAGTAAGACCCATTATGTTAAATGTCTTCTCAACAATAGGCGCAAGGTTACAATAGGCTAGCTTACCATTGCTTTCCTGAAGTTTCTCAATGATTTCAATGAGTATAGATACACCAATGCTGTTTACCACAGATGTTTTCTCAAGATTAATTAAAAAGGTATTTTTACCGCTCTCCATGTGACTGTCGCATACTTCAGAAATCTTTTCCCCACCTATGTTATTAAGGTAACCATCAGTGGTTAAGACTACCACATCACCTGCTTCTTTTACTGTAACTTGAAAATCTGACATAAGTCATTTCTCCTAGAATATATTATTTTTTCTTTGTCATGGTCACGGTAGTACCTTCATCTGTTGACTCGAATTCAACCGTATCCATCAGTTCTTTTATTAACTGAAGTCCCCATCCACGTTTGTGATCGGACTTTATTTTTTGCTCAATCTTAGGAATTTGCACTGTGTTGCTATCAAACCCAACGCCCTGATCTGTTACTTTTATGACAAGAGTATTGTCATCAATAACAAAATTTATTTCTACTTGTCCTTCTTCAGTCTTTGAGTGTTCAAATGCATTAATACAGGCTTCGATTAAAGCCATTTTAATTTCATCGCTCTTTTCTTGACTAAGCCCCATATGTCTAGCAACCACTTCAGATGTTTGAGTAGCAGCAAGTTCCATATCAGGTATAATAGGTATTGAGAGTTCTACTTTAGGAGTTTTTCCCATAATTTTTTCCTATGTTGTTTAAACCTTTTTTGTAGCTACAATAGTTATGTCGTCAGGATTAATGTTACCATCTAACCAGTTTTCTGCCAATTCAACTAATGATTCTACAACATCTTTAGGTGATTTCATTGCATTTTGCTCTATGCATTCGAAAAGCCTATCGTAATCAATCAAATCGCCAGTTGGATTAGGAGCTTCAGGCAATCCATCGGAAAGCTGGATGAGCAAATCTTCTTTGTCAAACTCTATTTGAACGAGCTCGTACTCTTCATTTGACAAGCCACCAAGCGGAAGATTAACAATTTCAATTTCGTTTAATTTCTTGTTCTTTGCAGAATAGTGATATATCGGAGGCATTGCTGCATTAGCCATTGTCGCTGTACCGTTTTTAAAATGAACAACATTGAGACTCATACGAATGATTCCTAGATCTACTTTTTTTACTACTTTATTTAATCTGTTCAATATTTCATTTGGCGGTAAGGAAGGAATTCCATTTAGTCCAGCCTTTGTAATGGATACCATCATTCCAGCTGTAGTTCCATGTCCCGTTGCGTCACCACAGACTGAATAAAAACTACCATCCTCCTGTTTGAAAAAGTCATAGTAGTCACCTCCAACTTCTGTAGATGATCTAATAAAGGTCTCAATTGAGAAATTTTTATTATCTGGTGTAGTTTTAGGAAGCATACTTTCTTGAAGATCTTTTGCAGCATCCAGCTCGCTTTGTTTTCTCTCATCCTCCATTTGTTTAAGCTGAGCTTTTTCTCTGTATTTGGAGTAGCTATAGCCCAACCCTAAAATTGAAAAGATATAAATTAGATAGGCCCACCATGTCTGCCACGGGGGAGGAAAGACCTTGATCGAAATGTTTGCACCTTCTTCATTCCATATTCCATCGTTATTTGAACCTTTTACTTTAAATGTATAACTACCTGCAGGCAGATTAGTATAGGTTGCAAATCTTCTATTGTCACTATATATCCAATCCGCTTCGTATCCACTCATGAAATATGAATATTGATTTTTCGTTGGGTTTCTATAGTTAAGTGCTACAAAATCAAAAACAATCTTGTTGTCAAACCACGGTACTTCAATCACACCATTGTTAAGATTGACAGATTTTTCACCTACCATTGCATTTTGAATTGCCACTTGGGGAGGTTTTGATTTTGGTACTATATCTTCTGGATAAAAATAATTCAGACCCCTAACGCCAGCAAAAAACATTTCTCCATCTTTGGCTTGATAGCTTGAGGAGCTGTTAAATTCATAATCTTGAAGTCCGTCAGCAACAGAGAACGATTTTACTGTTTTGGATATTGGATTATAGCTAAAAATTCCATAATTAGAGCTAACCCAAAGATTTTTATCATCTGATGCGTAAACTTCATAAAGATGTTGGCTTGGTATTCCATCTGAAACAGTTATATATCTTTTTGAGTTTGCAACAGTATTTAGTTCAACAAGGCCAAAACCATAGGTAGCAATGTAAATTAAAGTGTCGTTGTATACAGTAAAACCTTGACCTGCAATTTGGTTTAAATTTTTAGATTGATAGAAAGTTTTGATTTGATCTGTAGAGGTATCCCACTGATATAACCTAGAGCTATCTGGCTCCCACAAATAAAGAAAGTCTCCTTGAACAGAATAATTAGATTGAGGATAGTTATTGTCTGGAAAGTTTTTATTAAGTTTTGGATCAAGAACAAAGGAATTACCATTAAAGATTTTTATTCCTTTTTCAGTCAATGCAAAAGTTCTCCCATCAAAAGTGTAACCCCATGATCCTCCAATTGTATCTGGAAAGAGCGTTGTAAATGGAACCTCTAAAAAATTATCTTTTTTCAGTGAATATTTATGGAATGTTCTTCCTTTTCTAACAAGAAGACCTTCACTAGTATTAACAAAGCTCCAACCATAAATTCTTGTTTCATCAGATTTTAAATAGCGGTTTATTCTACCCGTCTTGCGGTTTATTTTAACCACTTCACCGTACGGCTCCCTTTTGCCTGTCCAATAATTACCTTCATTATCAATTGTTGCTCCCCAAGCAACATCAAAACCCAATGGGTTAGACGCAGGAAATGCTTTTGAGTATAAGTTAAATTTTTGCTTACCAGGATCAAATTTCATCATTCCATTTATAGCTGTTCCAATCCACAAAGAATTATCTTTATCTACAAACATTTTTCCATGTCCAGAATCTTTTATAGTCGGTTGTGTTAGCTCAATTGATGTGTTGTTATCAATGTCATAAACTATAATTCCATATCCATTATTAATTATCCAAAGCTTACCATTGTGAAGTGCGATTCTCTGAAAATCTCGTTTGTCTTTTTTTACACTAATTGAAATCTCTTTATAAGTATCATTTACAACATCGTACAAATAAATAGCGGATTTACTACTTATATAAAACTTGTTATCTTGCAGGCTTTTAGAAAAACCATATACACCTTCATCTGTTACTGATTTTTTCTTAAAAGTTTCAGTTTTTTCGTCAAACTCTACCATACCTGATCCTGTCCCTAAAAAAATCTTATTATTTGATATATGGATTTCTTGAGTAAAGTTTATATTGTTAGATTCATAATGCTTTTGTTTTTCATTTTCGATAATGTAAAAACCATTTCTAAAGCTGCTAATCAAAACTTTGTCTTTAAAAAACTTTATATCAGTTATAAATCCCCACCACCATCGCTCTATCTTTTCCATTCCTTTAAGATAAACTCTTTTCCACTCATCGTTAGAATTTAAATATCCAACGTTCCCCCGAGCGGTTCCAACCCAAAGATTTTTTTGTGGATCTTCATTAATTGAGTTTACCCATCCAAAAGGAATAGAGGTTGAATCCGATGGATTATGGCTATAATATTTAAAATTATATCCATCAAACCGATCTAATCCACCTTGTGAGCCTACGTAAATATATCCATCACCTGTTTGATAGATAACATATGCTTGATTTTGTGACAGGCCGTTTGAAATATCATAATAGTCAAATTTGTAAGAGGTGTTCTGAGCATAATTCAAATTCAAAAAAAGTATACTTGCTATAAATGCTAATTTTCTCATGCGTTTGCTATTTTCCCTGCTTTATTTTTCTTAAAAATTACCAATGTAATGTCGTCAGGATTTTGGATTCCATCGAGCCACCTATCTGATAATTCAATTAATGAATCTTTTATTCCGGACGCAGATTTTGATCCATTTTCCTTAATACACCTTTTCACTGCTGGATAATCTAACATTTCCCCATTATGGTTAGGGGCTTCAGGTAACCCATCAGACATTAACACCAATGCATCTCCATCTTCAAAGTCAATCTGATATTTATCAAATTCCTCATCATAAAAACTTCCTAAAGGTGTTCCAACTAGCTCTATCTCGTTAACTGAATTAGTTTTTT
>Ga0160422_10003272_pt1 | contig 10039 bp, 7 predicted proteins | sample Fk160mmetaG_FD_108192 | JGI IMG/M metagenome (GOLD analysis project Ga0160422, IMG submission 108192) | Marine microbial communities from the Central Pacific Ocean - Fk160115 60m metaG | ecosystem: Environmental > Aquatic > Marine > Oceanic > Photic zone | place: The Central Pacific Ocean... | reverse complement strand
TATGCTGCGATGTTCCTTTTTGGAATCTTGTATGGAATAACCATCCAATCCTTAGAAGAAATTGTCTCATCATTAAAATGACTAGTTATTGTCACTATGTCTCTAGTTTTGATGGCTAAATCTAACATATCGTCAGGATTCATCATGACAATACGCCGGTTACCCTTTATACCGCGATAGCGATCGTCCAAGCCATATATGGTCGTATTGTATTGATCGTGCGAACGGATAGTCATCATAACAAATTGATTATCTTCGATATCAACATTTGGTAACTCATTGGTAGAAAAGTGAGCATATCCATCGACTGTGTCGAATTCACAACTGTCCTTAGGAGGATTTGGTAAATAGAACCCATTCTCTTGTCTAACTCTTCTGTTGTAATCCTCAAATCCTGGTATGCACCTACTAATCAAATCTCTTATATTATCATAATTTTTAACCTGAGCACGGAAGTCAATCGACGATTCGCTCAGTGTACTTGATGCCATCTCAGCAATAATCCATGGTTCACTCCTTAGGCTAACAGAGGCCGGTGATAAACCCCCTCTTGATGTATGGACTACTCCCATTGAATTTTCTACAGTCACAAACTGTTTGCCCGATTCTTGTATGTCAATTTCAGTTCTCCCCAAGCATGGTAAAATTAGCATTTCATCACATTGTACAAGATGAGAACGATTCAACTTAGTCGAAACATGCACGCCTAACGATATTTTACCAACAGCTTCTGAGGTTCTCTGAGTTTGAGGGGTTGCAGAAATAAAATTGCCACCGAGACAAAAAAGAAAATCAACATCCCCTCTCTCCATAGCATTTATTGCATTTACCACATCATAACCATGTTTTCTTGGCGCGCTAATATTTAGGCCCGATTCTAAATTATGGATGAATGAATCACTTGGCGCCTCCCAAATCCCGACTGTTCTGTTCCCTTGAACATTTGAATGACCGCGTACTGGACACAAACCTGAACCTTTACGCCCAATATGGCCACCTAGCAAATGTAGATTGACCACTTCCTGGATTACAGCCACGCCATTTCTGTGCTGGGTAAGGCCCATAGCCCAACATGAAATTATTGATTTTGAATTAGCAATTATGTCTGCAAGTTGTTCAATTACTTCAATATCGATGCCGGTGTCTTTTGTTACTCGGTCCCAATCAAGTCGATCGAGTAATTTACAGTAGTCAGAAAAGCCTCTGGATTTGGTCGAAATGAACTCTCTATCGATTTTATTTGAGTCTATAACTAATTTGTTTATTGCTTGAAACAGCGCTGCATCTCCACCGATTCTTATCGGTATGTTCATGTCAGATAATTTGGTTGAACCAAAATTCAATTTCATGTAGTCCTGTGGATGTTTAAAACGAACTAATCCAGTTTCTGGCAGGGGGTTGATATGGATTATTCTGGCACCGCCCTTCTTAGCATCGCGCAGGGCTGTCAGCATTCTTGGATGATTGGTCCCGGGATTCTGGCCAATAACTAATATTGTTTCTGCATCATTAAAGTCACCTAATGTAACAGTACCCTTACCAATGCCAATAGTAGATACTAGTGCTTTACCACTTGATTCGTGACACATGTTGGAACAATCAGGTAAATTGTTGGTTCCATACATTCTTACGAACGCTTGATACAAAAAAGCTGCCTCATTACTAGTTCTACCTGAGGTGTAAAAAACCGCCTTGTCAGGGTTTTTCAACGACTTTAGTTTGCCTCCGATAATATTGAAGGCATCAGACCATGAAATGGGTTGGTAATGGGTTGCGCCATGTTTTGCGTACATTGGTTCAGCGATTCTTCCTTGACTATTCAACCAATAGTCGCTTTTGCTCGCTAATTCAGCAATTGAATACTTAGCAAAAAATTCACTGTTAACATTTGCTTTCATCGCTTCATCTGATACAGCTTTTGCACCGTTTTCACAGAATTCAAAAGCAGAACGGTGATCTGGGTCGGGCCACGCACAACCTGGACAGTCAAACCCTGATTTTTGATTTACCATGCGCAGGGTTTTCACTGACTTGCCTACGCCCATTTTTTTCATTGAGTGGATTGCGCTTGATACAACAGCAGGTATACCAGCGGCTGTTGACTTTGCTTTTGTCAAAGTCAGTTTTGTTTTGTCCACGGGAGTAAGCCCGCTGGAGTCAATTCCCATCAGTAGCGTGTTATTATTTCGGCTTTTGAAACCTTGCCATTGCCAAGTCGTTTAGCCAATGATTATAGCACTGTCCGCCTTGACAAATGAGTAAATTCTGATTCCAAGTTGACGTGCTGTTTGTGCCGCAAGCGTAGAACAGGCTCCTATTGATGCAATACTTGGTATGTTTGCTCGCGCTGCTTTGGCCACTATGTCCCAGCCACACCGACCACTGAGAAGCAATATCGAATTGTTTAGCTCTAAAGATTTGATACCTTTTCCGATTACTTTGTCTACAGCATTATGCCGACCAATATCCTCTGCAATACATACTATGTCGCCTTGTGTAGTGAGTATTCCTGCACAATGCATGCCACCAGTTTTTCTGAAACCGGTTTGCATAGTTTTCATTTTATCTAGGGATTGAGACAACATCCCTACTTCAATTTTACCGGGTGATTCTAGCACAGGTAATCCATCGTTTAAACTATGCAAGCCGTCAGTGTTACAAGCGCCACAGGAGGATGTTGTTATACCGTCTGATTTAGGCACTAACTTTCCTCCTATATCAGATATCATCTTGACTGAATAGCCAGATTCATCTGATAATATATCAATGGACAAAGATCTATCAACAAAAAAATTGATTGGCAGATATCCTTCACACAAAAGGTGGCCAATCAATAAATGTTCTAGGTCCTCGGGCGAGGCTAGTAAAGTTGCCACTATGTCGTCATTGTATTGGAGTTTGACAATCGTTTCCACGGCTAAATCGTCTGAACCGATAGCTGAGCCATTGATACTCCAACGAGAAACGGGAATTTTCCTATGATTCATCATTAGCACCACGGAGATGTTCAATATCGAAGAATTCAAATTGTAAGTCTACGAGTTCTTTACTTGAGGATGCATTTGAGTAAGCCTCAAGTGGCTCATAATTTAACTCAATAAATCGGTTACCCCAGCTGAACCTAGACAGTAGAGATTTTGCTTGACTCTTATTTCCAGCAAGATATGTTGCAGTTGCAAGTGCCTCAATGGTAGTTAACTTACTTGGTTTACCCCAATTAACAGGGTTGGCCGCCAATAATAGTGGGAGCATTCGAGGCTGGAGTCTTGTTTGCCGCATGACTCTGTCCACACTAATTTCAATATGCTTCCAAGAACAATCCAGACCAACTAGTGAGCCCTTTTTTTGAGTGAGGATTGTGTGATCCTCTGGACCAAATACTTTCCCGCATAACGGTTCGAGGATAATACCACTTTTTGGCAGTGTACTTATTCTTTTGTGAAGTGTTATGTCACCACGTTTGGAAGAAATTACTGCAGTGTTTTTTTTCGGATCATCCTGCGCCAACCACAACGAATGCAATTTTATTGACATTCACTCACCGCTTTGGTTGAGGAAGTCTCCTAGCGTCATACCCCGAACAGTTCCTGTTGAAACTCTGGAAGTTTCTGATGGCTTACGCACTTCCATCAACGTAATTCCCAAAACTCGCTCAAATTTGTTAACAACTGAATCTGTGGGTGGCTTTCCAGATTCGGCAGATTTGATGACATTAACTGTTTCAGCCATACGTTTACCCAACTCGTTTTGATTCCAACCTTTGTTTTCTCTACCCGAAACAATCCGCGCAGCAAAGTCATCGACTAGTTCCTTTTCTTGTGTAGCCATGATATCACCGCGTTTCTTACTGTTAAAGGAAGTTCTTGGACGGGACTTGGCCATTCTAATTCCGGGGGCGTCTTGCTTGGGTGCAAGGCCTAACTTTTCTATACACCTTTGACAAGCGGAAACGTTTGCTTTTCCCATCAATACGGACCTAGTGCTAATTTTCATAGCGCCACAAACCTCGCACTCTGCCATACATTGCCCAAGCCTTCCAGTATTATAATTAGCATGAAACATCACCAAGAAAATGGCAGAGTTCATAGATGATTGCCGCTAGGGAGGTATGACTGGCATGGTAGGCGAAGTAGAAACACCATCTAACAATTTGACCTCCACGGCAGAGGAAGATTTGAAACAACTTGAAGATGATTTCAAGGCTTTACAAGATCAAACTCAGGATTTGATTAATGAGAGAGCCCACATGGAATCAGAAATAAGGACATTAAAAAAACGTGCTAACCGTTTGGATGAGGAAGTACGCAGCCTTAAGTCTCCTCCGTTGATTGTCGGCCACCTTGAGGATATAATAGACCGGGACCGGGGTATAGTCAGATCATCCAACGGAACTGTATTTCAAGTAGCACTCAACCAAAGACTCTCTCATGACATTTTAAAACCAGGTGTTAGAGTTGCGTTAAACCAAGATACACTGGCCGTAATAGAAGTACTGCATGATGCATGGGATCCAATGGTTAGTGGTGCAGAAATGGTTGAGAAGCCAGAAATTAGCTATGATTCTGTAGCAGGTTTGGAAGAACAAAAACAGTCCGTAAGGGAAGCAATAGAACTACCACTAAATTCGCCTGAATTATTCAAAAAAGTTGGAGTTGAACCACCAAAAGGGATTCTACTTGTCGGACCTCCTGGCTGTGGTAAGACATTGTTAGCAAAAGCAGTCGCAAATCATACTGAAGCGACATTTATCCGAATGGTTGGCAGTGAATTGGCGCAGAAATATATCGGTGAGGGGGGCAGGATGGTTCGAGAGTTGTTCTCACTAGCTAAAGAAAAAGCTCCGTCAATTATTTTCCTTGATGAAATTGATGCTATTGGCGCCAAGCGACTTGATGGATCAACTAGTGGTGATAGAGAAGTTCAACGAACTCTGATGCAGTTGTTAGCCGAACTCGATGGCTTTGACGTATTAGAAAATGTAAAGATTATTGCCGCAACAAACAGACCTGATATCCTAGATGAAGCCTTACTGAGGCCGGGGAGATTCGATCGCGTCATCGAAATACCAATTCCTGATGATAATGGCCGTAAGGCGATCTTTAAACTCCACACCAGCAAGATGTCCACCAAAAAACTACAACTGAAAAATATCGTCGATAAAACTAGTGGGTACTCTGGTGCTGAAATAAAGGCAACTTGTGTCGAAGCTGGAATGATTGCGATTCGCCAAGGTAGAGGCTATGTCACTAATGATGACTTCATGGAATCTGTCAAGCGTATCAATATTAAGAAAATCAAAGGTGGCTTGAAAGACTTACCAGATGCAATCTACAACTAAGGCTAACTTCAAAGTCCGCCTTAATCAGCGGGCAACATGATGGAATCCATAATAGAATGCGTACCAAATATTTCTGAAGGCAGGGATAACGACATCATTCAAAAAATCATAAACTCTGTTGATCAGAGTAGCAGATGCTCGATACTCGGTGTAGAGCCTGACAGAGATTACAACCGAACTGTGATAACCATTGCTGGCAACCCGGCTGATGTCTATCAGGCAGCTTACCAGATAATCAAGGCTTCAATCGAGCTTATCGATATGAGTAATCATGAAGGTGAACATCCTAGATTGGGGGCTGTTGATGTCTGTCCATTCATACCTTTGAGTAATTACTCGATGGAGGAATGCTCTAGCCTTGCTAGAAAACTTGCTAAGTCGGTAGCAGAGGATTTTGGGGTATGTACGTTCCTCTACGGATATGCTGCTACGAAACCTGAACGAAAATTACTGTCTTCTTTACGCAGAGGAGAATATGAGGGACTGCAAGCACGATTATCTGACTCAGACGAATTGCACACAGAAGCGACAAAAAAACCTGATTTTGGTCCCGAGGAATGGACGGATTCGGTAAGAAAAACGGGTGGTATAACAATTGGCTCCAGAGATATTTTAGTAGCATACAACGTTAATGTTGATGAAACAGATGCCACCGTTGCAAAAAAAATCGGCTCAATAATTAGGGGATCTGGTAGAATGATAAAGAATCCTAGTGGCAAAAAGCTGCGTGTGCGGGGTATGTTAGATGAAGTCCAAGGAATGGGAGTTACTTTGGAATCCCATTCAATCAGCCAAGTTTCAATGAACATTTTGGATGTAAATAAATGTCCAATCCACAAGACCTATGAAATCTGTAAATCAATTGCTAAAGATCATAATACCCAATTAAAGGGGAGTGAATTGGTTGGTTTAGTCCCACTTAGCGCGATGATTGAGAGTGGAAAATGGTTCTCATCGGACGCTAACGCCGATGAAGAAACCCTTGTTAACTCGGCGATAGAAGGTTTGGGGTTATCAACACTTCATGAATTCAATCCAAATATACGGATTATCGAATGGGCACTAAGGAGGGGTAGCAGTTGAATTGGTCAGAGATGAGTCTGACTGACTTCCAAAATGCGCTTGCTTCAGATGACCCAACACCAGGTGGCGGAACTGCGAGCGCAGTTGCATTAGGTCATTCTGCAGCTTTGGTAGCAATGGTGGCCAATCTCACTATTGGTAACAAAAAATGGGCTGATGGCTGGGAAATCGCTAAGCATGCGTTACAGGTTTCGCAAAAAATCATGACCGTGGCCGGTGATTTAGCAGAAGAAGATAGTGACGCATTTGATGATGTTATGGCAGCGTTTCGCTTGCCAAAGTTAACAGATGAGGAAATCATAACTAGACGTGAACACATAAGAAATTCTACGTTAAAGGCTGCCCAAATACCCTACAAGACAGCTGAGTTCAGCCTAGAGTTACTTAATAGCATAAAGCAATTATCGTTATGTTGCAATGGAAACGCGATTTCTGATTTAGGAGTCGCAGCCTTACTCGCATCAGCAAGTTGTAAAGGAGCGTTGTTCAATGTCGAGATTAACCTGAACTCTATACCAGAAGAGATGGGTCATTCAATGAGGGACAACCTTAGTTCTATGAATGAAGAGTGCAGACATATTTCCAAGAAAGTCATGCACACAGTGAAAGAAAGATTGTGATTACCTCACCAACGAACCGCTACCGATATCTCCGTCGATAGTCACTAAACGAACATTGCCCGCCTCATCATCAGCAGCGAGAATCATACCTTCTGAGGTAATCCCTCTTAGTGGCCTTGGTTGCAAGTTTGCGACAAAAACAACTGATTTACCTACCAATTCTTCAATTGCATAATATTTCTTGATGCCTGCACATATTGTTCTTCCACCGCTGCCATCATCAAGTTGGATAACATACAACTTGTCTGCATTTGGGTGATTGTCAACGCTGATTATTCTTCCAACCCTGAGCTCCACCTTAACAAAATCATCAAAATTTAGATAAGTTACTCCTTCTAATTCATCATTCATATTTTTTCCTCCTTTTTTCCCACCTTTAACCGAGTGTAATACCTCATTATTTTCATCAATCCTATCTTCGACTAACGACTGCTCTTGCTCTAGAATATCATTGAGATCTAAACGATTAAACAATGGCTCTGGCGACTTACTGCTCCATTTTATCGGACAATTCCAATTAACTGCTTCCCCCCAGTGGATTTTATCAACTTGTCCTGACTCACCCAAAGAATTCCAAAGCCGTTGGGAACTAAACGGCATAAAAGGTTGCATAACAATCGCTAGAAACCGGCATATGCGCCATCCAAAGGCTAGAGTTGCTAAAGCACTTTCAGATTCTTTGCTGCTACTGTTTTCTAATTTCAAATACTTCCAAGGTTCGGCAGCTTGAATTATTTGATTACCATACTGCGCTGACTTCATAGCAGTTCTGAGTGCTTCTTTGTAACGATGTCTATCCAAAGATTGAGATATTTCCAAGTGCATTTGTTCAAGTTTTACAGTATGTAACATATTGATAGACTTGTCCTCTAAGTGCTTGTATGGATTGCCATCCACCATTGACAACCGATTACCAAGTGTGAGGATTCTGTGAACGAAATTGCCATATGCTGCATTAAGTTCTGCATTGATTTTTTCAACGAAATCTGGCCAATTAAAATCAGTATCGTGATTTTCTGGCATGTTGATACACAGATAATAGCGTAATGTATCTGGGTCATAGCGTTCGAGGAAGGACGGCAACCAGACTGCGTGTTTGCGAGATTTGGAAAACTGCCCACCTGCCAACATCAAATATTCCATCGCTGGAACATTACTTTCAAGGGCCATTTGCCCGGGTTTGGGAAGCGTAACGGGAGTGTTGATGTCGAGACCTGCATTCGCGTGATTTAGACCCATAATCAAAGCAGGCCAAATTATTGTGTGGAATGGGATGTTGTCTTTCCCTAAGAAATAGAGGTGCTTTGGTTGATTGCCTTGCTCATCAACATTCCACCACTGCTTCCAAGCATCTGCACCCAAGTCATGTCCATTTGGCTCAGCAAATCTCCTCGCCCAAATTTGGGCACAGGTCGAATAGCCCTGAACAGCCTCAAACCACACATAAATACACTTGCCGTCCCACTCACCACCGTCTAGTGGCAATGGGATTCCCCAATTGAGATCCCTAGTCACTGCCCTAGGTCGTAAACCCATCTCAAGCCATTGTTTCGTCATAGCCCTTACATTGGGTTTCCAAGATTTCTGCTGCTGGTTAGCATGCTGTTCCAACACTGATTGGAATAAATCTAATCGATAAAAGAAGTGATCTGTATCTCGCACTTCAATCTTGTTGTCAGGGTTCATTTTTGACCTTGGGTTGTTTAGTTCAATTGCCTCATACGTTGCGCCACATTCATCGCATTGGTCGCCGCGCGCATCAGTATGGCCGCAAGTTGGGCAGTCTCCTTCAACATAGCGATCTGGAAGAAACCTGCCACCATCATTACCTGTTACTTCGTAGTATTGTTGAGTGGTTTTTCTTTCAAAAAACCCTGCGTTTAGTAACTTGATGAAATTATCTTGGACGATTTTCTGATGATCAGTATCACTCGTGCGATTAAATAGCGCACCACCAAAATTAACCCCACGGTGATCGACATTTGGTTCCCAGGAACAACCAAGTTTCAGCAATGCAGCGGTGTTAATTTGATGATATTTATCGACAACATCTTGCGGGCTTACCCCATCTTGTTCAGCAGTCACGGTAATCGGTGTGCCATGTTCATCTGAACCAGAGACCATCAAGACATTATTACCAATTGCTCGCTCATAGCGTGCTTGAATGTCGGGCGGTAGATAACATCCAGCAACGTGCCCTAAGTGCAAGGGCCCATTTGCATATGGCCACGCCACACAAATCAACACATTCCTTGACACTTCAGAGATTTGACCGCCTCAATATTACCCTGTCATTGGCTGCCTTATTGAGTTTCACCATGAGTATGATAATATGCGTCATTTTCAATAACTAGAATCACCTAGGCAGTCTAAGCGCAACGTCTAGGGGCCGTCGAAACTTCATGGATTATACATTATTGATTTTCTATGTTACACTCGCACTTGGTGTATCATTTCTATGTTCAATCTTAGAGGCTATTGTCCTCTCCATACCTCAAACACACATAGCGGTGATGGAAAAAGATGGCACTAAAATAGGTAACATTTGGGCCAAACTCAAGGATGATGACGCAGTAAAACCGTTAACTGCTATACTTACACTGAACACAATTGCTCATACAATGGGTGCCGCGGGTGTTGGCTCAGAAGTACAGAAACTCTACGGCGAGGACGCCTTAACATTAGCCTCTGTAATACTAACACTAGCTGTGTTATTCCTCTCAGAGATTATTCCGAAAACTCTTGGAACTGCTTACTGGAAACAATTGGCACCCTCTGCTGGCTATATCCTTCATTATACAACTATTATTCTATCACTCTTAATTATCCCAATACAATGGCTCAAGAAAATATTACCTAAGGGAGAGCAATCGTTGGTCACTCGAGACGATGTAGCGGCTCTGGCTGACTTAGGGGAAGAGGAAGGCATTTTAGAAGTGGATGAGGAAACAGTCATCCATAATCTATTACGGTTGCGAGAAATTAATGTTCATGAGGT
>Ga0160422_10003271_pt1 | contig 10041 bp, 6 predicted proteins | sample Fk160mmetaG_FD_108192 | JGI IMG/M metagenome (GOLD analysis project Ga0160422, IMG submission 108192) | Marine microbial communities from the Central Pacific Ocean - Fk160115 60m metaG | ecosystem: Environmental > Aquatic > Marine > Oceanic > Photic zone | place: The Central Pacific Ocean... | reverse complement strand
TGGAAGAAATCCAATTGTCGAACAACTTTTAAATGAAAATAATTTTGTTCCTAATGACATACTATTTAATAATAATCAGCAGCTAATTATACTCACTGGTCCAAATGCAAGCGGAAAAAGCTGCTTCATTAGGCAAATTGGACTTTTACAAATTCTCGCCCAAATTGGAAGCTTTGTACCTGCAAAATATGCTGAGATTAAAATTGTTGACAGAATTTTTACTAGGGTTGGGGCAGTTGATGATCAATCAACAGGACAATCAACATTTATGGTTGAGATGGCTGAAACTGCATCAATTCTTAATCAAGCTACCACCTATTCATTAGTCCTTCTAGATGAAATAGGAAGAGGAACCTCTACCTTTGACGGATTATCTATAGCCTGGTCAGTGAGTGAATATCTCGCAAAAGAAATAATTTGCAAGAGTATTTTTGCAACGCATTATCATGAGTTAAATTATCTTAAGAATTCGCTTAATAATGTATCGAATTTTCAAGTAACCGTAAGAAAATTAAAAAACAGATTGGATTTCTGCCATAAGATTCAAGAAGGAGGATCAAATAAAAGTTATGGAATTGAGGCGGCCAGACTAGCTGGAGTGCCATTGAAAGTAATTAACAAAGCCCAAACTATTTTAGATTGTTTAGAGAAAAGTAATAATTTCACTAATGAAATAAATATCAAATCCATTAATAATAAAGCAGCATAACATCTTATTTTTTAAGAGATTCACGCAATAATGCATTTACAGTAGCCGCTGCCATTGCCGCTCCACCTTTAGTAGATTCAAGAACGATATGAGGGAATTGACTATCAAGCAATCTTTGTTTAGATTTTTCAACACCAATAAAACCAACTGGCATTCCAACAATTAAATTGGGTTTATAATTACTATCTTCTAAAAGATCTAAAAGTTTTTCTAACGCGGTTGGTGAGCTACCAAAAACTAGAATTGGTGACCTATTTCCCAAATACTTACTTGAAATTTCTAACCAAGCTTGCGAAATTCCAAAAGCAGTTTTTGTTAAATTAAATATCTTACCTTCATCTATCCATTTCTTTGCAGAAAAGACTTTATTTTTTGGTGAATATTTTGCTATGGATTTGATTGCAGTAGCAGCCATATCTGTATCTGTCAAAATTGGTGCGCCACAATTTATTGCATGTATGGCATTCTCGCAGACATTGGCACTAAACTTCAAACTACCTTGAATATCAAAATCTCCAGATGTATGTATTAATCTTTCTAGGACACTACTTTCTATAGGATTTAAATTATTAGGTAATAATTTAGCTCGTATGTATTTTATACTCTCCAAAAAGATAGGATGATCTTCAAACATAAATCGTTTTCTTCACAAAAAAAAGGCATAATAAATTCTAAGTACGCCTCTTTCACAATATGCCAATACAAATAATTTGGGGCAATGATATAAATGCTTGTGATAAACATATACAGGATATTATCAGTAAGAATGTTTCCAAAAATTGGGAAGTCCTTAACATAAGTAAATTAAATGGCGATGATCCTAATCAAGTAATTCAAGCCTTAGAAGAGGCACAAACTCCACCATTTGGAGAAGGAGCGAGAATTGTTTTATTGAAAAATAATCCTATTTTTAATAACAAAAATGAAGCATTAAGAATTAAATTTGAATTAAATGCCTTAAATATTCCAACTTCAAATTTCCTGATACTGCAAAATATACAGAAACCTGATTCAAGAATTAAAACCACTAAATTTTTAAAAAAACTTATCCAACAGGGAAAAGCTCTGGAAAAATTTTTTTCTTTGCCTAATATCTGGGATTTTGATAGTCAGATTAGATTCATAGAAAATATCGCAAAGAATAAAAATATCTTCCTAGAAGAAGGTTGCGGAGAAGCAATTTTAAATTCAGTGGGTTTTGATAGCTCTAAATTAAATAACGAGTTAAATAAATTAATACTTTATGTAGAATCGAAAAATCAAAAAATTGAACACGGTAACAATCAAAAAATAAAAATCACTTTAAAAGACGTTAATACAATATTTAGTGATCATCAATCTAATATTTTTAAAATAATAGATTGCATAATCAGTAATAATATTGCAGATAGTCTGAATGAAATCAATAGTCTTATTCATCAGGGAGAACCTGCTTTAAGATTATTATCTGGATTAATAAGTCAAATAAGGATTCATACAATAGTTTTACTTCTTTCAAATGAAAAAGATACTTCAAAAATAGCTCAGCTAGCAGGGGTTTCTAATCCTAAAAGGATTTTCTTTCTCAGAAAAAAAGTTTTGAATTGCTCTCCTGAATATTTAATTAATATAATGATAAAGTTACTCAGCATTGAGTCATTAATTAAAAAAGGTAATAATCCAATCAATGCCTTTACCGAAAATTTACTACTTTAACCTGAGGAATCTTAATAAGTTTATTTGATTATCATAAGAATATGGCATTACTTGTAAAAAAATTTGGTGGCACCTCAGTTGGTGATATAAAAAAAATTCAAAATATTGCAAAAAACATCTCTTTTAGCAAAGAGGCCGGTAATGACATAGTGATAGTTGTATCAGCGATGGGAGACTCTACTGATAAGCTCACCCAACTTGCTCATTCAATAAGCAAAGCTCCCTCAAAGAGAGAATTAGATATGCTCCTCTCAACAGGAGAACAAGTGACTATTGCACTTCTATCAATAGCATTAAACGAGTATGGTATCCCAGCAATATCCATGACAGGAAGTCAAGTCGGAATAATTACTGAATCAATTCATGGTAGAGCAAGAATACTTGAGATTAATACTGAAAGAGTTAAAGGTTATCTTAACCAAGGATATGTTGTAGTTATAGCAGGCTTTCAAGGATCAAGTCTCAGTCATAATGGCTCTATGGAAATTACTACATTAGGCAGAGGAGGTTCTGATACTTCAGCAGTGGCATTATCAACTGCTCTTGGAGCTGAATCATGTGAAATATATACGGATGTTCCAGGTGTGTTAACTACTGACCCAAGAATAGTAAAAAATGCAAAATTACTTAATAAAATTAGCTGCGAAGAGATGTTGGAGCTTGCAAGTGTAGGAGCATCAGTATTGCATCCACGAGCAGTGGAAATTGCAAGAAATTATGGGATTCAACTTTACGTCAAATCTAGTCATATCGATCAACCAGGGACACTGCTGCAAAGCACAATTGAACCTTTAAAACTTAATAGGGGGGGATTAGAATTAACCAAAACTGTAAATAGCCTAGAGATTAGAGAAAAACAAGTAATTTTTGCACTCTCTCAGCTTCCAGATAAACCTGGTATTGCAGCTCAAATTTTTGAGAAATTATCTGAAGCAGCAATTAATGTAGATTTAATCATTCAGGCATCACATGAAAAAAATAATAATGATATCACTTTTACTGTCTATGAAACATCCTTAAATAAAACAATTGAACAATGCGATTTAATAATTAAAAGCCTGGGTGGCAAATATTGTTACAAACAACATATGACAAAGTTAAGTATACAAGGTGCTGGGATTATGGGTAGACCAAGCGTTTCAGCAGAATTATTTGATACTCTGTCAAAAGCTAACATCAACGTAAGATTAATCGCGACTAGTGAAATCAAAGTGAGTTGTGTAATGGATTTAAAAGATATTTCTAAGGCGATTAGAACACTCGGAGATAAATTTAAACTTAATCAAAATCAAATCTTAATTAATCCTATCTTGCAATCAAAAGATGAACCAGAAGTAAGAGGTATAGCTCTTGATAGAAATCAAGTACAAGTCAGTTTTAGGAATCTTCCCGATAAGCCAGGAGTTGCTGCTTCTATCTGCCAAGCACTAGCTGAATCAAATCTAATTTTTGATACCATAGTTCAAACAGAGAGAACAACTGCAATTAATACAAAAGATATAAGTTTTACAATGAGCAAAGAAGATAGAGTAAATGCTGAACAAATATTTAAGATGCTTTTAAAAAAACTTCCTGGCTCAAAGATCGAAGATGGTCCTTCAATTGCCAAAATAAGTGCTGTGGGAGCTGGAATGGCATTTAAAGTTGGTACCGCAGGAAAAATATTTAGAGCTTTAGCAAATTCAAATATAAATATTGAAATGATAGCAACTAGTGAAATTAGAACTTCGTGTATCGTATTAGAAAAAGATTGCAACAATGCGGTAATGGCTATTCATAATTACTTCAATTTAGATAAATAAAAAATTAGTTATTTCTAGAAAGTTTTTGTCTTAATTTTTTTATTCTATCTCTAAGGTTAGCAGCCTCTTCGAAATTCAAATCAGAAGCAGCTTCCTTCATTTTGGTCTCTAACTTTTCAATTAATGCTGGCATTTCCTCCAACAAACATTGATCGCTTTGAGAACTTAAGATTTCATCTGTTTTGTTATTAACGATACTCAAAAGATCTTTCGAAAAATCGCCAACTTCAAGTTTTCTTGATAATTCCAAGAAAGATAAAATAGAATTCTCTACTTTTTTTCCAGCAGGTTGGGGAGTAATTCCATTAACAAGATTATATTTCTTTTGTATTGTACGCCTCCTATCAGTTTCAGATATTGCTCTTTTCATAGAATCAGTAAAATTATCGGCATAAAGCAATGCAACACCTTCTACATGTCTAGCAGCTCTTCCAATCGTTTGAATTAGAGATCTTTCTGCTCTTAAAAACCCTTCTTTATCGGCATCTAAAATTGCGACTAAAGAAACTTCAGGTAAATCCAATCCTTCTCTTAACAAATTCACTCCCACAAGTACATCATATTCACCAAGCCTAAGATCTTGGATTATCTCAATTCTCTCTATTGAATGAATTTCTGAATGCAGATATCTAACCCTTACTTTATTTTCAGATAAAAAATCAGTAAGATCCTCAGCCATTCTTTTTGTAAGAGTGGTCACTAATACCCTTTGTTGCTTTTGTGATCTTAATCTAATCTCTGAGAGTAAATCATCAATTTGTCCTTTACTTGGTCTCACATCAATAATTGGATCAAGGACTCCTGTAGGCCTAATAACTTGTTCTACAAAATCACCATTGCATTGATCTAATTCCCAATTTCCTGGGGTAGCACTAATAAATAGTGTTTGTTTAGATTTATCCCAAAATTCTTCACATTTTAAAGGCCTATTATCAGCTGCACTTGGCAATCTGAATCCATGATCTATTAAAACCTTTTTTCTTGATTGATCGCCATTGTACATTGCATGAAGTTGTGGGCAGGTGACATGACTTTCATCAACCACCAAAAGCCAATCATCAGGGAAATAGTCTATTAAACATTCTGGAGGAGTTCCTTCAGCTCTCCCTGCTAAATGCCTTGCATAGTTTTCAACTCCATTACAGTAACCAACTTCTTTCAACATTTCTAAATCATATTTAGTTCTTTGTTCAAGACGTTGGGCCTCTAGTAATTTCCCTTCATTTACAAAAATATCTAATTGCATTTTTAATTCACTTTTAATTGCACAAATTGCGCTATCTAATCTTTCTTTTGGTGTAACAAAGTGCTTGGCCGGGTAAACGCTAATCTGCTCCAAGCTCTCAAGGATTTCTCCTGTAAGCGGATCAACATATCTAATAGCCTCTATTTCGTCTCCAAACAATTCAATCCTAATTACCCTATCTTCATAAGCTGGACCAATCTCTACAACATCACCTCTTACTCTAAATCTACCTCTACTAATTTCAATATCATTGCGAGTATATTGATTATTTACTAAATCTCTTAATGAAGATCTGAGATTTAGTATCTCTCCAACTTTAAATTTAACTGCAGCTTTTAGATATTCACTAGGTATACCTAAACCATAAATACAACTTATTGAAGCAACAACAATAACATCTCTTCTTTCAAACAAAGATCTTGTTGCAGAGTGTCTTAACATATCAATCTCTTCGTTAATAGAAGCTGTTTTAGCAATATATGTATCACTTATTGGTACATACGCTTCCGGCTGATAATAATCGTAGTAAGAGATAAAGTATTCCACAGCATTATGGGGAAAGAATTGCCTTAATTCATTACATAATTGAGCTGCTAGAGTTTTATTATGAGCAAGGACTAATGCCGGTCTACCGGTTTGGGCAATTACATTCGCAATAGTAAATGTTTTTCCTGTACCAGTAGCACCCAAGAGAGTTTGAAATTTTTTTCCATTATTAAGACCTTTAACCAAATTTTTTATTGCGTTCGGCTGGTCACCTTTGGGTTCATAGGGAGCCTTCAGCTTATAATTATTCACTTTTTTAATGAACTAAATAAGCCTTTATACTAAAGTATTTTTTCCGGAATTAAAGCTTTAGTAAGCGATTCTTTTAACCCTCTAACTTCAGCGACCATTGCGACCAAATCATCTAATTTATTTATAACTGAACCTACTCCCACAGAAGAAGCTCCACATGAAATAGCTAATGGAGCAGTAACCTGACTTAGACCAGAAGCACTCATAATTGGATTTTCTATTGAATTCTTAACAAATTCTTTTTTGATAGCATATGTTGCTGCAAGAGTTGGAACTGCTTTCTCAAAAAAACCAGTAATTCCAGCACTAAAGGGATTTGAACCTTTACCTCCCTCAGTTTGAATAATATCCGCACCCTCATGAACAAGTGTCATTGCAAGATCAACTTGTTTATCGAGGGAAATATTATGAGGAACAGTTACAGACAAAGGGATATCGGGCAATATATCCTTAGTTTTCTTTGTCAGAAGTAAAACATCTTCTGGTGTAAAAATTATTCCTTTTTCATAAAAAGAATCAAAGTTACCAATCTCAACTAATTCTGCTCCAGCTTTGACTGCATCAACAAATAATTCTGGCTTTACCGAACTTACACACAATGGTAAATCAGTAATTCCTTTAATTGTCTCTACTAATTCGGGTTGACAAGCTAAGTCAATCATATCTGCGCCCCCTAGAGAAGCTGCTTGTGATATTTTTTCTACAGAACTTTTATCATAATTACTTAATCCAGAAATCACCTTAAGTAAAGATTTATTTTTGAGCTCTTTTTGAACTTTTTGTGGCAATTGATTAATCAGATTCATTAAATATATGTATTTATAATTTGATTGTGACATTGTTTTATTAAAAGGTTACTTTTTCTTAAAAATATTATTTAACTTAAACAATGTATAAAGAATCAAAAAATAATTGGACGAACTGGCATCATTTAATCCACAAATTTATTTTAAACAATAAAGACTTTATTCCCGATAACATCCAATTACTTATTTCCGTTTCGGGAGGTCAGGATTCAATGGCTTTGTTAAATTTATTAGACGATATCAAAGATCAACATGAGTGGGTAATAAATGTATGGCATGGAGACCACAAATGGCATGTTAAATCAAGTTTTTATGCAAATGAATTAGAAAAATTTTGCAAGAAAAAAAATATCATTTTTTATTGCGATTCTGCTAGATATCAAGACGTAAATAATGAAGAAAACGCAAGAAATTGGAGATATAAGAAATTATTTGATACAGCGCAAAAAATATCTAATAAAAATAACAATAAGACAGAAGTTTATATTGCTACTGGACATACCAGCACAGATAATACTGAAACATTTTTAATGCACTTAGCGCGAGGAAGTAATTTAAAAGGTCTAATGGGTGTTCCTAGGAAAAGAATTCTAAATAAAAAATATTATCTTGTGAGGCCAATATTAATTTTTTCTAGAAAAGACACATCATCAATATGTAATGTTATGGACGTCCCATTTTGGGAAGATCCTACAAATTTAGATCTAACTCTTAAAAGAAATTTAATAAGAGCAAAGATAATTTATAACCTAGAAAAAATTTACCCCAGATGTTCAATCAGAATAAATAACTTTATGAATAGAATGAGTCATTTAAATCAAGAACGCTCTGATCTAGCAGACTTGGCTCTCTTAGCATGTACAAATGAAAACATAATAAATCGTCAAATGATAAATGATATTTGTAAAGAAGCTAGATCAACAATATTAAATTTATTTTTAAAGAAAAACTTTCACAAACAATTTAGTTCTATAAATATTGATATGATTTCTGAAAAAATCTTTCATAAAAAAAATGGGCAAATAGACCTTCCAAATGGTTTCAAAATAGTTTGGGATGAAGATTATATTTTTATAAAAGACTAAGTTGTTAGCGCAGATCTTCTTCTTCTTGTCCTGCCAGTCATCGTATCTTCTTTCTTTGTATCCACTACCTCTTTTTTCGGTTTAGATTGATTCTGATTCTGTGGAAATTTATTTGATTGATTATTTTGATTTGACTTATTTTTCTTAAGATTATTATCATCATTAGCACGCGGCTTATATGCGGGAGTTCCACTTGGCGCTGGTTGAACCAAACATAGAACTAACGGTTCTATTTGCAGTTCACGCCTCATCCTTCTATTTAGACCTGATTCAATTTCTCTTTGGACTCCAATCCAGTCAACTTCAAAATTCTTTGGTCCCGTTTGCCTTGATAATTGCTTCCAACGATTTTCCAAAACCCACGATATCTCTTTTTCAGTCCATAAAGACATTTTCCTTGGATCTGCTGAAGTAACAACTCCTCTCAAGCTTACTCTTGGTGGGGCAACCATATTACCATCAGTACTGATTGGAGTAAGAACAGTGACAATTCCATCATCAGCTAGCTGCTGTCTTTCTTTCAATGCTCTGGCATCAACCGTACCTGTCCGTGTATTATCTAACATCTCAATTCCCGCCTTAACTGGCTGTCCTTGAATCATGGAATTATGTCTTAGTTCAATAGTATCACCATTATCAAGAACCAAAATATTATTTGGATTAACGCCCATAGATACTGCTGTTTTCCCATGCAAAACTTGCATTCTATATTCGCCATGTACTGGAACAAAAAACTGAGGCTTAATTAAAGCAAGCATCATTTTCTGATCTTCCCTATTTCCATGACCTGAAACATGGATTCCATGTTCTTTTCCATAAATCACCTTGGCACCAAGATGAACTAGTTTATCTATGGTATGAGATACGGAAATTGTATTCCCAGGGATTGGGCTAGAGGAGAATATAACTGTATCAGTAGTTTTTAATTGGACATTTGGATGCTCACTTCGTGAGATACGGCTAAGGGCTGCCATAACTTCTCCTTGGCTTCCAGTCATTAATAAAAGTGTTTCCCTATCTGGCAAATCCCTTATAGTTCTTATAGGAAAAAACAAGTCATCTGGACAGCTAATGTAGCCTAATTCTCTACATTTACCAACTACATTAAGCATTGAGCGTCCCAAAAGACCAATTTTCCTGCCATGCTTCATTGCTAATTGAATAATCATTGCGACTCTATGAGTAGAGCTAGCAAAGGTTGTAATTAAAACTCTGCCTTCAGCCTCACCTATAACTCTATCTAAATTAGGTAAAACAGAACTCTCAGATGGAACAAAACCTTGAACTTCTGAATTAGTGGAATCTGCAAGCATACAAAGCACACCTTTCTCACCGTAAAAAGCCATCCTTTCAACATCAGCATATTTACCATCCGGAGGCGAGTGATCAAATTTAAAGTCACCAGTAAAAAAAACCACTCCTACAGGAGTCGTTATTGCTAAAGCAAAACTATCAGAAATAGAATGGGTATTTCTTACAAATTCTATCGAAAAATTTTGACCTAGCTTAACTACTTGCCTGGCTTCAATTGTTTGTATCTTTGTCCTATCAGCAACACCTGCTTCTTCTATCTTACCCTTAAGCATTGACATAGCTAATGGTGGCCCATAAATAACTGGTATATTAAATTTTTTTAAATGATGAGAAATACCACCTATGTGATCTTCATGTCCGTGAGTTACAACCATGCCGCGAAACCTATTAAGATTTGATTGCAAATATGTTGTATCAGGCATAACTACATTAACTCCATGCATTCCATCACAAGGGAAAGCCAACCCTGCATCAACAAGGATTATGTCATCACCATATTCGAAAACGCATGTGTTTTTGCCTATTTCGTGAAGACCTCCTAAGGGTATTATTTTTAAACATGGTTCTTTAGGATTCATTGTATTAG
>Ga0160422_10003269_pt1 | contig 10044 bp, 10 predicted proteins | sample Fk160mmetaG_FD_108192 | JGI IMG/M metagenome (GOLD analysis project Ga0160422, IMG submission 108192) | Marine microbial communities from the Central Pacific Ocean - Fk160115 60m metaG | ecosystem: Environmental > Aquatic > Marine > Oceanic > Photic zone | place: The Central Pacific Ocean... | reverse complement strand
TTGGGTGAGTGGTGAAATTGGTAGACACGCCAGATTTAGGTTCTGGTGCTTAACCGCGTGCGGGTTCGAGTCCCGCCTCGCCCACCACAAATTTTTTCATTACTAATTATTTCTTTTTCCTTTTCTCCACTCCCATGGAGGAATAACTAATTCTTGATTCCAAATTCCTAATCTATTTTTTTTTGCACTCTGCTCAGCATTATATAAATCAACATCATTTGAATATTGCTTATAATGCCATGCTCCACCAATTTTAATCAAAAGCTCGTTAATATATATTCCGTCATAATAAACTTTTCCTATAATTCTCCCGTACCTGTCCTTAGAAGAAAAATTTATAGTTACTTGCTTGCTCTCTAATTTGTCTTTTAAAAATGTAGTTACTTTATTTCCATAAGGTTGATTTTTTTCAGGTGCATCAATTCCATAAAGCCTGATTACATAAATTTTATCTTCTGATTTTACATTTATAGTATCGCCATCAGTAACATATTCAACAAGCCCTTTTAAAACATTACTATTAGCAGTAAGAACAAATAAAAATAAAATAGTGATCATAAAAAAAAGTTTTTTAAGCATCATTTATTTTATCCATTTTTGAATGAGAAAATTTCTCATTTTATCTAGATCTTTTCCTTTTTCATAATCAAAATTAGCTAATTTATTTGAAATAATTTTTAAATCTTTATCAACCCAATCCAATACATTTAATATGAACAATGATGCATTAGAATTATTTTCCAGCATGCTTGAAATTACTCGAAATCCCTCATCATATTGTTTGTCAGATATCATCATCCATGCCCCTACCGTTTTTACTTCATCTGAAGCATCTTTAGATAAATATTTTCCCTTTGAATAATCTCCTATACGCATTAATCCAATAGCTCCCCAATATCTTAATCCTGGATCTGATTGCTTAATCAACTCCTCAAAAATTATTTTATTTTTTGGTAATGCTGATAACGCCAAATCTGCGGCATTTATTAACTTTTCTAAAGGGTATAAATTACGATCTTGAGCTATTTCCATAACAGTTAATTTATTTTGTTTAGCTCGTTTATTCATCTCGGATTCTAATAATAATCCAGTATCATTAATATCTAATTGCCATTCTCGTAAAGCTAATCTTAATTCGTTAGCTATTTCCTTGTATTCAGTATTACTAATTAAATTATTTGTACAATCTGGATCATTTTTCATGTCATAAAGTTCTTCAATATTTGTTTTTGGATGAAAGGGAGCACATTGAATCCCTGTAGCTTTGCCTAAGTGAACATACTCTTCCCAAGCTACCTGTGCTTTAATTTTCCATTGGTACTCTAAATGCTGAATCCATGGAGCCCAAGGCATGTAATTTTTAATATATAAAAATTGTTTATTGTGAACAGCTCTTGCTTCATCATATCTTTCATCCATTCTTCCACGAAATGCAAAATGATATTTTTCTTCATCTTCAATCTCATTTCCAAGAAAAATATTTCCTTGATAATAATCTGGACACTTAATTTTAGCCAAAGATAACCATGTTTTGGGCATATCCACAAAGCTCACTAATCTTTCGATAGAAGAACCTAATTTTTGACTTGGCCAAAGACTTTTATACTTCTCGGGAATACGGATGATTAAAGGACAATGAAGCCCGCTCTTAAATAAATACCGTTTACTCCTTGGCATTACACCTCCATGATCAGAAGTATAAATTACAATTGTATTTTCGTGTAATTCATTATCTTCTAACTCTTCAAGTATCTTGCCTACTTTTTCATCCATTCTTAATAATGCATCGTGATATTTAGCGTAATTTTTTCGAATAGTCTCTAAATCAGGATGATATGATTTTAATTTTACATTATTAAAATCATAGTCAATATTTTCCAAATCCCCTTGAGCTCTACTTTCATGTGATTCGTATAAATTTATAATCTGAAAATAGGGTTGTTTCCGCTTCAAATTATCCCAATTTAAATGGGTGGAATTATCCCAACAATCCTTATCATCTCTTCCTCCAATGTTATAATCCGTTTTATTTGCATTGGCAGTGTAATATCCATTTTCTTTTAACAAATCAGGATAATAGGAAATTTTATTATGAGGAATTAAATTTCGACTTCTCATATGTTGAGTTCCAGTTGAAATTGCATACAAGCCTGTTATCCATGTTGATCTTGATGGCGCACAAACTGGGGCATTCGCATATGCTTCAGTATATTTAAACCCTTCTAATGCTAGATTATCTATATTAGGCGTTTGAACATGTGTATTTCCGTAAGCCCCAACCCATGATACATTATTATCTTCACTAGTTATCCAAAGAATATTCGGTTTATCCTCTTCTTGCGCACATAAAGCGAGAGCGATTATGAAAATCACAACAAATGATGTATTAAGAATCTTATTCATTATTATCCCGTCTCTTTTTAATTTTTAAAAATTTAATTAATTTAAAAACTATAAAATATAATATCGAAACTATAATAATTGGAACAATATTTTTTGGGGTTGGTGCACAATATTCATATAGACCAATGTACGACATTTAGTTAAATTTTGGTTCAATGAAGACTGGTGGGTGTAAATAAAGCGGCTCAAATTCTTCTAATTTATCGTTATTTACAATTTTTTTGTAAACTATTTTTGCCAAATGTTCAGCAGATGGATAAAAACATTTCCTGTGTTCGGTTTCTAGAAAAGAATCAAGAAGGAATGATAAGCGATCATAATCAGAGCTAAGGACAATAGTTTTTTCATCTATAAAAGATTCTAATTCGTGATATTCAATCAATTTAAATTTTTCTATTAATTTCGATTTTTTAAATTTCCCTATCCATAATTGCTTCCTTCTCGCATCGCCAACTACAAGAACATCAGACGACTCAAATTTTGATGCAATAGTTTCTGCACTATTATGAGCTATTACTTTATTATGATTCGGTAAAGCCAGAGCGTTTACAACCGAAAAAGCTACTCTCAATCCAGAAAAAGACCCAGGCCCTCTTCCTGCTACAAACAAATCTATGGAACTCCAATCAAGATCTAACTCATCTAAGGCGTCGAATGGCTGGCGTCTATCTTTAAATTGTTCTTCCCATTGGATTTCTTTACAAATTTGTCCATCTTCTAGAAGAGCAATACTTCCAATTTTGGTACTCAACTCTAACGCCAATATCTTCATTAATTTCCTTTTGTATAAACTTCAATAGTTCTTCTTTTAAATTCATCATCCTTAGATATATGAACATGAATTGAATCTTCGGGCAATAAATCTTCACCTCTTTCAGCCCATTCAATGGCGATTAATCCATCTTTTTCCAAATACTCCTCTAAACCAATACCTAGAACCTCTATTGAGTTGGATAATCTATATAAATCAATGTGATATAAGGGATTTTCTCCTTCGTATTCATCAATTAACGTATAAGTAGGACTAGATATTGGTATACCAATTCCTAAAGCTCGAGACATACCCTGAACAAAGCATGTTTTTCCAGCACCTAAGTCACCATGCAATGCGATAATACCTTGTTTATTAACCATTGAAACCAACTTTTCAGCAATCTTCCATGTATCTTCAGGACAATTTGATACCTCACATAATAATTTATTTTTCATATTTAAAATTATTTTTTTAACTGTTTAATAATACAATTTAACCATTCTTCTTTTTTTTCTTGCAACATGGGACTCGGATGAAGAGTTAACATATTATTTATTTTTGATTCAACTGAAACAATTTTTTCATTTTTAAATCTTTTAAAACAATCTTTAACTAAGGGCAATAATCTTTTATCTTGACCCCATCCAATCACAATGATTTGTGAAGTTGACTGCAACATATTTTTGCATTCGTGAACTCTTAACTCAGAAAAAATACTGTGAATATTTCCATTATTTAAATTGGATAGAGCTTTTACCTTTTCTAAGAATAATTTTGATTTTGCATTTCTTAAATCCGACAAATTTAAAACTCGTAAATGAGACCAGCCCATTTCAACACCAATCCTCATTAATTGATATTGGGTATTATCTGGACGAGTTAAAACCAAGTTTTTCTTCTTTTTAAAATCGATTGACATCTCTTTTATATCTTTAATTGGCTCTTCTAATGGATAAGATGATCCTGGGTTCATCATTATAAAAATTGTATCAGGAATTCTAAAAGATAAATTATTTATATCGTTATCAGGGATTGAACTATCGATTATCTCTAGAACACTTCTGCAATTAACCATATTCTTAGAACTAAATTTCAAATCGTAAAAATGACCATAACATTTATACTTTTTCTTTAAATCATCTGCATATAAAAAATAATCATTCATATTTAAAAATTAAAAAATAGAAAATACAGGTATTATAAAAAAAACTTTTAATAAACTAAAATAAATGAAAACATTTAAAAATGGCGTTAGCATTTGATATAATTTTTTTTATTTTATTTTTATTTTTCCTTTATAAAGGATCAAAAGAAGGATTGATAGTTAGTATATTTAAAATCCTTCAAATAATTTTAGCTATCTCAATTTCTTTTCTAATTGGGATAAAAATAGGAAGTTTTTTAGGCGAAACATTTAACAGACCAAGAATTGTTACGATACCAGCAGTAATTATATTGATGATTTCTACAATTTTTTATTTATTCCATATTTTTATTAACTTCTTTCTAGAAAAATCTAAATCAAATAAAAATTCATTTAGTGGACTTGGTATTATATTTGGAGGAATATTTGGATTTATTATAATAATTTCAACATGCTGGTTTATAAACATTTTCGCAGCTGTAAAATATGAAAATCATACATTTATAAATAAAACTTATACATCTAAAATTTCTCAAAAAACAATTTATGAAGTTACAAATAATATTTATTCTTTAAGTAATTCTAGTATTAACGAATCAACTGCTAAAATTATAAGTTCTCCCAACTCAACTATATTAAGTGTAAAAAAAATAATCTCCTCAAACTTAATTCAAAATATTATTGAGGATCCAGAAATAGGAGAAATTATAAAAACAGGAAGTCCAAAACAAATACTGCAGAATGAAAGTATGAAAGAACTTTTTTCAAATAAAATAATAATTAATGAATTTAAAAATTTAGGTATTACAAAAAAAATACTCCTAAATTCTATTATTAAAATTGGACAAAACAAACTAATTATGAATTCTCTAATAAATCTGAAATCAAAGGATTTATTTAATTTTAATAATTTTAATCTTTTAATAAGGGATCCTGATTTTGATTGTATTATTGGAGAGCTAATAAAATGAAAATAGAATCGGGATTATATATTGTTGGAACACCCATAGGAAACTTATCTGATATTTCATTTAGAGCAATTGATACACTTAGATCGGTTGACTTTGTTTTTGCAGAAGATACAAGGCATACTAAAAAATTATTTTCTAGATACGAAATATCTACCCCATTAATTAGTTGCCATAAATTTAATGAAACAAGAAAATCCAAAGAAATTATTGCCAAAATTAATAATGATAAATCAATAGCCCTTGTAACAGATTCTGGAATGCCATGTATATCAGATCCCGGAAGTAGAGTTATTCAAATTTGTCGAGAGTCTAATATACCAATAACCTCAATACCAGGTCCAACTGCTTTAACGACGGCAATATCAATGGCTGGCTGTTCTGAATCAGGATTTATTTTCCATGGATTTTTACCTCATAAGATGGGAGCAAGAAGAAAAAATTTGCTTCAATACGAAGATTGCACGCTCCCGGTTATTTTTTATGAGTCTCCCTACCGAATCAAAAAATTATTAACCGAACTTAATGAAATTATCGGAAAAAATAGGAAGATATACGTTTTTAGAGAACTAACAAAAAAATTTGAAGAAACTTTATATGGGACACCAAGCGAAATTCTTAAATCATTAAATGAACGAACAATAAAGGGAGAAATTGTTTTAATTTTAACACCTACTGAATAAGTTTATAAATTAATATACCGTTGACTGCTTAGTGGGCAATGTTACAATTTAAGAAGATTTTTTGGAGTATTGCGTTGACTGAATTTACAGACCAAAATAATTTAACAGCTGCTGAAAATGGTTCTTCAGTTTATGTTTGTATTAATGGTAGAGGATCATTCCGAAATAGTCCAAATTTAAAAGAATTTGTTACTAAAAAATTTGAAAAGTCATCGCCAGTTAAAATTTTTTTAGATATGAAAACTTGTTCTGGAATGGATAGTACATTTATGGGAGTCCTAGCTGGTCTTTCTATTTTATCCAAAAAAAATAAGCACTCATTGTCCCTAACAAATATTTCAACTAAAAATGAAAAATTATTAAAAACTCTAGGTGTAGACAAAATTTTAACGTTTTCGAACGAAAAACATGATTACTTAAAAAAAACTTCAAAAAATATACCTTCGATTAATGACAAACAAAAAACTACTAAAACCTCTCTAGAAGCACATAAGCAATTAGTAAAAATTGACAAAAAAAATAAATTAGAATTCAAGTCAGTTATTGATTTATTAGAGACGGAATTAAAAAATTATAAAAAAGATAAATGATAAACTTTACTACATTTTTAGATTTTAAAATATTATTTTTAATTTCAATTTTCATTTTTTTCTTTTTCTTTTTCAAAGGAAGAAAAAAATTAAAATATTTGACACACGAGCGTAACACATTACTTCAAGAAAAAGAGGCAACTATTGGATTTGTTCAAAATGTTGGAGAAGTATTTGCTGATTCTGAAAATATTGAGATGGACATACTACTCGAAAGAGTTCTTCATTATGCAGTAAGAACATGCAAAGCTAGTTCAGGAGCAATTTATTTAATTAACGATGAAAATGATTTAATAGCTCGTTCAATTTCTGGAGTTTTTCCTCCACTATTTGAGGTGGATGATATTTTAATAAAAAATTCATCAAATATATCCGAAGATCTTAAAAAGGTAATTTATAGTAAAAAATTATCAAATGAATCCTTAATTGGGGAATGTGTTGTCCATGGTAAATCATTATTAATTGAAGATGCTGAAATGGATGTAAGAATCCCGCAATTACCAATTGAATTTCTGAGGATTCGTTCTCTTCTTATTATTCCAATGCGTTTTGGGAACGATGTCATTGGTATAATGATTCTTACTAACAGGACTGGTAATACACGCTTTACACTATCTGACTTGAATTTAGCTCAGGCATTAGCAGGACAAGCTTCCGTACCAATTCACTATGCAGATCTTCAAGAAGCCTTAGAACAAAAAAGGCAGCTTGACAGAGATATGCAAATTGCTCGTCAAATTCAAAATTCTTTACTCCCACAATCGTTACCAGAAATAGCTGAAATAGACTTAGCTGCATTTAGTCATCCTGCTTTAGATATAGGTGGTGACTATTATGACGTTATCGAAATTGATGATAAACATATTGGAATGGTGATTGCTGATGTAAGCGGTAAAGGAATCGGTGGGGCTTTAATGATGGCAGTATGTAGAAGTGTAATACAAGCTCAGGCAAAAAATGAATATGATCCCAGTAGTATGCTTATATCTTTAAATGATATCTTGTCTCCAAACTTAGCTGAAAATATGTTCATAAGTATGTTGTATATGGTGCTAAATACAGAAACTCATCTACTTAGTTATGCACGTGCTGGTCATGAACCTCCCATTATATTCCACCGAGATACTCAAAAAATTGATCGAGAAGAAATTGACGGTATTGCTATCGGACTAGTTGACAAGTCGACCTTTACTTCAATAATTGAAACTAAAAATATTCAATTAAGATCCGGTGATTTGGTTGTCACATATACGGACGGTATAACTGAAGCAATGAATGATAAAGGTGAGGAATGGAGTGTTAACAAATTATTAGAATATATCTCAAAAAACAATCAAAATTCTGCAACTGAATTACTCGAACAGATTGAAAATAAAGTACTAGAATTTGCAGGAAATATTCCTCAGTATGATGATATGACAATGCTAGCAATGAATATAAAGTAATTTATCTCTTGTTAAATTTTTATTTTTAATTATTTAATAATCCTAATGTGGGTATTTGGTAAGATCTGTGAAACTCAGACACTGTCGCGCAACTGTTAAAGTCAGAAAACATACCTTCATTTTTTAAATTAACTTTACACCTCGCGGTTAGGTAGGGAGAGAGAAATGTATCAAGCAATAAGAATTACTTTTATAGTTATATGTATTGTTAGATCATCCATAGCTATTGAAACTATAGATGAAATAATTGTTGAGTCTACTAAAATTCCAACACCGTTAAATATGGTGAATTCTTCCCTAGAAATTTTAACTAGTCAAGATTTAGAAGATTCTGGTGCTGAATTTTTATCGGAGGTATTAACATCATTGCCGGGAGTACATATTTCACAAACTGGAAGTTTTGGAGGCGCTACATCTATATATTTAAGAGGTGGAAAACCTAAACACTCATTAATTCTTTTAGATGGTATTCCGTTAAATGATTCGCTTGACGCAAATGGATATGATTTAGCTCATTTTGATATAAATGGAATAGAAAGAGTTGAGGTACTTAAAGGACCGTATAGTTCTTTGTATGGTTCAGGCGCATTATCTGGAGTAATTAATATAATTTCAAAAAAAGGATACAATAATCCAAAAAAAAGTTTTCAAATTGAAAAGGGATCTTTTGACTCTACCAAGTTAGGAGTAAGCATATATGAAGGAACTCCATCTAATTATCTTAATATTAACGCCAGTACATTTAGGTCTGATGGATTTTCTCACGCATCGACCTACACGCCCGGGTCTGGATTAGATGACGATCAAATTGAAAATGACAATGTTCATATAAATACAGGTGGGATTATAAATAATGGTAACGAATGGAATCTTTCATACCGTAATATTGATACGCTTGCAGAATATGATCCCGATGGGCGCTGGAATACTGGAGATCCAGGAAGCTATGAAAGAAAGCAAGAGATTCTTTACGGTAATTTTAAACAAAATATTAAAGACGACAAATTAAGTTTGAACTATTCATTATCCCATAAAAAATTAGATCTTCTTTATCCTGACTATTTTACCGGAACTTATAATACAGGTGATTATCAATTATTAACACAAACTACATTATTTAAATGGAGCGGTATTTATAAAGTTTCAGATGATGAAAATATTTTATTCGGATTCGAAGACTCAGGGGAAAAAATAAATAAATCAAGTTATCTTTCAGGCGCAGATGAAATTAAATTTAAAAGTTACCTTATTGCCTATCAAAAGGATTTAAATGATAAATTTAGCTATATGATATCTACAAGAACAGATGACCATAATTTATTTGACTCAGCTGAAACATATCAAGGTTCAGCTGGCTTATATTTATCTAAAAATACTAAATTAAACACTTCAATTGGAACAAGTTTTTTAGCTCCAAGCGGTTTTCAGTTATCTAGAAATCGTGCACTTGATGCTGAAAACGGTAACTCGTTTGAAATTGGGTTGAATCATTTTATTCCAAAGTTTAATACAGATGTTGATTTTACCTATTTTAATAATAAATTTGAAGATCCAATTGGTTGGAATGGTACAAATTATGTAAATTATGCTGAATCTGATATTGAAGGATTTGAGGTTGGTAGTACTTTTGATTTATCCTATGAAGATTATTTAAGGTTTTCGTATACTTATATCGATACTGATAGTTCCGATGATGATTTTAATAGTAGACGGCCACAACATAAAGCAAACCTTAAATATTTTACTAAGCCAACAGAAAAAATATCCATATCAACCTTTCTTAGTTATGTAGACAAGGTCTCAGATAAGAATTTTTATGACCCTTCATCATCTTTATATGCAGGCATTCCTGTAATACTTGATGAATATTTTGTTGTGGATTCTAATATTAGATATAAACACAATGAAAAAGTTGAGTATTATTTAAATATCAAAAATATTTTTGATGAAGAATATGCAACTGTTTCAGGTTATAATACGCAAAAGTTTTCAATATTCTCAGGCATAAAAATTAACTTATAAGAAGAGTTTATTTAAAATAAGACTTTAATTCATTT
>Ga0160422_10003268_pt1 | contig 10045 bp, 7 predicted proteins | sample Fk160mmetaG_FD_108192 | JGI IMG/M metagenome (GOLD analysis project Ga0160422, IMG submission 108192) | Marine microbial communities from the Central Pacific Ocean - Fk160115 60m metaG | ecosystem: Environmental > Aquatic > Marine > Oceanic > Photic zone | place: The Central Pacific Ocean... | reverse complement strand
CTCAGAAGACAAAGAATCCTTCTCAATCACAATGCTATACGTATAAAATGTCTGACTGCCAGTACTTTGATATGTACTTTCAGAGAATGGGCGTCTTTTCCTGATTAACTGGATTTGATCTGCCGTCTCTTCGATGGTGTAAAAGATGGTGTCTGAATCACGATTCACAACGGCTTCCTGTGTATCTAGATTGAACTCAATGATATAAGGGGAATCCTCACCAAACATGGTTTCGCCTGAGCAATCATCCAAAAAATCTTCATCAGGTCCACAGATTGATTGTTCAAGCCTCTTTGTACCGAGATATTCAATCACCTCATCGGACTCAATGATGTAAATTCCATCAGTTTCGGAGCATAAAAGCCTCGTCGGCAGAGCAACTGCGGGAGAGGCTGACAGGAGCAGTGCTCCTAGGAGAAATGAGAGTTTCATGCTGCCCTCAGCCCTATGACCTTCAAGTTAACAACACCAAATGATTTTGCAAGATGACAGTATACCTTCATGATTGCATCAAAAGCAATCATGGACATTGACTGAACAGAGGAGAAGACCGAACCGCACCAGGCAGGGATAAAATCAACCAGTATTTTGCACATACGGCATCATCGATAGTGTCTCTAAAACAAATGACAGTTAGCGATTCACCAGGCAATGTCTCACTGAGCGCAATCACCACCGACGCACATTGCGCTCAACATTTAACCGTTGTCAGCAGAAAGGTCTTTGCCCCCTTGGAAAAGCAGTGAACACGGTCATCATTCTGCAAAAACCGATAACCACTGATCTCAACTCTGCCCCGCCTTGACACCAGATCATCTGATCACAACCATGACCGTTCATCGAGACCACAACCACGAGCTGATCGACTTACAAACCCAATGTTGGCATCCACGAATCAGTCCGATTCGATGCTGTCTGTGAATTCCTGAAAAGCTTTCTTCAACCGCTCCACCGGCGTTTCAGAAGGGGGACATTCCTGATTGGTGGAACGGGTATAAGCCTGGAGAATACGTGCTTCAGGTTCGAGCAGTGACGCGACGGCCGCCTTGAGCAACACCACATTGCGCTGAGGGGACAGACCTGCGAGAAAAGGCTGGAGGGACCAGGGGTCAAGATCACTCCTCCTCTCGAGTCGAAGTGGCCTGATCAGCTGGTAAGCACGCTCACCATCTGAATCCGTGGTTTGCCTCAGACGAGCGACCAGGATCTCACCACTGGTCAGCAGCACGACGCGAATCGCCCCTTCGCTCAGCAGGGGAAGAAACGGGGCCGCATCTCCTGCCTGCGCCGGGGAAGCACCAGTGGAGTTCTGGCTCACCTTCACACCATTGACGACAGGCCCAGGCATAGCCACTCCCATTTGCTTAAGGATCGTAAAGCTGCCGGCGACAAAGAGCGCGCCGATGTCCAGCGACCCAGTCCACAACAACCCCCTGGAGCTGCAATCTGTGAAATCTTGAACGGCCAAGGGCCATCGACTTCGTAGGCTGCATGGCCACTTCCCCCTGCCCATGGCCCTCGAGCACCTGCGCATCGCCTCCCGCCGAAGCCAGCTGGCCATGGTGCAAACCAATTGGGTGAAAGCGGAACTGGAAAAAGCACATCCAGGCCTTGCGATCTCCGTGGAGGCCATGGCAACGCAGGGAGACAAGATTCTGGATGTGGCGCTGGCCAAGATTGGCGACAAGGGCCTGTTCACCAAGGAACTGGAAGCTCAGATGCTGGTGGGCAGAGCTGAGATTGCAGTGCATTCCCTCAAGGATCTGCCGACGAATCTTCCGGAGGGGCTGATGCTCGGGTGCATCACGGAGCGGGAAGATCCGGCTGATGCGCTGGTGGTCAACCGTCAAAATGCCGACCACACCCTGGAAACGCTCCCGGAAGGGTCTGTGGTGGGAACCAGCTCACTGCGACGACTTGCTCAGCTTCGACATCACTTCCCCCATCTCCAGTTCAAGGACGTGCGGGGCAACGTGATCACACGCCTGGAGAAACTCGATGCGGGGAATTACGACTGCCTGATCCTCGCGGCGGCAGGTCTGACACGCCTTGGATTCGCAGATCGCATCCATCAGATCATTCCAGGACACATCTCCCTGCACGCCGTCGGGCAAGGGGCTCTCGGCATTGAATGCGTGAGCGACAACCCAGACGTTCTGGGCGCTATCCAGGTTCTTGAGCATGCCCCAACGGCAGGACGCTGCCTGGCTGAACGTGCTTTCCTGCGGGAGCTTGAAGGCGGTTGCCAGGTGCCCATCGGGGTCAACAGCCGCATCGATGGCCATGAACTGGTGCTCACCGGCATGGTGGCGAGCCTTGATGGCAAGCGTCTGATCCGGGATGAGCGCCGTGGTCCCCTCGGGAACCCCGAGGATGTCGGTCTCAAACTGGCTGCCGACTTGAAATCCAGAGGCGCTGGGGAGATCCTGCAAGAGATCTTTGCCGCGGTCCGTCCGGAGGCCTGAACATGTCGCTGCTGCACACTGCGGTCGGAATTTTCACCATTTCAAATCCGATCGGGAACCTGCCGATCTATCTGTCATTCACGAATGGCAACAAGCGGCAGGATCGGGCAATCGCTCGAAGCAGTGCATTCACCTTCTTGATTGCTCTGCTTCTGGCCACCTGGCTGGGCAATGACCTGCTGGGATTCTTCGGGATTGGTCGACCCGCATTCCAGGTGGCTGGTGGACTGATCGTGGTGCTGATCGGTCTGTCGATGCTGCACTCGGAACCCTCGAAGGTTCACCACGACCCTGCCTCTGTTGAACGGGATAAAGATTCAGCGGTCAAGGGCATTGTTCCCCTCGGGATCCCTCTTCTGGCCGGTCCCGGCACACTCACGGTTGTGATCGCCGATCCCTCTGCTGCGACCATGGGCGGAAAACTGAGCATCAGCGTGGTGGTGCTGGTGATGACCGCTGTGATCTATCTGATCTTCAACGCAGGAGAAATGCTCTCCTCAAAAATCAGTGCGTCTGCATTGCAGGTGCTCACCAAAATCATGGGACTGCTTCTGACGGCCATCGCCGTGCAGATGCTCTTCTCAGGTCTGAGCGCAGGCTTCCCGGTGCTCAGGGGCATCGGTCTCACCGGGTAATCATCACCGGAGTTCCAACCTCCACAAGCTCATACAGCTTCTGGACATGGTCATTGAGCATGCGCACGCAGCCATTGGAGACAGCCGCACGGATTTTCACCCATTGCGGCCATGGTGTGCCATGGATCCCGAACTGATCATCACCCCGGTGAAGAAAACCAATCCAGCGATGGCCGAGGGGACTTGAGGGCCCAGTGACCGGGTGAACCCGACCTGATTTGGTGCTTTCATACCGGGGATTGACAAGCTTGGTCTCGACGCGGAACACCCCGGTCGGTGTTGGGGTCTTGGGGTCGCCGATGGCCACAGGCCAACGACCGATTGACTGGCCGTTCCGGATCACACTGATTCTGCGTTGACTGAGATCGAGGTGGATGCGAGTTGCAGCCATCGCGGACTGCGAGCGTGCTGATGCAATCGAGAGCTGGAGCGGCGTGGGGCTTGCCGATGCCGGGATGGCCCCCGCCAGCGCCAGGGGCACAGCACTCACAGCAAGAAGAGCGGAGATTTTGGCGCACTCGAGACGCAGCATTAGACGCGCAAGACTCACTGGTCTCAACGTATCCACTGGCCGGAGGAAAAACCGCACACCAGATGAGGACTTTCTGAAGAAGTCGCATGGCTGAGCACGCAGCATCTGCTGCCAGTGCTGCTACCAGGAGGGTCGATCAGGAACGCCCATGCCCGAGCAACTTCAGTGGACGGAGGATGAGGCCCGCCTGGTGCTTCAGGCCATCAAGAGCGTGGGCACAGCTGGAGAAATCCTGCCTCTGCAGCCGATCACGCAGGACATGATGGCCGCGATCCAGAACCACGTTCTGCATTCAGACATCGACCTTCAGGGACTGGAGATGGTTTCTCCCTCCAGCTATGAAGGGTTGATCAGCTCAGAAACCAAACGAAATCAGCTGATTCAGATCCTGGTGCTCATTCCTTACCTGGACATGAGCGTGGATGCGCGCATGGTGGCCGTCGTGGATGACTTCGCAGGTTGTCTTCATGTCAGCCCACAAACACTCCAGGACCTCCATCAGGTGCGTGACAACCACCTCAGGCGGTTGCTGCTGAACTACGGGCGCCGCAGCATGAGCGAATTTCTGAATCTCGACACTCCATCGAAATTCATCCATGGCGTGATCACCTCCATTCATCAAGCCATCGGCGACCCGGGTGTGGCGAAGCGTTATCAGACGCTCGAGACATTTCCGGAAGGCAGCCTTGGCCACAGCTTCTTTCATTGGTACCGCGACCGGAAGTGGGCACTTCCCGGCGAGCACAAAAGCACTTCCGAGCTGCTGGTGAACCACGACTGCTGTCACATCCTGGGCGGATTCAACACAGACACTCAGGGGGAAATGAATGTCGCCGCCTTTCAGGCCGGTCTGTTCACAGACGGGTTTGGCTTCGAATCACTGCTTGAAGTGATGCTCGATTTTCATCTGGGAAAATCTTTCAGCACCACAACAGGATTGATCCCACCGGAAACCGGTCAATTCATACCTGATGCAGCAATGGCTGGCTATGAGAAAGGCTTGGCGTGCAATATCAATTTGATTCAGGATCTTGACTTCTGGTCTGTTGCCGATCAACAAGTGAATGACCTGAGAAAGAAATACAACATTCCGTCTACAACGAACCCCTTGTTGTTGCAGCCTGAAACAAAAGGGACTTGAGATCGTGCGTCTCAGAGAGTAACCACTGCATCAGAAGATTCAACGAATTCCGGGAAGGGAGAGGCGACAATTCGAGTCATGGAGAGCGTCATCAGACGAGCTTGAAACTCCGAAGCCTCCTTTTCGCTCAATTCGTAAAAAGGTGAATCAACAAGCAGGATGGTGGGACATGACAGTGATGCACGCGCGAGACTCAGACATTTTTTCTGGTAAACACTGAGCTTGCTCCAGTCCACGATCAATCGCTGATTATCTTTCTCACAACAATGACCCAGAACATCATCAAGACCAAACTCCTCTAAAGCACCCAACAATTCCTGATCAGAGTAATTGTTACCAGGGTTCAAATACTCACCAAGGGTATCAGGATAAAAATCATGATTTTTATCGATATAAAAGAGATGTTCCATCATCGAAGCATGAGTTAATTGCTCGATATGAATACCATCAAACAAGATAAAACCTGACGCTGGAGAGCGGAAACCGGCAATGGCCTGAAGAAGCTCCGATGCTTTCCTGCCATCATCTGCCGCAGAGATACAAACGAGCTGACCGGAATCAATACGCAAAGAAACGGACTGTTCATCTGTAGATTTCCGATCTTCATCCATGAGCTCGACCTCGTGGAGATACACATCTCCAGACAATTCCTTGTTGAAACAATCCGGATCAAAGCCAACGGAAATTGGGTTATAAAGAAGATCCTTGCAGTAAGCCCAGAGTGCAAACACCGTTGAAAAGCGATCAACCAACGTGATCGCCGCCGAAGTCACAGACGTGTTAAAAGAGATGAAAGCAACATAGAAAGCGACAAAGTTTCCAACCAAGGAAGGGTCCCTCAGGACCAGAGGATCCGCAAATACTCTGAAGATCAAAATGCTGAAGAAAAGAACAGCCCCCGATGTCGATAGGGATTGCGTCAGCAATGAAATGGTTTGCCAATACAAGTCAGATCTCAGTCCGAGCTTTGCCGTTTCAATGAATGATTGAAACCATCGATCAAGCAAAAATGGTTCCGACTGCATCGCTCTCAGAGACAATGAAGAATTTGCGATTTCGATTGATTGAGACGAAATACTCGATTTCAAATCATAGAGTTGCACCCAAAGCCGAATCGAGGCTCGCCCAAGAACGACAACCAGCAACAGATAACCTGCAACTAGAAATACAACATACGAGGCCAATGTAGAATCATAGATATACATCAATGCCAAGTAGGCCAGGGAAAAGACTGCTGACATAAAACTGGTAATGGCCCTTGTATTAAGTTGCTGCCGGATGCGGGAGATGGAATTAAGCCGAACATAAAGCTCTCCAAGATTATACTTGGAAAGAATATCCAGAGGCATTTTAAGGAATCGATCCCAGACTGCTGTTTGCAATCTAAGATCAGCTGATGTTTCAAGCCTGAGTATCAGAAGAGCGCGGACATAACGACTTGCGATTGAGGCAACAATGATCAATATCATCGCAAAAATAGTGCCTATCAATCCCTGCATATCACCCTGCGGCAAGATATGCGACACCAGATTCCCCGAAAGAATTGGTATCGACAGACCAAAACATAAAACAGCAACAGAGATAAGTATGATCACAATGATCATCGAGCCATTATTGGCATAGGCTAATTTGAGAATATCTAATGGTGAATTAATTGTGGCTTGAAAGGAAGGATAAACTTCAATCGAATTGCCTGCCAAAGCGGGGTAGGGGGCTAGCAAGGATTCCAAGATGCCATTCCGACATCGCTTCAGCTCACACCCTGATCGGGTAAAGCAGAGAAGATAGGGTTCATGGGTATTGCCATCAAAAACAATCAATTGACCTGGGCGTGAGTCAAGACCATGCGTCAATCTTGGGGTCGCTACATGACGAGAGTAGATCCCGTTCATCACTAGAATTTGATCAACACTGGAGTCGTTGGAACCGCTCAACCCAGCTCTTTCGTCACCAAGACTTGCGATCGCTGCATGAACAATAGCCTTTGCATTTGAACCAAATTGGGCGGGAGACAGGCCAGACTGACGTTCGAATAAATATCGAGAATTTTCAATCGCAGACAGAATCCTATTGCGAGACGAATTCAGCTGATTGCCGTTACGCTCAGCCATACTATGACCTCAAGCATTGATTGGACGACAATTGTCCCAGAAGCTCATTTGATGGTCCATAACAATCAATCTCGCCAGAGCTCAGACATATCAAATATTGGGAATGCGCCGCAATTTTATGACGTCCAGTCACATAAACAATTCGACTGGCTGAAGAATTGATTAAACCAAGAATCTCCAAATGAAGAGACTCATCAATTTGACTGTCAAGCGAGTCCATAATGATGAGTGATGGCTTTGAAAGAAGCACTCTTGCCAATTCAATTTTATAACGGATTGAGATTGGCAAGGCCGAATCATTCGAGCGAAGCACATGTGAATATGCATGTTGAAACTGATACACATACGAATGCAGGCCAACCATCTTTGCAACATTAAAAATCTCACTGGCACTGACTTCATCGTTGAAGAGAGAAATATTTTGGCGAAATGTTCCTTGATAAATCATTGGACTTGAATGGAACCAACAAATATCAGCTGGGATGATCGGATTGCCTGCTTTGAGCTCTTTCCGACCGACGCAAACTCTGCCTTCACTCGGTGCAATCAAACCGGCCAAGATTGCAAGAAAAGTACTTTTGCCAGATTGACTGTCTCCAGTCACAGCGATTGAATTGAAAGCAGAGATTTGAAAGCTGATATCCTTAATCGCATAGGGCTGCTTGTCGTTGTATCGATAATGAACCGATTCACAACTGATGGACAATGGATGGGGCAATAAATCGATCGGCTCACAATCCTCGGAGTGCTGAAGTGTTTTTGCTTGGGTATTTTTATCGCAGCACAAATCATAGTAAAGCCTCATATAGGCGTCCAACCTTTGCCACGATTGAGCAAGATTTGGAATCGCATACAAAGCACCAGCAACCTGCTCCTCAATGAATAAAAAAGCAATAAGTGTTCCAAGTGTCACCCTTCCATTGAGGATTAGCAAACCACCGACTCCCAGCAATAAAGCCTTAATCGCAAAGACGGCCCCACTAATCGTTAAATTGCGTGCGATACTTAGCTTGCCAAGTTTTTGATTGACATCAACAATGACCAAAAAATGGTCTTGCCACTTTCGTAGTGCTACGGACTCAATCGCTTCACCCTTGATGCCTTCAAGCGAGGTGATGCAGGACATACCCGTTGAAAACGCATCGTTGTATTCTTTGGCCTGGATTGCCTGGTATGGAAGACTTTCTTTGGTCACTTTATAAGTCATGTATCCAGTGGCAATGACGCCAAGCAGCAAAAGAGCAAACAACTCAGGTGAAATCAATATCGAAAAAACAAGCACTAGTGAGTTGGTCCATAATCGGACTACAGATGGAACAAAAGAATTGAACAGGATGTCTGGCACATACCAAGGGATCAACATCCTTGCCGCCAGTTCATTAGGATCACGTTGCTTGAGATATTCATATGAGGAGCCCACGATGTTTTCAAATATATCAACTGACATCAGCTTGGTGAGCACATATGCACACCTTCGACTTGCCAAAAAACGAGCATATGTCAGGAAAAGGCTGACACACATGGACAATGTAATTAACCAAACAATTGGCAGACCAAAAGAAAGCCTTTCCTGATCAATGAAATTATTAATAAACTGGGAAGAGCATGCAGCGATCAGCAGAAGAGGGATGACGCGCACAGTCCCGATAAGGGCAATCAACTTGAGGCTGGATTCAACAGGCGCAAGCAGTTCAAACAGCTTTTGATACACCTTAGGAGAGTGACCACCAGTCTTAAAATCACCAGTGGGAGTTAAGTAAATGGATTGTTGATACTGAAGTTCTGAGCGTCGGATAAACGTGTTACCCCGCTTACAATCATATAAAAAGGCACGATTGGCATCAAACCCGAGAAGAATTCGATACGTTTGATCTTCATGATAGAGGATTTGTGGATAATTATCATGAGCAATAGCAGTTTTTTCCTCAGTCGCACGAATCCAGTCACCTTGAAGATTCTGTTCGATAGCAGCACTAACTAATTGCTCAGGGGTCATCTCTTCAATGGTGACTCCGCAGAGATTTTTGAGTCCAGCAAGATCAGAAAAGAAACCATAATGAGCCAAAATTCCACCTAAAGCAACCACACCGGATTCAGCATCGGAGATCTGTAGAATCTCATAATTCAATCGTTTAAAATTTGAATTCACGAATGCCATCTATTCAATCGCTATCTGGATGTTTCAGGCGGCGTCAGGCCTGTGACAGTTTTCAGCCATGGCAAGAGCAAACTGATTGGAGGTATGCGTCTTGTTGTGATCTGTAGGCTCAAGAGATCTCCAGTCCGCACAGCAAATGGTTTGTCACCAGCTGATGACCACTCAAAACCAACCTGGTTAAGGCCGGTCATTTGATCAGTTTTAAACAGGCGAATTTCAGCCATCACTGGATCCTTCACAAGGTCGATCACATCTTTACCGATACCCACATCACCACTGATTTCACTGATTTCCACATCCGTTATCGGACGTTGCCAAACACGAAGTACGTCACCTTGTATTCCTCCGTATTCTGCTTTATCCATTCCCATGGGAGTCAAAAGAGCCTTCATGCCACGAGACGCCTGATCAGCATCTCGCTGGCTGAGAAAGCCCACAATCTGTTCTTGAACGACCTCGGGATTCGTCTGAGTCGTTGAAAGAATCACATCACCTCGATTCACAACACTAAGCTGAGGAAAAAACAAATCTCCAATATATATATCTTGGTTCGTAAAGTACATGCATCGAGCAATATACTCCTGCAGTTGGTTGATAAGGTGGATATCTGCTTTCGTCAAAGCCTCTTCAGCGTTCACAATCGCCTGGGCATTTTTTGCTATGCGCTCGCTGATCTCAATCGATTCCTTGATTAATTGGTCGACCTTGGATTGCTGTTGAAGAAGCCTTGCTTTTCCTGCATATCCTATTTTGTTCAGCCTTGCGATCTCCTCGAGAAACTGCACTTCGCTGGATCTTATTTTATCGAGTACCAGTTTTTTATCTTGCAATGCTTTATTCAATTCTGCATACTCAAGCTTGACACTGTCTAATTTAGCCACTGCCAGATTATGCGCATTCAAAGAAGACTGGAGAGCCGCACGTTGTCCTTGCGAGTCAACCCAAAACAAAATTGTTCCATCAGCTATTTGCTTTGTAGGCTTACCTGAAAATTGGTGATTGG
>Ga0160422_10003267_pt1 | contig 10046 bp, 9 predicted proteins | sample Fk160mmetaG_FD_108192 | JGI IMG/M metagenome (GOLD analysis project Ga0160422, IMG submission 108192) | Marine microbial communities from the Central Pacific Ocean - Fk160115 60m metaG | ecosystem: Environmental > Aquatic > Marine > Oceanic > Photic zone | place: The Central Pacific Ocean... | reverse complement strand
CGCCACCCACCTTCTCGAGTCCATGATCGAAAATCCTACTCCCACGAGGGCTGAGGTTACCGACTGCGCGAATGCTGTCTATGAAGAGGCGGACGCCCTGATGGTGTCCGGCGAAACCTCGGTTGGACGACATCCCCGCCGTTGCCTCGACGTTCTTGACCGCGTTGCCCGCAGGATCGAACGCTCCGGAGGACTTGGATACGCCCGGAATGCTGACCTCCCCACCAAGCGGCAGAGAGCCGTAAAGGCTGCTGTCGGCCTTGCTGACTCGATCCCGGATGCAGCTCTAGTCGTCTTTACCCGGAGCGGCGCCACTGCGCACCAAACTGCTCTTCTTCGGCCCCGAGCTCCAATTTATGCTTTCACCCCGGACTCGCAAGTTTGTCGAGGACTCTCCCTCTCTCGCGGGGTACGCCCGTTCGTGATACCGTTTCAGGAGAAACCTCGGGAAACCATCGCAGGAGCAATCACCACCCTGCGCAGCCGCCGCGATGTCCCTGCGGGAACTCCTCTGGTCATCTTTTCTGACACCTTTCAGGTTGAGGAGGCGGTCGACTCGATCCTTCTGGAGCACGCTTGAAGCGCAGCTTTTTCCTGAGCGATGTCCAGGCCTCAGGCTGAATCCTGATCCCCGGACTCCACCTCCCGGACGAAAGCCACCTCCTTGACCCGGCGCTCGTCTGCCGCGGTGACTTCAATCTGATAGCCTCCCGCTTCAACCCTGTCTCCCACGACCGGAAGACGGCCAAGCCTGGAAGAGAGGTAACCGCCTATGGTTGTGGCCTCAGCTGTCTCGAGGCTGAGAGAGGCAACATGAGCTCCCAGCTCACTCAGCGGAAGAGAACCAGCGACCTGAACCCGATTTCTATCAGACGCTGTAACCTGCTGGGGCTCAGCATCAAATTCATCGCGGATATCTCCCACCAGTTTTTCGAGCACATTATCAAGGAACACAACTCCCATAGGGTCGCCAAATTCGTTCACGACCAACGCGAGATGAGACCGCTCCCTGAGAAAGAGCGTCAGAAGAGCATCCAGACGCATTGTCCCCGGAACTGCAGGCAACTCGCGCCGGAACTCACGAAAATCCGGCTCGCTATCACCCGACACCACAAGAAGATCCTTCATATGGATCATCCCGAGCGTACGATCGAGATGGCCCTCAACGAGAGGGAAGCGCGTATGCTGGGTTTCGATCGCGCGGGAGAGATTATTCTCAAAAGTCTCCTCCAGGTCAAAGACTACCACCTCACTGCGCGGGGTCATTACGTCGAGCACCTTGAGCTCATTTAATTCCAGGGCGTTGATGAGGATTTCGCGCTCCGTACTGGTCACCTCCGCATGTTTCTCACTCTCCTCGACAAGCCGGGCAAGCTCCTCGGCACTGTGGACCTCATCATGGCCGGTAGGATCCACCTTGAAAAATCGACGTAAAATCCAGCCAGCCGATCCGTTAATGATCCAGATCGCCCAGCCGAAGCTCCAATAAAACCAGTGAAGGGGACGAATCAGCCAGAGAGTGGTGGGCAGAGCCTTGCGGATGGCAAGAACCTTTGGGACCTGCTCCCCGACTACCACATGAATATACGAGAATGACGCGGCTGCGATGATGAAAGAGATCACCCTGATCACTACCGGATGCCATCCAGTTTCCTGGAGAAGCGGAGCGACCAGCTTGAAGACGAGCGGCTCTCCGAGCATGCCAAGCACCAGAGAGGCCACCGTGATTCCGAGCTGACCTGCGGAGAGGTATCCGTCCAGTTTAGAGAGAGCCCGCAAAGCGAGGTGTGAGTCGCGAGCACCCTTGGCTTGCGCCTCGAGAACCTGACTTTTGCGCACCTTGACTAGGGCAAACTCCACCGCCACGAAAAACGCATTGAGGACCAGGAAAATGAAAATCCCGGTGAGATAAAGGAGAAGCTCATTCCAGCCCGGAAAACTCGTTGGCATTTCGGAGCCACTCGCGAGCAGAAACTGGTGAGGCGAACTCATGAGAGAGGGTTCCTACAATTTTTCAAAAACACCTTCGTCTCGTTTTTCAAGAACCGTAAAGCCGGCATTCTTGGCGGCCTTTGCGGAGAAAGGTTTAGCGACCCGGGGAGAATGAACCTGGCTGATAACCTTGCGAACCGGATTCCTGCAAAGGGGACAGACCTCTAATGCTGGTCGATCTACCGGGCGCCGCAGTTCAAACCCACGGGAACAGCGAACACAACTCTGGGAGGGATCTCCCGGGTTTTGAGATAGATACTCGTAAAGGGGCATCTGGAGAGCGGTTCGGCAGGGTTTTATTACCACTGCAATTCGAACCACAGTAGATAGGCTACCAGCTCGACTTTGTCACGCCGGGAATCAACCCTGCCGAAGCCATCTCCCGGAATGTGATCCGCGAGAGTCGAAAGCGGCGAAGAAAGGCCCTCCGGCGACCAGTGACCTCACAGCGATTGACCACGCGGGTTGGACTTGCGTCCCGGGGCAGCATGCTGAGACCAACATAATCCTTTTCCTTCTTCAGCTTGTGACGAAGGTCGTTGAACTTTGCAACCGTCTTCTGCTTGCGCTTGTTTCGCTCTATCCAGCACTTCTTTGCCATGGGAGGGGGTCTCTTACGTGGATTCTGGTCTGATTCAAGGGTTTTTTGCCCAAAGAGCCCATTTGACCGGCGTCGCATCCTCGAAACGGCCCTCCCAGGCACGATTTCCCGGTCATTCCTGTGCACTCGTTACTTGCAACAGGGGCCTCGCGGCGTAGTTCTAGGACCATGAGCGATACTCGCCTCGAACGAGACTCCATGGGAGAAATGCCGGTGCCCGCGGACGCCCTCTATGGAGCTTCCACTCAGAGAGCGGTCCTGAACTTCCCGATTTCCAACGAACCCGTGGAATCAGGAGTGCTACACGCTTTTGGCCTGATTAAGTGGGCTGCTGCTCGTGTTAACGGAGAACTGGGCCATATCCCCGCCGATAAAACTCCGCTCATTGAGCAGGCCGCCCGGGAGGTCTACGAGGGCAAGCTTGATGACCAGTTCCCAGTTGATGTCTACCAGACAGGATCCGGAACCTCGACCAACATGAACGCCAACGAGGTGATCGCCAACCGCTGCTCGCAGATAGCAGGAGTGGCGATCGACGCCGACAGAGATACCAAGCCGGTTCATCCCAACGATCATGTCAACCAGGGGCAGTCATCGAATGACACCTTCCCTACTGCCATGCATATTGCCGCTGGCATCGCTCTCAAGGAGGACCTGCTTCCATCCTTGACGGCACTCCGCGACAGCCTTCAGGCGAAAGCTTCCGAGTTTCACGAAGTGCTCAAGATCGGGCGAACCCACCTCATGGATGCAACCCCGGTTCGTCTGGGACAGGAATTCGGGGGCTACGCCATGCAACTTTCCCGGGCCATAGACCGGGCACATAAGGCACTCAAAGCCATCCACGAACTCGCACTGGGTGGAACGGCCGTTGGCACTGGCCTGAATTGCCATCCTGACTTTCCGGAGAAAGCCATCGCCTTCATCGCAGAAAAGACAGGCATCGAGTTTCGCGAGGCCGAAAACCACTTCGAGGCTCAGTCGGGAAAGGACGCCCTGCTTGAGTGCCATGGGCACCTCAACACCATCGCAGCCAGCCTCTACAAGATTGCCAACGACATCCGACTCCTCGGCTCAGGGCCACGCTGCTCCATCGGGGAAATCTCTCTCCCGGCGACCCAACCCGGCTCCTCCATCATGCCGGGCAAGGTCAACCCAGTCATGAGCGAAGCGGTCACCATGGTCGCTGCCCGGGTCTTCGGTAATCATTCTACGGTCACCTGGTGTGGTGCGAATGGCCATTTCGAGCTCAACGTCATGATGCCCGTGATGGCGAAATGCATCATGGAGAGCATTCGCCTCCTCTCAAATGTTTGCGGCATTTTCAGGGCAAAGTGCGTCGAGGGAATCGAAGCCAACGCTGATCGATGCAACGAGCTTATCGAGTACTCACTTTCGATGGTCACGTCCCTCGCGCCAGTTATCGGCTACGATAAGTCCAGCATGATTGCAAAAGAGTCCGTGGAGTCAGGAAGAACAGTGCGCGAATTGTGTTCCGAGCGCCTGGAGGAACTTGGCCTCACCGAGGACCAGCTGAATGATGCCCTTGATGCCGGAAAGATGGCAGGAGAATGAGCCCCGCCCTTCCGTGGCAGGAAAAGTTCGCGGAAACCACGAATCAAGCACTTGAACGAGGCCGCGAACCGCCGATTTGCAGCAGGCAAGGAAGCAGAAGAAGCAGCAGCCATGCCCTGATTCCGGCTTCCTGTTCGCCGGGAGGAGACTCATGAACAGCGGCGAGCTCCGCCGAAAGGTAATGGGATCGGCGCTGAACCCTGTGACTACACGACTCAAATCCATCCATACCGCAGAGGTCACCGCCGAGAGTCACATTAACGTAGGGATAAGGAAGGGTCCCGCTCACCGAGTCGAGCGAGAGCCGTGGGTGCACGGGAGCGAACAACCACTGCTCTTTCGACGCGTTGCCATAATCTGGGGAATTTCCGGGGAGGGCTTCCTCAGGAACGGATGGAAAGTCGCCGCTCGCACTACAAAGGCCGGAGACGAGAAGGCACGCCACAACGGAAAGGTTTCTTTTCATGAGCATGAAGCAGTCGGAGGATCGAAGCCATCAGAGCTCAGAAATTATCAGTGCATATGAATAAATTTTTGCTTCGGAAGACTGGCCCTTTCAATCATCCAAAGTAGTTGAGGCCCTGATGGATTACCTCGGGGCCTCGGCCATTAAAGAAAGGCATCTCCTCTCCCTCGAATGCCCGAGGATGGCAGGATGAAACCCGCCCAAATCCTATTTTTTAATTAGCTTTCCAAGATCACACGGTCTTCCAATTGACTTGGCAAAGCGTATCTTTCTGCAGAAAGCAAACCCAGGATCCTGGACGCTCAGAGATTCCTCAGGGTCATTTTTTCGACCATGAATCGCGCAATCCGATAGTCCGGTTGAAGACTACCTGCGAACCGGGTTCATGATAGCGGGAGTCCGCACAGAAGTATCCCAGACGTTCAAACTGGCAAACAAAGCCCGATGCCTCCACGCCTAATCCGGGCTCGAGCTTCGCTCCCTCGATCACCGTCAGTGAATCGGGGTTAAGGACCGCCATGAAGCCCCCCTCGGCAGACTCGGGATTTTCATCGTTAAACAGGCGATCATAGAGACGGACCTGGGCATTTTCAGCCTCCGCGGCGCTGACCCAGTGAATGGCCGCCTTACAGACAACGCCCTCCGGAGGAGACTGCCCGATGGTATTCGGAATAAACTCGCAATGAACTTCCGAAACCTCCCCGGTATTCGGATCCGTCTCGTGACCTGCATACTGCACGATGTAGCCGCCCCGGAGCCGAACCGCTCGGCCCGGAGCAAGCCGGAAGTATTTCTTGGGAGCCTCCACCATGAAATCATCGCGTTCTATCCAGAGCTCCCGGCTCAGGATCAGCTTCCGGGAACCCGCAGCTTCATCCTCTGGATTGTTCTTCGCTTCAACTTCTACTTTGTCCCCGGCATCCATATTGAGGATGACCAGCTTCAGAGGATTCAATACCGCCATGCGTCGGGGCGCGTCCCTGTTGAGTATTTTTCTCACCTCGTTTTCCAGTCTAGCCACGTCCGTTACTCCCTTGAATTTCGTAATTCCCACATCCGCACAGAAGTTTCTTATCGCCTCAGCTGGAAATCCCCGCCGCCGGACTCCCGAAAGGGTCGGCATTCGGGGGTCATCCCAGCCATCCACTTTTTCTTCCTCCACAAGCTGCAGTAGCTTGCGCTTGCTCACAACCGTGTAGTTAAGGGTCAGGCGGGAGAACTCTATCTGCCTTGGAACTGCCGGTACCGGACAATTCGCTACAACCCAGTCGTAAATGGGTCGGTGCACCTCGAATTCCAGCGTGCAGAGCGAGTGCGTGACATGCTCATGGGCATCCTCCAGAGGATGCGCAAAGTCATACATCGGGTAAATACACCACTGGTCTCCTGTATTGTGATGAGTCTCGTGAAGAACCCGGTAGATGATCGGGTCACGCATGTGCATGTTGGGCGAAGCCATGTCGATTCTGGCCCGAAGCACCGCACCTCCGTTCTTGAAGTGCCCCGAGCGCATTCTCTTGAAGAGTTCCACGTTTTCCTCAATCGGACGGTCCCGATAGGGAGATTCAATCCCCCGCCCAGCCACGGTTCCATGGGCAGCGCGGATTTCATCAGGAGTCTGCTCATCCACGAACGCCTTTCCCTCCTTGATCAGGTGCATTGCGCAATCATAGAAAAACTCAAAGTAATCGCTGGCGAAATAGAGATGCTCCCCCCAATCGCAACCCAGCCACCTTACGTCCTCCTGAATGCTATCCACATACTCCTGCTCCTCCTTTGAAGGGTTTGTATCATCAAAGCGCAGGTGGAATTCAGATCCCGTGGAGGAGTTCTCCTGCGCGATACCCCAGCCTAGGCAAATAGCCTTGGCGTGACCAAGGTGCAGGTAGCCATTGGGCTCAGGTGGAAAGCGGGTTACTATCTTGTCATGTTTTCCAGTCGCCAGATCCTCTGAAATGATCTCTCGAATGAAGTCGCGCCTGGACGCTGGGGCCTCCTCGCTCATGATTCTTCCGATGCGTTAGCAAGTTTCTGGAAAAGCACCCTGTTCAGACGAATTCCTCCCTCAAAATTCTCAACTGTGAAGTTCTCGTTGGGGGAATGAATCTGACAGTCCGGAAGCGCCAGTCCAAGAAGCAGGGTATCAACCCCCAATACCTCCTTGAAGTCCTGTATGATAGGTATGCTTCCCCCCTCCCGGATCAAAACCGGATCGGAACCGAACGTCTCACTCAGCGCCTGCTGGGCTGCCTTGCCATACACTGAGTGCGGATCCGTGTGATAAGCCTGCCCGTGGTGCCCGCGGCTCAACTCCATCGATACTCCCTCGGGACAATGCTTCCGAAGGTGAACCTCAACCTTCTCCATGATGGCCAAGGGGTCCTGATCGGGAACGAGCCGGAAAGAAAGTTTGGCAAAGGCTTCGGCGGGTAACACCGTCTTGGATCCTTCCCCCTGGTATCCACCCCAGATCCCATTTACCTCCGCGGTAGGTCGGGCCCAGAGTCGCTCTGCGGCCGTAAACCCACTTTCCCCCGCGAGAGAGGGCGAGCCCGTGACGTTGAGCAGATCCTCCTCACCCATTCCGGGAACCCCTCTCCACATCTCACGCTCCCATTCCTCAAGAACTGCGACATCATCATAAAAACCCTCCACCGCCACGCGACCATCGCGGTCATGGAGACTCGCCACCAATTGTGCGACAACCGTAGCAGGATTGGCCACGGCTCCACCGTAGACTCCCGAGTGAAGATCACGAGCCGGGCCTTTGACCGCGATCTCACAACACGTAATCCCGCGCAATCCATAGCCCATGGTGGGCACACCCGGAGCCACCATTCCCGTGTCAGAGACCACGATAACATCGCAAGCCAAATCCGAGCGATGCTCCTCGAGAAAAGGGCGCAGATTTGGCGATCCAACCTCTTCCTCACCCTCCAGCAGCATGATGAGGTTCACCGGTAATCCGCCCTGCTCTTCGATCGTTTCTGCGATACCGCACAGGTGAGAGAAAAACTGCCCCTTATTGTCCGTTGCTCCACGAGCCCAGATCTTTCCATCACGAATTACTGGCTCAAATGGATCACTATCCCAGAGTTCAATTGGGTCAACCGGTTGGACATCGTAGTGCCCGTAGACCAGCACAGTAGGCCTGCCTACCTCATGCTCATTGCGCCCGATTACGACCGGATGCCCGTCGGTCGCATGAATCTTACTCTGCAGGCCAGCGGAGATCATGCGGGACGACAGCCAGTCCGCGCAGGCCTGCACATCAGCATCATGACGGGAATCCGTTGAAATACTCGGAAAGCGCAACAGCTCTTGAAATTCTTCGATCCAGCGACTCACAGTTTGATAGTTGGTAGTTTGATTTCGTTTTCGCAGGACATGCGACCATCTTTCGCATCATTCTAGCGAATTTTTCCCCGCTCATCCTTATATTCCCTGATGATCCGCAGAAAATCATAGAGCCCAAGCAGGAAGAGAAAAATGGCGAGAAAGGCGCAGCCCGCCCAATAAAAAAGAAACCTGAGCGGGCTTTCCTCCAACCAGGAAGCCAGAGGCCAGTTCCCAAGAGCGAACACGATAAGAAGCGCAGCAATCGTGTAGGAAATAATTCTTCTCCGGGTCTCGCGAAGCTGCAGGAACGCCCTTGCCGCAATTACCCCAAAGGAAAACCAGCTCATCTTACTGCGCATCGCGCCCGAGCATCCCCCGGGAACCCGTCGAGGTCAAATCCAGAGAGAGCTACCGGCCCTCCAAAGACCCAGGCGAGATAAGGTCACTTCTTCCGGGCCTCCTCAAAGGCAAACCCGAGGGCAAGAAGACGATCCTCGGAGAATTGGGATCCCATGAAGGAAAGCCCCACCGGCAACCCCTCAGCCATGCCCATGGGCACGGTAAGATGGGGATACCCTGATACCGCAGGGAGGGTCGTGCATGCGCCCTCAAATTCGTCTCCCTCCACAAGATCGATTCGGAACGCTCGCCCCGTGGTTGGCGCGATCAGGGCCACGCACTCATGCTCGGTGAGAAGACGATCAATTCCCTCCCTGCCTGCCAGCCTCCGGGCCTCCGCTATGAGTCTAGGAAGTTCGGGATCATCACCACCTGCCGTCGCCTCGGACTGCTCCATGATATCCTGTCCGAAGTGAGGCATGACTGCGGAGGCATGGGATTTATTGAACGCGATGATTTCCGCGAGAGTCCTCGTCGCAACGGTCGGGGGCCTTCCAGAGAGGTAGGCGTTCAGGTCCCGCTTGAACTCCCGCAGGAGAATCGCCCACTCGAGCTGCCCGATCTTGTTCAGATCAGGAATGTCTCGGATCTCCACTAATGTCGCCCCCGCCTCCTCCAGAGTCAGACGGGCAGCTGCCAGGGTAGCAGAAACCGACTCTCCGTACATCCCACAGAGCGGAACAAGAACCCCCAGCCTGACTCCCTCAAGAGCCCTTTCATCGAGGGACTCCTCGTAATTGGGAGAACCCTCTCCCCCCATGACGCTCAGAGCACGGGCCGCAAGTTTCACGCTTCGAGCCATCGGACCCGGCGTATCCTGACTGGCTGCGATCGGAACAATACCCTCACACGAAAGAAGCCCGACAGTCGGCTTTAGGCCAACAATCCCGCACATTGCAGCCGGACAGGTGATCGAACCATCTGTCTCCGTTCCGATCGCAAGATCTACCAGACCTGATGCCACCGCGGCACCACTTCCCGAACTTGATCCGCAGGCGCTGCAGGAAGAATCGTATGGGTTGCTTGTCAGGCCTCCTACGCTACTCCAACCACTGGTTGACTTAGTTGACCGGAAGTTGGCCCATTCCGAGAGATTTGTTTTGCCGGCAATGAGAGCCCCTCCTCGTCTCAGATTCGCCACCACCGGGGAATCTAGCTTCGCGAAGTTTTCAAGGAGGGCTCGTGACCCCGCCGTGGTGGGCATTCCTTTGATATCAATATTATCTTTCACCAGGACGGAAATCCCGTGAAGCGGTCCACGCTCGGGCATCGATCCGACCGCGTCCATCTGCTCCTGCAGGTCCGGAGAGATCGCGAGGATTGCATTGCACCGATCCTTCTCCTTCAAGGCCTGCAGGCTAGAGATCTTGTGATCATCCCCACCCATTTTTTTCCGGGGTAGTTCTGCAATCAGAACAGCCAGCAGGGCGACCATGACCATCGCCAGAAAGTATTTCAGAGACACCCTCAGCCGGGCTGCAAAAGTGACTGGACCGGAGGGATTCCTCCTCATAACGGGACACACGGATTCACCGCACTAGCACGGGATGGGACTTCTTCCACAAACCTACTCGGCAGGGGAATCCTGTCCCTCCGGGGACCCCTCAGGAGCCGGGCTCTCAGCGGGCTTCTCCCCGGCGACCTCCGGAGCAGCTTTCTTGGCGGCCTTCTTGG
>Ga0160422_10003266_pt1 | contig 10046 bp, 18 predicted proteins | sample Fk160mmetaG_FD_108192 | JGI IMG/M metagenome (GOLD analysis project Ga0160422, IMG submission 108192) | Marine microbial communities from the Central Pacific Ocean - Fk160115 60m metaG | ecosystem: Environmental > Aquatic > Marine > Oceanic > Photic zone | place: The Central Pacific Ocean... | reverse complement strand
ATTTCTTTTGTTGAAAACTTTTTAAGGTATCCATCATTGTGTAATACAGATAACATATTTGTTCCATCTGGGAATGATTGTCTTCCAAGATATGATCCTAGTTCAAACTCGGCCTGTCCGCCTTGTGATTCAACTGCTCTCATTAGTGCATTGTGGTATACATCAGGTAAAAATTTTGTTCCTACAACAAGACAGTTATTTGGTTCACCAGGTACTGTTCTGTACACTATAACCACTTTCGCTTTAGACTCGTCAGCAAGTTCTCCAACGTGTTTAAAAAAAGTTCTTGTTACAGATCCTTCTTGACCAGTTGGTTCAGTATCCATCGCCATCGATTCGTTAACGTTCATTAATCTTGCCATGTTATTTTCCTCCTGCGGATGCTTCTTCTTTTTTCTCTTCTTTTGGTGCAACCTTACTTAAGAATGCTTGAAGTTTGTTATACAACAAACCTACGCCTGCCATTTCATTGGCACGAAAGGCACCTCTTGTCGAGGCAACATCTATGATTGTGGCTACACTTTTTAAATCGCCAATTGATAATGCACCACCGTCTTGTTGAGCATTACCTCCTGCTGGAGACTGTCCACCAATTGGTGCTTGAGCAGTATCCGGTGCTGGCGTTTTAGTTCTAGTTTTCTTTGCCATGTTTTTGTTTCCTTTATTAATTGCAATTAATATAATATACGCATATTATACTATAAAGTAGTTATCGTGGTCAACAGGTAATTTTAACGAGATTGAGCCAATCCTGAAAGTCCAAACAGGGTAAGGTCACCTGCATTTTCAAATCCTATTACTTTCACCTGGCTTGTTCTATCTTTTGTGAAATAAATGTCATCTACTATACAATAACGACCTGTACAGTAATTGTAGATCCATTCTTCTATCTTTACCATTTCATATTCATTTGCTTTTACCACAGTATTAACAAAATGTTTTGGTAAAAAATTAATTTTTCTTTGGTAAAAATTTTGTGGATTAATCTTCATATTGAACAGTCATCCCCCACGGTGCTTCAATATTTCTATCATATGGATTGTTAATTAAAAATATTGTATCGCAATAATCAGGATCACCCCAACTGTTAAATGGCCAACCATCCGTAAACATTACAAATTTCTTTGGCACAATACCTTCTTCTTTCATGTAAGACCAGTTGCATTCGAACTCTGTACCACCACCATTACCTAGTTTGTAATCTAGCAATTCGTCTGCGTTATCAGGAGTGAATACTTTTGGATTGAATACTTCTGTATCAAAAGTCCAAAGATGTATTCTAAAGTCTTTGTATTGGTCCATTATGTTTTTAACTTCTGTAAGAAATTCTTTACATTGTTGATTGCTTATACTACCAGATGCATCGAGAGCCAAGCATATATCAATCATCTCATCATTGTTTTGACCAGGCAATATAGCAGATGTATGCCATGATTTTCTACTAGGTCTCATCCAAGTATAGTCTGACTTCATTGTGCTCATTATCTGTTGTTGCAATATTTCTCTCCAATCCATCTTAGGTTCAGTGAGATCCTTGATCATTTTTTGTATAGATCCAGGTAGGTTTCCTGCTCCTGTAGATTGTGCGGCACTTATCATTGCTTCTTTCATTTCGTCTTTAATCTTCTTTAATTCTTCTTTACTGTATACTGGAGCACCTTTGCCTTTTTGTTTCTTTTTATCTTTATTTTGATCTTTGCCATCACCCGGCCATTGCTGGTGATCGTCCATTAGTTGTCCCATCTTCTCCAACATCTTCTTGCCGTTCTTTTTGGCCTGTTTCATGATGTCGTCGTATATTCTTTCTGAAGTCCAATCTTTGTATTTGTCATCTTGGAAACCTTTGTTCTCACCTTTTTTACCAGTAGGCATATCACCTATTTGATAATCTTTAAGAATCTGGTTTACGGCATAGTCCGCCGCAATATTCCAAAGTTGTGGATCCCTGTCTCCTATTCTTAACATCATATGTTCAAATACACAATGTAGAACTTCGTGTCCAAATAAAAACTCTGTTTCTTTTGGATTTAAACTATCTATAAATTTAGTATTGTAGAAAAAATGTCTGCCGTCTGTACCAGCAGTAGGACACCAGTCATCTGCATTTACAAGTTTCAATCTAGTAGCAAGGTTGCCAAAGAAAGGATGTTTCAATAGCAAGGCAATTCTTGCTGTCACTAATTTATCTATAATTTGTTGATTGTGAATGTCCATTATTGATAACTCGCATATATCACAAACACAATACACATTATAAAGCATATTGCCAATGTATGATTGCCTAAGTTTGCAAAACTTGTACCTACGGTATGCGGGTTCTTAGGATCAATCATCGCTTGTGCCTTTGTTAATTTCTTTTTAGGTAATTTAGGACCTTGTATAATATCGTTACCGTATTGATCTTCGGTCTCAAATAATTGTGGTTGCTCACTCATTATTTAGAATCCATAGCAGTTATGACATACTTGCCAAACTTCTTATGGAACCTATCAAATGATTTCAACTTGCTAGGATCGAACGGAAGTTTGTAATTCGTAAGTGCAATCTTGGCACCCATAACAACAAGTTCAGTTTCAAAGTTGTCCATCATGTAGTGGAAAAACCTATCTGCTTGTTCGTTCCAGTTTTTTGTTTTCTTTTCGTGTGCCTGTTGTAATTCATAACACAATGACACAGTCAAAGAATACATCGCTGATATTTCTTTACATTTAAGATCTTTAATCTTACCGCTCAATATATCAGATGGATTAGGTAACTGACCGCTAACCTTACGATGATTCATAAACTTAACGGCCAGACCTTCTCCTACGCAACCTGCAACGAGGTCAGTGAGCGTACTTTCTGGCAGGTCATCTGATAGAAGTTGGCTTACGAAACTCCATGATCTTGGAGTTGCGAAAGATCTGCTTGATCCTCTAGGATCAAAATCATATAAATCTTGTTTTGCAAATGTCACATAACCTACTACGTCAGGATGTATTTTATTATGTGTTGCCCATTCCATCCAATCGTCGTAGTCGACTCTTAATTCAATGTGAACAAATCTATTTGCCAAAGGAGCAGGCATTCTGTAAGTGACACCTTTGTCACTATCTCTATTACCAGCGGCCACTATTGCAACACCTTCTGGTAGTTTGTATTGTCCTACTCTTCTGTTTAAAATTAATTGATAAGCCGCGGCCTGTACTGCCGGCGCCGCCGAATTTAACTCGTCCAAGAACACAATAGCATTAGACTTGGGATCAGTTGGCAGTTCTGCCGGACTTGCCCAAACCATATTGTTTTCTTGGGAATTGTAATAAGGAATACCTTTGATATCTGTAGGCTCCCATAAAGGAAGTCTAATATCTATAACATCTCTATTTTGTGATTTACCTATTTGTCCTACTAGGTCGGATTTACCAATACCTGGTGCACCCCACATCATTATAGGTCTTTGTAATTCAATACAATGTTCTAAGGCTGACCTTGCCTCATTTGGTGTGACAGTTCTATTCTGACTGCCTACTACTGCTTCTTTGTCTTTTCTGGATCTTGCCATTTTGTACACTCCTGTTTAAAATGTTTATAATACCATTATAGCAGAAATGTGTTAAACGTCAACCTGGTAAATGTGGATAAAAAACCGCTATTTTACTGGTCTTTTTGCTCGTCTGCCTTGCTCATTGCTCTTGCAAGTCCGTATTTTGTGACATCTCCAGCAAACATCATTAGTTGTAGGGCCATTTTTTCGGTGGATACTAGTATCTGTTTCTTATCAACAAAATATGGGCAATCAACAAATTCATCCAACCAAAGGTATGTTTGTGGAGTAAACACTATTTTTGCTGGAAACTTTATCGTGTACACTTTTATATCACAGCCTTGTACCCATTCCAATCCCAATTTGGTTAATCTGAGCGATCTTGACTCATAGTTCTCCCGAACATTTTGCCACCACGTAAAGTAGGCGGTCTTGATACTTTCTTCGTGCAGGGGTTGTTCTTTGAGCATCAGGAAGGTTCGAGTGTATGCCGTCTTTACGTCCATACTAATAATTATCTAGAAAATTTGTCGCCGGATTTTAATAGGTAAACGCCAAACTTATCTGTCTTGTGTTGTGCGTTCAATTTCTTTGCTAAATTTTCAGCATGACCAGGGTTACTAAAGGATACTTTTTTGTACTTTGGTCCTGGGTAGTTTGCCACCAAACTGGATGATTTCAAGTTGATTGGTTTGCCATCGTAGAATACCGCCCATATGCCTTCTGCCGCAAGGACTTGGTCCAACTTATATGTCGTTTTGTTGGAGAATTCTAGTATGACTTTTGGTTTCGGTCTGCTCATAATTTATAGTTGTATTTACCATAAATTTAATAGCCTACTTCGAATCGAACTCCCCGCCGTCCATTTCTATGTTGACCGTTGAAGCCTGTTGAGCCGTTTTTAGAGCGTCTATGATTTCGTCTTGCACGTGAACCAATCTGGCCAACACCTGTGTCAATGAATCTGCCAGTTGCTCTGCTTCTCTTTTAGATATCCTCAAGTCAGGTGCGTTTGATTGTTTCAAAGCACGTATTCTACCTATGAGATCTTCAATGGGTTTGGTTTGAATCTTGGAATTCTTTGACTGCATTGTTTAATACCTGTTGCATTTCTAGTTTTGTTTTTATAGGTCCTTTATAAGGATACCTTTGTAAAGTAATTAGTTTCGGACAGTATGCTTTTCTCCATCCCTTTTCAAAACAAATTATGTAAAATCCCGAACAAAATAAACTTTTAGACTTTGGAGTCTTTGTGTATATTGGTAGTTGCTTCTGTACATCAAACATTGGGTTGAAAGGTTGTTGTGAACAAGGGTAACCATGCACATCAAATTCAGTTGGTGCGTCGATAGGAGTTTCTTCTTCTGTATTTTGTTCTAGTATATTGAATCCAAAACGGGTAACCAAACTTTCATGTGTGTGAAACACCTGTCTCTGTTTATCTTTCTTGCTTAAGAAGATCCATCCGTTGTCATCTTTCTTTTGCAGTGTACCAAGTTTTTGTCCGTTCTCTTCTACTATCCAGAACTTGTCTTTCACTAATGTTTTTGCTCTTACTGTCATGCTACCAACCTCGCATTGAACGGCTCTACATAAAGTTGTGCCTGCTCACTAATTCTATTTAAATCATACTTGGCACAAAATTTCATAAATCTGATTCCAACTTGTGGTATTGATTTTGCTTCTGTTGTTGCATTTGAAATTGTTTGATCCATCTCTTCAACGATGGGTTCTGGTTGTGCATGAAGATCCACAAGCAATTTATTTCTTTCATAGTCCTCTAATACTCTGTGTTCATTGCCCTCATGGTCAAGCCATTTAGATAACATTAGGTTGTTCCACGTGTATCCTTTTTGCTGTCTATCTGCAAATGCTTCTGTCAAACCTATTTTGTTTTTTGTACCTTTTGTTCTTACACCTGGATATGCACTGAAAATATTATCACTTGGATCACCACGCATACTTTTTTCAAACACAATCCATTCTGGATTTGGTGCAGGTTTCGGTGCTTTTGTTTTTTTGTCTATTACAGGTTCTCCTTTTTTATCAAAATAGCCTTCGTGTGTTATAGTTTGCTCTGTAACTCCATTGTATTGCTTAACGTTCTTGTTTACTAATTGGTTTAAATCTTTATCTGTGCTTAAAATTACGTGTTTGTTGTCAGGATGTTTGTCTATCCATCTTGCAATAAGGTCGTCAGCCTCACATCTAGGGTTATGTAATACTGTGCAATTAGTTTTAGTTTTTACAAAGTCAACAAAGTCATCGTAACACTCCCAAAATACTTCGTTTTCTTCTTTTTCTTTTGGACTCATTGCTTCAATAGTTTCTTTTCTGTTTCTTTTGTATGGTGCGTAATGGTCTTTTCGCCAACTTCTACCCTCTAAACAGAATATAACATGACTGCCTTCAAAGTCTTGCCATGCTTTTTTGATAGAATTCATTGTGATGTGTATAGCCATGCCTATTTTTTCGCTAGTGTCACCTCTAATAACGTGCCTAGCACGGAAAAAAGTATTTGCCGTGTCTACTAATATGTGTGTCAAATTAACCCCACCAGTTTTGTGTGAACTTTGGAAGTTTCTTCTTGATAGGTGACCATATGGCCGCCTCTGCTCTACCTATAAATTTAGGACGTGGTACCATCCAACCAATCAAAACTCCAAGTAAAAAATATCCCATTAAGATATCTCCGTTTTGCCGTCGTTTCTTCTGTTTATTTGAACATAACCAGATCCAGTAACGTCTATGCCTTGCTCGTTTCCTATTGTTCTACAAAGTGTTTGGAACCATCTGTCCACAATTTCTTCTTGGCTTTCTCCAAGATATCCACTTTGTTTCAACATATTAACAAACTCATCATTCCAGTCAAGTTCAAAAAATCCGTTTCTTGGATTTTCAGGATTAACATTTAAGTTAAGAACTTTTACCCATGGCTCTTCGCTTTTTGAATCCTTTGTTTTTTTCTTTGCTGTGCTTTTTGTTGTTTTCTTTACCTTCATAATAATATTATACCTTATTTTTGGACATAAGTCTACCTATGTTCCCCATTTATTACCAAACAAATCAACGTGCAGTCTTGGTGAGTATTTGTAACCATTTTGTAATGCCACATCTGCCACTTGCTTGGAAGTTTTTGCCTGTCCTTCCACAGTTGCACCAACGGCCATCAAGTAAATGTCAGCCTCAACACCAAACTTTTTGTATTCTTCTCTAGCCATTTCCACTTCTTCCAAATCTTGTTCGTCTTGTATCACAAATTTAAAATAGAGATGACTGTTTGGTATATTTGCATATTGTTGTGCTACTTCTCCTTTAATTGCTTTTGCCCAGTGTTCTCCTGATATTGACAATTTTGGAGAAGTGGACCAAGTTATGTGTACAGGTTCTTTGGTAAAGTCGCCATGCACCAATCCTTGTAAAAATCTTTGGAAGTCTGCTTTGAATGGTTGTGTGCAGTTTGTTTCGATAGTTAGGTTTTTCAAATCTGTAAATTCTGGTTGTCTCAATAGTTGTTGTGTTTCCCTTTGCCAAAGCATTGGTTCACCGCCTGTTATAATAAAATGTATGTCCGAACCATTATCGTTTGTCCATTTGTTGTTTGGAGTATATTCTTTGACCTTTACTGCAATTTCTTCCACACTATCCCAGGCAACAAGATGTTTATACCTCGCCGCCCAACTGGCACTGGCATCACAACCTATCTCTACTACAGGCAAATCTCTTACGTGTTTTACATCTTTCAAATCCTGTGTCATGTAAGGCATCTCTTCTGGTTTCAGCCATTTGCTTTTGTCTCTGCCTTGACCAAATCCGTGGCAGTTGAAGTTACAACCAAACACCCTAAAGAACACACTAGGTACTCCTACAAAACGACCTTCGCCTTGCACGGAATAAAATATTTCCGAATATCTTAACTTTTCCATATTACTATTATACTATTACTATTTAGATTTGTCAAACAGTCGATCTGACAATGTTTTTATTCTTTTGTATAATGTGTATTTTTCTTTGACTTCTAGTTGAATTTGTTTGCGTAATAATTGGTTTTCTATTTCCAATTGTTTTTCTCTAGTCGATTTCATCTGGAAAATCCCTGTATAAGAAGTGTTGTATTGTTTCTTTATCCACAAGTTGATTAAATGAAACGTGAGATTCGTCTATATTTTTTTCATTACGAATTACCGAAGTCATTGCGTCATCCAGTTGTTGCATATTTTTAAATTCCATCATGATATGGAATTCTGGTAAGTCCATGGATCTAAAACCTAGTTTTGCTCTAGTCAATCTATAACTTTTCATTCTACCCATCTCGACCAAACCGTCGAGAAACTTTCTCATTTTTGTTGCGAACTCATGTGCGTTTACATCCTTGTTATGATCCGCCCAGATGTGATATATGTCAGCCAAAATAATCCTCCATTTCTCCTTCGCGATAAAAGTCTTGTGTCATACAATGTACACCACCATCCCAGAAGTATCTGTGTCTAAAATTACAGATGATAGGTTCTATTTTATGTTTCTTTAAATAATCAAACACTTGTTTGTTATATCCACTTACAATCACATGGCTCTCATCAAGCGACAGGCAATTGACATCGAACACAGTTTCTTCTACGTATCCAACCCAATCATTCAACCAAGTATTTACAAAATGGCTCAATGCTCTGTTGTTCTCTTCACCAGGCAACCACCACTTGCCCATGTTCCGTGCTTTTACCTTATCCCAATCCGCTACAAGATCCCAACTCTGTTCTGGTAGATATAAAACGTCCCAGTTGGGAAATAATTTTTCATAATTTTGTACGTCATACAAAGACATTATGACACCCGGCTTTAGCACTGCGAATGAACTGTCTGAATGATATCCACGTTCCGAAATGTGTACTCTAAATCCTAAACTTTCCCAATGTTCTTTCATTTTTGCTATCCAGTCTCGTACCCTGGGAGAATCAACACCTTCATCGTTGCCATAGTTCTTAGGATCTCCTATGCGACCGTCTTGATAATTGAAAAGGTCCCAATACAGATCCTTGCCAACATTTACAAGCACTGCACCACTGACGTTCAAAGGACAATCTATAACATCAAGGTACAAGTTTTTTTTGTCTATGTTTTTAAGCATTGGGGTATATCCAACAGGATCACCTCCAGATACATAAAATTTTTCACCTATTACAACAAATTGATCTCTAGGATTCATAGGCGGTACGTGCCGGTTCATTTGCCATAGGTCACTGTATTTGTCTATGTCCAACCAGTTCCTATAAGTTTTAACACCTGCTTGATTTAAGATGCCTTCTAGTTTTTGATAGTCTTCTTCTGTCTCTTCTGCTATTCTACAAAGTGGATCGGATACCTTCTTGTCTGTGATTAGATCTCTGATCCATTCTGGCTTGAAACCTGTGCCCACCCAACAGTGTTTTAGTGGATGCCATTTGGCATAACCTTTGATTGGAATTTTATTTTCTACTTCTGTCACTTTTCTTATCCAGTCTAACTATATTGCCTTCTTTCAAATGACCAACATTTTCTCTCTGTATGTCATTGTGATTGAACTCTGCCCAGTATAACTCAAAAGCGACTCCGTCTTCGATTCCTTCGAACGTGTGGTATAGTCCTGGTTTGACTGCTGTGAAATCGCCTGGATTAAGAATTGTTACATCTACTAGATCGTAATCTTTTTGCCAAACACTGATCTTCATCTTGCCTGACACTACATAAAATCCGTTCCATTTGTAACTATGTTTGTGTTTAGAACAAACTCCACCTTTTTTAAAATCAATTCTATGGAATTCTAACACACCATTTTTATGTATTAATTCTGTTTGTCCCCAAATTTTTCCTGCTTTATTCATTAATCAATATCTATTCTAACTATGTGTTTTCTCAATTCTTTCACAAAGAACTCTATCTTATCTATCATTGCAATCAAATCTTTATCTGTGATATATCTACTTCTTTCTTTTAATCTATCATACTCTTTGACTGATATCTGCACCATTGGCCCAAAATCTGCCTTTGCTTCATTTTCCATTGTTGCATCTAGGCCTCTTTGTTTTTCATCTGAGTCTGTCATAAATCTCCTATTGGTTGTACAAATAGTATACTGTATTTAGAAGGTTTCGTCAATGGGGGAAAATAAATTCCCCCATTAATTTTATATAATCACAAATAGTAATAACGAGGATACAGCAATTATTACCGCTGAAACACCTGCTATTGTGTATATTGTGTTACTCATATTTTTATTTCTTTTTGCCTATTACTTGTAATCTGTTTAACAAAATACCATATGCTGGTAAGAATACAATTAAACCTACTACAATTTTAGTCAATGTGTTGTTCTGAGCAACCACGTGCCAGTTAGCACCAATCCAAGATAGGTTACCTTCGGCGTCCAACGATCCTGCAAACGCAACATAAAAGAACGAGTATGTATCAATTATGTTTGCCGCGATAGTTGAAAGAGCCGGTGCCGCCCACCAATTGTCCGATCTTTCTCTGATTGCTTGGAACACGT
>Ga0160422_10003265_pt1 | contig 10048 bp, 3 predicted proteins | sample Fk160mmetaG_FD_108192 | JGI IMG/M metagenome (GOLD analysis project Ga0160422, IMG submission 108192) | Marine microbial communities from the Central Pacific Ocean - Fk160115 60m metaG | ecosystem: Environmental > Aquatic > Marine > Oceanic > Photic zone | place: The Central Pacific Ocean... | reverse complement strand
TGCCGGAGATGTCCTGCCGGTCGAGCACCCGCGCGCGGCGGCCTGTACCGCGCTGAATGGCATCGTTGAGGAAAGAGGAAATAATGAAGGCGACCCGGGGGTTCATGACTCGGTCGGCAACGCGCACTTCGGGCACTGCCGTACCTAATATATCTTCCATTCGCATTTCCTCGGGCTCGCTGCCTTCGGCATAGGCGCACTCGGCACACGCCACCAATGGATCGGCGGCGTAAACGATCTCACCTTTTGCGTTTTCAATGCGCTCAATCAGCCAGGGCTCCACCTTGAAGCCCTCATTGGCCAAGATGGCATAGCCCGTCGCGATTTCGAGCGGGGTATAGGTATGCGTGCCGAGGGCCAGGGTCAGATTGGCCTGTATGCCTTCGGTATCAAACCCCAAGCCTTCTACGTAGTGTATGAAGCGCCGTACGCCGACGCGTTGCAGCACTCTGATCGAGACCAGATTGCGCGAGAAGGTCAACGCCTCGCGAAGCCGTGTCGGCCCGTAAAATTTCCCGCTGTCATTTTCTGGCCGCCAGATTTCCGCGGAAGAGAGGTTGTCGAGTACCACAGGCGCATCGTTAATGACCGTGGAGGGCGTAATGCCTGCTTCCAATGCGCTGGCATACAGAAACGGTTTGAAGTTTGAGCCCGGTTGGCGTTTTGCCTGAGTCGCACGGTTGAATTTGGACAGCTCGAAGCCCATGCCGCCGACCAGAGCTCGTATAGCGCCGTGCTCGGGGTCTAGCGATACCAGCGCGGACTGCGCCTTGGGGACCTGTGTTAGCCGCCACCCCTCACCCGTCTCGCGAACGCGAATCAGATCACCTGGGGCCAACAGTGCAGCAGGAGTTTTCTCGGGCGTAGCCGTTTGGTTTACCGATCGGTACCGTCGCACTCTCTCAAGGTCTCCATCCCATGACAAGGCAATCGCATCGCCTGACTTGAGCAGCACTGATACGGCTTCGTTCCCAACCGCGGTGACGATGCCGGGCGGCAGCTCAGCGATGGTTGGCATTTCGCGCAGTGCCGCTTGCCAGCGCCCGAGGGTTTCCTCAGATGACTCACCCTCGCGCGGCGCAAGGCGTCGCTCCGGCCCACGCCAGCCGTGCCGCCAGTCGTAGGTTCTCAGTCCGCTGAGCAGTGCATCGTGGGCGGCCTGTTGTAGTTCGGCCTCAACCGTGGTGTAAACCACATAGCCGTCGTTATAGGCGGCATTACCGAAGCGCTCGACCATTTCACGGCGGACCATCTCGGCGACGTAATCGGCGTCGACTTCAACGACTTGCCCATAAAAGGAGGCGGTGACAGGGGTATTTGTTGCGACGAGCTGTTCGGTCTCATTGATCATGCCGAGATTCGCCATGCGACCCAAAATCCAGTCCCGGCGGATCTTGCCTTTTTCAGGGTTGCTCAGCGGGTTGTTGCGCGATGGCGCTTTCGGTACGCCCGCAAGCATCGCGTGCTGGGCGAGCGTCAGTTCCGCGAGGGGTTTCCCGTAGTAGGTTTCGGCCGCGGCCTCAAATCCATAGGCACGATGACCGAGGAACACCCGGTTGACGTACAGTTCAAAAATTTCCTCTTTGCTGAGTCGGGCCTCAATCTGAAATGCCAACAGGATTTCGGTGAACTTCCTGAGGAAGGTCTGATCCAACGTAAGAAAATAGTTCCTCGCTACCTGCATTGTCAGCGTGGAGCCGCCACTGCCTTTTTTGCCGGTGAGTAATAACTCCGACACCGCTCTCATCAGGCTTAGCGGTTCGATGCCGCCGTGCTCGAAAAAGCCGTCGTCCTCTGCAGCCAACAGTGCATCGATGAAGCTTTTCGGGATTTGTTCGAATCGCAGCGGCTTGCGCTTTTGTTCCCCGAACTGCCCGATCAGTGCGCCATCACGGCTGAACACACGCATGGGGGTCCGCAAGGTGATGTTGCGGAGCGCACTTTCCTCTGGGAGGTTTGGGCTGAGATAGAGGTATAGCCCTGCCAGCCACCAGATTGCCGCACAGGCTATCAGCGCGCTATATCGCATCACTTTCTTGGCTTTTGGCACCTCTGGACTCTCCGGCGTATTGTCTCTGCGGTCGGATCCATAAGATGTATCCGGCAAGTGGGCAACCGATCCACATGACCTAACAATACAAAGATATCAGGGCTTTTATAGGGTTTTTACACAATAGCGCGCGGGAAGTGACCTTTTACCGACTTTGACATTCCAGAAGAGCGTCGGAGGCATTTACGCTCTCTTGTTATCTAAGAGCTCGGCCAATATCCACCAGAAAACCGAGACACTCATTTTTATTACGCCTAGAATTCTGTCTGAATCGCTGGTGAACTGACGGGCGGGATAATGGCTGGTAGCGCCGCTAATCTGCGGCTATTTTTGATTGGGCCCATGGGCTCGGGCAAATCGACGGTTGGCAGGCATCTGGCTGATCTGCTGGATTGCCGCTTCATCGACTCCGATGCCGAGATCGAATCCCGGGCGGGTGCCGATATACCCTGGATCTTTGATGTAGAAGGCGAATCGGGTTTTCGCCGCCGTGAGACCACGGTGCTGAAGGATCTTGTCGAGCATCCGGCAGCGGTTATCGCGACCGGTGGCGGTGCAATACTGTCGGCGGAAAACCGTGAAATGATGGCGCGCGCAGGCATGGTTGTTTTCCTCAACGTGTCTGTGGCGCAACAGCTGAAAAGGACTGCGTCCGGCGAGGGTCGACCACTGCTTCAGCGGGGGGACCGCGAGGAGACCCTGAATCAGTTGATGGCGGAACGCGAGCCGCTTTACAGGGCGCTGGCAGATGTCATCATCTCGGCTGGCGGGGGTAACGCGCGCAAAGTGGCTCGCCAGATTGAGGCGGTATTGCGTGAGCGCGGACTGATACCCCACCACGATGGTGAATAACTGACCCGGAATTCTGTTTCCATGCCAGAGCTGCTGCACACACTTCACGTTGATCTCGTCTCGACCACGGCAGACCGGACCTACCCGATCCAGATTGGTCGCGGGCTAGTCAAGGATACGTCCATCTGGGCGCCTTTGGTCGAGGGCAGAGGCGTGATCCTAGTGACGGATGATCAAGTAGGCCCGCTGTACGGTGCGGCCGTCAAAGCAGCACTCACAGGCGTCGGTCAGTTAACCGAGGTAGTGTTGCCGGCGGGTGAGTCTCATAAAGATATGACTTCAATCCAGCAGATACTCGATGCGGCTCTCTCGGACAAGCATGAGCGAGGCAGTTTGTTTATCGCCCTGGGTGGCGGTGTGGTGGGTGACATGACCGGCTTTGCCGCGGCCTGTTTTTTGCGCGGCGCGGATTTCGTACAGGTGCCGACGACGCTATTGGCTCAGGTGGATTCTTCCGTGGGTGGTAAGACGGGCGTGAATCACGCGATGGGTAAAAATCTCATTGGCGCCTTTCACCAACCGCAGCAGGTGATGATCGACCTCGACATGCTCGCCACTCTGCCAGCCAGAGACTATGCGGCAGGGCTGGCCGAGATCATCAAGTACGGTCTCATTCGCGATGCCGGGTTTTTTTTCTGGCTCATCGATAATGTCGAGGCGTTGAAGCTCCGAGAGGCGGCTGCGCTGGCTTTTGCGATCGAGCGCAGCTGCGCGATCAAGGCCGCCGTCGTGGCAGCCGATGAGCGCGAGGGTGGCGTGCGGGCGCACCTGAATTTTGGACACACTTTCGGTCATGCCATCGAGCGGATTCAGGGTTATGGTAAGTGGCTCCACGGTGAGGCGGTGGCTGCCGGTATGGTCCTGGCCAGTCGGCTGTCGGTGCTTCGTGGCGGGCTAAATGCAGAGGTGGTCGACCAACTGACCGCGTTCAATGAGTCGGTGGGTTTACCGGTCGCGCCCCCGGCTGATGTCAGCGCTCAGGCAATGTTGGAGGCCATGGGCAGTGACAAAAAAGTCAGTGGCGGAAAAGTTCGCTATATTGTCCTGCGCCAGTTGGGTGAGGCAGTAGTAGCTGAAAACGTCACGGATGAAGACATTGCAAGCGTGATAGACGCCTGATCGGCGAAGTTTGCGCTAATTGAGCGCCCCTTTTCGGGGGTGTACACTACGCGCCCTTGTTGTTCTTGCTCCATAAGGAGCGGTTTCGCCGGTGTTGTGCGCCGGTTCAGAAGCGAAACGGTTTATGAATCATGCTGTAGCAGCGGGCGATGCCGGTGAACGGTCGGCACCCTCTCGCGGACTTTACCGTCCCGAAGAGTTTCGGGATAACTGTGGCTTTGGTCTGATCGCCCATATCGAAGGCGAGGCCAGCCATCGCCTGCTACAAACGGCAATTGAGTCACTGACCTGTATGACCCATCGCGGAGGTATTGCCGCCGACGGCCGCACGGGGGACGGCTGTGGTCTATTGCTGCAGATGCCCGATGCCTTCATGCGCGCAGAGGCCAAAGCCGTGCTCGAAGCCGACTTGGGTGAGCACTACGCGGTTGGCATGCTCTTTTTGAGTCGTGATGAGGCGTTGCAGCAGGCATCCCGTGCGGCGATGGAGGCTGCGCTGACTGCCGAAGGGCTGCCGGTATTTGGCTGGCGCGAAGTTCCTATCGATGAAAGCGTGTGTGGCGAGATCGCGCTGGATCAGTTGCCGCGGATCGAACAGGTATTTGTCGATGCCAGTGGTGTTGAGCATAAGTACTGCCTGGGCAAGTTATTCACCGCGCGCCGACGCGCCGAGATGGCGCTGGCAAGCGACCCCGATTTTTACATCTGCAGCCTCTCTGATCGAGTGGTGTCCTACAAAGGTCTGGTCATGCCTGCAGATTTGGAGCGGTTTTACCCCGACTTGAATAATCCCTCGCTGGAGACCGCGATTTGCGTATTCCACCAGCGCTTCTCCACCAATACCCTGCCGCGTTGGCCGCTGGCGCAACCCTTCCGCATGCTGGCGCATAACGGTGAAATCAACACCATTGAGGGTAATCGAAGCTGGTCGAGGGCGCGCAGCGCCAAGCTCGATTCGCCCTTACTGCCAGACTTGCAAGCGCTGGCGCCCTTGGTGAACACCGAGGGCTCGGACTCCTCAAGCCTCGACAACATGCTTGAGCTCCTCACCACCGGGGGCGTCGAACTACCACGCGCACTGCGCATGTTGATTCCACCCGCCTGGCAGAACATCGAGGGTATTGACCCCGATCTCAAGGCGTTCTACCAGTACAACGCGATGCACATGGAGCCCTGGGATGGTCCAGCGGGGATCGTGCTGACCGACGGGCGCTATGCCTGCTGCCTGCTGGACCGCAACGGACTTCGCCCGGCGCGCTGGGTCACGACGGATGACGGCTTTATCACGCTGGCCTCGGAGGTCGGCACCCATGGCTATCAGCCCGAGCAGGTGATTGCCAAGGGCCGGGTTGGCCCAGGCCAGATTCTTGTTGTGGACACGCAGGAAGGCAAAGTGCTGCACACCGAGGATATTGATGAGTTGCTCAAGACTCGCCAGCCATACAAACAATGGCTGCGAAAAAACGCACGATTGATCGAGGGCAGTTATACCGTGGAGCCTGTGGCCGCCATCTCTGGCTCCGAGCTGGATGTGTATCAAAAGATGTTTCAGGTCAGCTTCGAAGAGCGGGATCAGGTACTCCGGCCTCTAGCAGAGTCCGGTAACGAAGCAGTAGGGTCCATGGGTGACGACACGCCGATGGCGGTGCTGTCGCGCCAAGAGCGCTCGCTCTATGACTACTTCCGCCAGAAATTTGCTCAGGTCACCAACCCGCCGATAGATCCGTTGCGCGAGTCGATCGTCATGTCCCTTGAGGTGGATCTGGGCCCGGAGCGCAACATTTTCGAGGAATCGCCGGAGCATGCCCGCCGCATCAGCCTGACATCGCCAGTCCTCTCTCAGTCGAAGTTCAGGAACATTCAGGCGTTGGCGGAAGACGGCTTCACTGCCGTGACGGTCGATGCTACGTACGAGCCGGCCGACGCGAACTTGCGCCAGGCCCTCGAAACTGTCTGCTCCAGTGCTGAGGCTGCGGTTCGCGAAGGTAAGACCATTCTGATCCTCTCTGACCGCAATATCGGCGAGAGCCGGGTCCCGCTGCATAGCCTCTTGGCTACGGGCGCTGTCCATCACCACCTGATTCGCGTTGGGTTCCGCGCCGAGTGCAACCTGGTGGTCGAATCCGGTAGCGCCAGAGACTCGCACCACGTGGCCTGCCTGCTCGGCTTCGGTGCGACCGCGGTGCACCCGTATCTGGCCTATAGCGTGATTGAAGATTTGTTGGCCAAAGGCGAATTGTTGGGTGATCCTCAGTTGTGCCAGAAAAACTTCCGCAAGGGGATTAATAAGGGCCTCTTGAAAATCATGTCCAAGATGGGCATTTCGGCGGTCAATTCCTATCGCGGTGCTCAGCTCTTTGAGGCGGTGGGCCTCGACAGCGAGCTGGTCGATATCGCGTTTACCGGCGTGACCTCGCGTATCGGCGGCGTGACCCTCGATCAACTGGAGAAAGACCAGTGGCAGGTGGCGAGCCGTGCGCGCTCTCGGCGCAAGTCGCTCGATCAGGGTGGCCTTCTGAAATATGTGCACGGCGGTGAGTACCACGCCTATAACCCCGACGTGGTGATGAGCCTGCAGGCCGCTGTGGTCAGTGGCGATTACGCGGACTATCAGCAGTATGCGAACCACTGCAACGACAGGCCGGTAGCGGCGCTGCGTGATCTGTTGACGCTTAAATTACCCGATTCCCCCGTGCCCCTCGATGAGGTGGAGCCGATCGATAATATTCTGCGCCGCTTCGACTCGGCGGGCATGTCCTTGGGTGCCTTATCCCCAGAGGCCCATGAGGCGCTGGCGATGGGTATGAATCAGATCGGTGCACGTTCCAACAGTGGTGAAGGGGGTGAGGATCCGAATCGCTTCGGTACCGATCGGGTCTCCAAGATAAAGCAAATTGCCTCGGGTCGTTTTGGTGTCACACCGCACTATCTGGTTAATGCTGAAGTGCTGCAGATTAAAGTGGCTCAGGGCGCCAAGCCTGGTGAGGGCGGTCAGCTACCTGGCGGCAAGGTGAATGACCTGATTGCGCGTCTACGCTATTCGGTGCCGGGCGTTACCCTGATCTCGCCACCCCCGCATCACGATATTTATTCGATCGAGGACTTGGCGCAACTCATTTTCGATCTGAAGCAGGTCAACCCTGACGCACTGGTCTCGGTAAAACTGGTATCAGAGCCCGGAGTGGGAACAATCGCGGCGGGCGTGACCAAGGCCTACGCGGATCTCATCACGATCTCGGGCTACGACGGCGGGACAGCGGCCAGCCCGCTCACTTCAATTCGCTACGCAGGCTCTCCCTGGGAATTAGGTATTGCCGAGGTGCATCAAACGCTTCGCGGCAACCGTTTGCGCGGCAAGGTACGGGTGCAGGCCGACGGCGGCATGAAGACCGGCCTTGATGTGGTCAAGGCGGCGATTCTGGGCGCTGAGAGTTTCGGTTTTGGGACCGCGCCGATGGTCGCCATGGGCTGCAAGTACTTGCGGATTTGTCACCTCAACAACTGTGCGACCGGTGTTGCGACCCAGAATACGCAGCTTCGTCAGACGCACTTCGTAGGGGACGTGGAGCGCGTGGTGAACTTCTTCACTTTCGTGGCAACAGAAACTCGCGACTGGCTGGCCAAGCTGGGCGTCCGAAGCCTTGAAGAACTGATTGGCCGGGTTGATCTGCTCGAGTGCTTGTCGGGCGAGACAGCCAAACAACAAAGCCTGGACTTGAACCCGATTCTCTGGGTTGATGAAGAGGCAGCTGATCAGCCGCAGTTCTGTCAGGTCGCCAGCAACGATCCCTTCGATACCGCTGAGAAAGCCGGGTTAATGGTCGCCGATATGTTGCCCGCCATCGACACCGCGAGCGGCGGCGAGTTCTCTTACTCGGTGACCAACTGCGACCGATCGATTGGCGCGCGCCTCTCGGGTGAGATTGCCAAGCGGCATGGCAACACCGGCATGGAATCGAACCCCATCACCGTTAACCTCACCGGCACGGCCGGTCAGAGCTTCGGTGTTTGGAACGCCGGCGGTCTGCACATGTATCTGCGCGGTGACTGCAACGACTACGTGGGCAAGGGCATGGCGGGCGGCAAGCTGGTGATTGCGCCACCAGAGGGCAGCCGTTTCGACAGCCGCAAGACAAGCATCATTGGCAATACCTGCTTGTATGGCGCTACCGGGGGCCGTTTGTTTGCCGCGGGTGTTGCTGGCGAGCGCTTCGCGGTGCGCAACTCCGGCGCCCACGCGGTGATCGAGGGCGCTGGCGACCATTGCTGCGAATATATGACCGGTGGCCTGGTCACGGTATTGGGCGCCACGGGGGTGAACTTTGGTGCGGGGATGACTGGTGGCTTGGCTTTTGTGCTCGACGAGGACCGTGCCTTCATTGACCGCTACAACAGTGAGCTGGTGGAGATTCACCGGGTGGCTGCTGAGCCTATGGAGGCGCACCGCCATTTCCTGCGTGACAATATTCGCGAGTTTGTGAACGAGACAGGCTCGGATTGGGGTGCGCAACTGCTCGGAAACTTTGAGGATTACGTCGGCAAGTTTTGGCTCGTAAAGCCCAAGGCCGCCGACATAAACCAGCTGCTCTCGCGTTTGCGGGATACAGACTGAGGCACGACACATGAGTACTCGACTGGCTAATCCGTTTCAATTTCTAGATGTCGACCGGAAGGACCCGGGCAAAAAGAACATGGAGACGCGTACCGAGGATTTCGTAGAGATCTATGATCCGTTTACGCAAGTGCAGGCCGCTGAGCAGTCGCACCGTTGTCTGGAATGCGGCAACCCCTATTGCGAGTGGAAGTGCCCGGTGCACAACTTCATTCCCAACTGGCTCAAGCTACTTGCTGAAGGCAATCTGTTTGAGGCGGCGGAGCTCAGCCATCAAACCAACACCTTGCCCGAGGTGTGTGGTCGCGTTTGCCCCCAAGATCGGCTCTGTGAGGGGGCGTGTACTTTGAACGATGGATTCGGCGCCGTGACCATCGGCAATTCAGAGAAGTACATCACGGACACCGCGCTTGCTATGGGCTGGCGGCCCGACCTGTCTGATGTGGTGTCCACCGACAAGAAAGTCGCGATCATCGGTGCAGGCCCAGCCGGATTGGGTTGTGCTGATGTCTTGACGCGCAACGGCGTGAAGGCTGTGGTATTTGACCGTTACCCTGAGATCGGGGGTCTTCTGACTTTTGGCATTCCACAGTTCAAGCTTGAGAAGCAGGTGATGGAGCGTCGCCGCGACGTCTTCGAAGGCATGGGGATTGAATTCCGGCTGAATACTGAAATTGGCCGCGAAGTCACCATCGATGAGCTGCTGGCTGACTACGACGCGGTCTTTTTAGGCATGGGCACCTATAAGGCGATGCAAGGGGGCTTCCCCGGCGAGGATTTGCCGGGCGTTTATAAGGCGCTCGATTACTTGATCGCCAATGTAAATGAAAAAATGGATTACCCCCGTGAGCCCGAGGAGTACATCGATCTCAAGGAAAAAACGGTCGTGGTGCTGGGCGGCGGTGATACCGCGATGGACTGCGTTCGGACTGCCGTGCGCCAGCAGGCGGATCGTGTGTACTGCGTTTACCGTCGCGACGAGGAGAATATGCCGGGGTCGCGCCGCGAGGTGGCGAACGCCAAGGAAGAGGGCGTGCAGTTCTTATTCAATCGCCAGCCGATTGAAGTAATGGATTATTTTGGCGAGGCCATAGGCGTCAAGGTGGTAGAGACGCAACTCAGCGAGCCCGGACCGGATGGGCGTCGTCGCCCGGAACCCGTCGCGGGCAGTGAGGTCGTGATTGAAGCCGATGCCGTTATCATGGCGTTTGGATTTCAGCCCAGTCCAGCCGATTGGTTCTCAGAGACCGGGGTCACCTGCAATGATTGGGGCGGTGTGATCGCACCCGAACACCAGACGTTCAAGTTCCAAACGGCCAACCCCAAGATCTTTGCCGGGGGTGATATGGTGCGCGGATCAGATTTGGTAGTGACCGCAATCTGGGAGGGCCGCCAGGCAGCGGAGGGAATACTGG
>Ga0160422_10003264_pt1 | contig 10056 bp, 14 predicted proteins | sample Fk160mmetaG_FD_108192 | JGI IMG/M metagenome (GOLD analysis project Ga0160422, IMG submission 108192) | Marine microbial communities from the Central Pacific Ocean - Fk160115 60m metaG | ecosystem: Environmental > Aquatic > Marine > Oceanic > Photic zone | place: The Central Pacific Ocean... | reverse complement strand
TTTAAATTAAAAATGCTTACGCTCGCTCCTTGTATTTTATATGTGTCCTCATATTTAATATAAGTTAGACTCCGCTTGTAGCCTAATCAAACTGGTTGGTGTTTGTTCTCAAATTATGTGTTCTTGTGGTTTTATAGTATTTTTACTATGAAATTTCGACAAGTAGACCCGCATCATGTTGATAAGCGTTGTATGATATTGATATAGATGTTACTGTAAGTGGGAAAAAACTGTCATAACAGGCATACCTTGGCATAGTATGTATGACTCACGATAAAGGGGGAGAGAAGCTACTGCGCACATAATAGGTCTTTTAAGCACTTAAGTTTATACTTAGAAAATATAAGACAGGATGCAGCCCATCCTAGAACTAGGCAAGTAGGACATGCTGATTAAATGTATATAATTTATTATCAAAACTATATATATTTTGATAATAAATAACTAAAATTATAAAATTGAATTATAATGTAAATTTAAAAATAAAATATTTATAATATGTCACAAAAAATTCTTCCAAAAGAAATTTTAAGAATAATCAAAGGATATGAATATAATATTCTTCATACTGAAGATATTATAAAAAAAATAAAATTAACATTATCAAAAGCTGTTAGTGAACCATATTATTTGCGCGGAACTTTAGAACATAAATCTGATTATGGTCAAATAGAATATTGTTTAACTCAAGTAATTAAACCACATTGGTATAAATATATAAGTGGTAATAAAATGATAAATTATATTATAGAAGAAAATGAAAAGTGTAGAAATATAATATGGTAATAAATATTATATGGAATCATTTTACTGTTTTTCTGATATTTGTAAAAATATAAAAAATGATGTGTATGAAGAAATAAAAATAAATTGTGGTGATGTAATTGAACCTTATTCATTCATAACTGCTATTTTTATTTTTATTGTAGCAATAATCAAATTAGTATTTAAACAAAATATATTTAACTTTACTTTACTATTTTTAGGTTTTACATCTATATGGCATCATTCTCGCTTGTATACATGGTGGATTAATGATTATATAAAATATCTTGATAATTTAGCAGTAATTCTGATATCTATTGTTGGATTTTTTACATTAAATAATAAAAAAATATGGTTCTTATTTTTATGTTATGGATTTTTTATATTTTCAATTATAGCAGCTGATTTAGTACCATGTATTTATGTACCTCCACTTCATGCTACTACACACATAGGAATCATTTTAGTATCTATATTTGATTCTTGTTATAAAATTGAAATATAATCATATAATTATTTATTTTATAACTAAAAATGAATACTAGTAATATTCGTATATTTGATGATATTTTTGATGAAACTACTGGTATTTATACATGTATGATTTATTTTACAGATGATATAGATGAAACTCAACAAGAGAAATTTCTTAAAAATCATATTATGACTCTTAATTATGATACTGTAGATTTTGTTTTCAATCCTAGTTTAGGTTCTAAAGTATTCGCTTCTAGACATACTAAAAATAAAAATCAAGTTAAGTTGCAAGTACAATTTATTAAATTAGATATTAGTGTTAACTTTGTAAAATCATTTGAAAAACCAAAACCGCCTTGTTATCCATGCCCGCCGAATAGTGGGTTAAAACTTTCACCCCCACCCCCTAAAAATTCACCTGAAAATAGTCAACATCTATATAAATCAAATCTAAGTTATATGTCAGTATCAAATTTAAAAGACGCAATGTGGATTAAAGAACTAAAAGAACATCCAGAATATGCTACACTAAATTCTCACCCACATTATAGTTCATTTAAAGATGCCATTTTAATGTGTTCAACTGAACTAGCAAAAGAAAATACATATAAGTTTTATTGTGACAATTAGTAATTTATATATTTATTATTATAATTATATAAATCTAAAATTATTTTTTTTAGCGAACAAAATGTTTATTCATTAATCCTTGAAGATTGAAATATGTTACTTGTGTCTTATCATCTACACCAAGTAATGTCTTTAGTTTTGTATCAGGTAGAATTACTTTTTTGTTTTCAGCAAATTGAAGTTGATTGTCTTTAATATATGAAATTAAATATTGAGTAACTTCTGTGCGAGCAATTTGAGTACCTTTTTCACGACCCATAAAATTACATAATTCTACAGATACATCAGATGGTTTGGCAAAACCAGATGGTTTACGGTTGCCTTTATTTTTTTGTTTATTAGTTACTTTTTTAAGTACACGTAATTCTTTCTTCATATCACGCTCTAGTAATTTTAAATGATTATTCATAGTAGAAATAGATTGTTTGAAAGCAGTTAATGTTAAATATAGATTATCAAAGTGCGTTTCGATAGATTCTACATTCTTTGTTACTACTTCATTATCTAAAGTTGTAGATTGTGATGTTTCTACAACAGGTTCAACAGGCTTTTCTTTAGCTACAAAGGATGGCGATACATTAGTTACTTTACTTTCCATTTCTGCTGATATATTTGTTGCTGATATTGTTGATGAATTTTGAGTTTTTGATTTTCTAGGAGGCATTTTATACATAAAATAATAATATTTCTTTATATAATATTTTTAATAAATAAATAATTAACTTGATTCTAATTCATGTTCTTGCTCATCAGAATTTTTAACATAACGGCGTTTTTTTTGAGAAGTTTGATTTGTGTTATTACGCTTAGATAGAAGATTTCGTGTTTCACACATAAGAGCACCTTTATTAATTCCTGTTACTGAATCTCCTTGAAATTTATGTGTTTCATCTTTTGTTTCTGTTAGTACAAATTCAACATATTCACCTTGAACTAAATATTTATATTGCTCGCCTTTTACGCTTAGTCCGCTGTGATGAACAAAAATATCTTCATCTAAATGCTCTCCTTCACTAATAACAGTAATAAATCCATATCCGGCTCTACTATTAAACCATTTAACCTTTCCTTGTACATTTGTTCTTGTCATTCTGTTTATATTTATTTATTTAATTTTGTCTTTAAGTAGTTATTAAATTTCTAACATAATTAATTCTATGTGGAAGCATCATAATATTTGAAACAATTGAATTTGTTTTATAAATTCCAATAATTGTATTATCTGTTAACCCTTTAAATGTATACCACCATAAACGTGGTATTTTTAAATAATTATTTTCATAAAGATATATATCTATAGATTCTAACATATCTATTTTCCAAGGATCATAATCACTTATATATTCATTTAATTCTTCATCATAATATTCATCAATATATCTACTATGATTTGGTAAAAATAATTTTATATGACTTTTTCCTTTTATCAAATGAATATAAATACTTTCATCAATATCATATTTCATGTAACTATATGATTTTTTATTTAAAAAATATATATTCTTTAAAGAATTAATATATTCTTTGTTTTCTAAATAATTTATAATTTTATTTACTTTTAAATTTAATAATGTATTTTCTAAAAATTCTTGATTAATCATCAATATTTTAATTTTTTTATATTTTTTATTATTTAAATAATCATTTAATTTTACTACATAAATTTCATTATTATATTTGTACTTTATAGAATGATTTATATAATTATCTAAAAATTTTACATCAAAATCATTATCTAATGTAAATAATAATGGATTTTTATTATCTTTAGTTTTCATAAATTCATCTTTATTAAATATTATCATATGATTAAATTCTAATGTATCACTTGTTTTATAATATCCTATGTATATGAATATTAAGAATATAACTAATATAATTAATACTATAATCATATTTTTCTTATTTATTTTTCTATATATTATATACAAATGGTTAAAACACAATTCATACGTATAAATCGTATATTATATAAAAAACCTAATAAAGTTAAAGGATCTTTATTAAAAATTAAAACATTAAAACGAATATCTCGTTGTAATAAATTATCTAAAAAAATATGTGAGAAAAATAGAAAATGTAAAATGACAAAAGCAACTGCTACTAGAAAAGCAGCTTGTAGGCCTCGTAAAAATAGAAAAATTCGTAAATATAAAACAGCGAAGATTTAATCATCATAATCATCTATAATTTTTGATGTTAAATAAAATGCTAAATAATTTTCTTCTCCAAATTTATAATATACTCTCATTGGTACATCTTCACCAAATTCTAATTTAGCAGTATGTGATAATTTTTCAAAACAACAAAACATACTAAATAATTTAATACTATATGTTAAATTTAAATTTATGTCTTCTGTACAACTGTAATCATTTATATGATCATTATCATTCTCATTATCATATAGTATACATTTCATACTTCCTTCTACTCCATCACAATTTAATGATATAATGTTTTCATTACAAATTACATTTAAATCTGAATTAAAAATTTTTAATTCATTTATTATATTATCTAATAATTTTGTTGAAATTGTAAATTCTACATCATAATCTATATTATGAATTTCTAATTTATTAACATCTACATCTACTAACGGTATATTAAATTCTTTTGTAAATAATGTATCTGATTTAAATGTTAATAAAATATTCTCCAACTCATTATTGTAAGAAATAACAATAAACTGAGTTTCATTATGTATACCAAATATTTTAGATAAAATAATAGCATTAACACCAATATTATATTCATTTTCATCGTCTATTTCATATTTATCAAACCAATCATTTTTAATATTCAATTCAAATATACAACTCTTACTTGGATCCATTCCTTGAACCTTTAAACCACATTTATTAAAATATAATAATATAAATGTAGCAAACTTATGTAAATGTTTAAAAACTGTTGTAAATTCAATACATTTTGTTAAATTATTTAATTCAACTATCATTTTATTAAATAATTTATAATATTATCTTTATTTTCAATTTTTCATTATATTTTCATATTTATGATTCTATATTTAATGTTTGTACAGATAATTCATTATCAATATCTTCATCATTATCATTATCATATATTACTAAACTCTGCATTTTATCAAATATTTTACCATAAGAAATATTACTTTCAATTAATTCAGTTAATTTTCCTTTTACTGATATAATTTCACTTTCTAACATATTATTTTTAACACTAGATGATATTATTGTATCGTCTATTTTTTTTTCTAATTTTACTATTTTTTCTAAAACATCATTTAATTGTTGAATTTCATTAGTTTTATTGTTACTTATATTTTTTAATACATTTTCAACAACTAATAAACGGCTATTTATTAGGTATATAGCATCTTTACTATTTAATATTGGTTTCATTATTGTTTCCATATCATCATAATCATTTGGATTATATGTATCTCTGTATGATAAATTATTTTGTTTTTGTAAATTTGGTTTTACTATATCAACTTGTTTGCCAGCACGTCTTTTTCTAGCAGCACTATTTGCTGTGGCACTACTCATTTTATTTATTTAAATATTATAAATAATTATCATTTACGCATTTTCATATTAATAACATCATTATGTTTATAATTTACTAATTCAAAATCTTCTAATTTATAATCATCAATACTATCTCTTTTAATATTTATTCTTAATTCTGGAAATTCTAAAATATCTTTTTCTATTTGTTTTTTTAATGGTTCTATATGATCATCATATATATGAACATTTCCCATAAAATATATAAATTCATCTACTTCTAAATCACAGTGTTTAGCAATTAAATGAGTTAATAAACTATATGATAAAATATTAAATGGAACTCCTAAACCTATATCACAACTTCTTTGTGTTAAAGCACAACTTAATTTATCATCTATTACATTAAATTGTACTAATACATGACATGGTGGTAATGCCATTTCATCTAATTGACATGGATTCCATGCTGACATTATTAATCTTCTAGAATAACGTTTTTCTTTATTTTTTAATGATTCAATAATATAATTTAACTGATCTATTCCTTTATCTTTATAATTATCATCGCATGTGTTATATTTAGCATTAAAATGACGCCATTGATGTCCATATACAGGACCTAAATCATCTTCTTTTCGATCTACTAATCCAATTGAATCTAAATATTCTCGTGATGAATTATCATTCCATATTTTAACATTTTGATCTTTTAGAATTTTATTATCTGTTTTACCACTAATAAACCATAATAGTTCTTTTAAACATGTTTTCCATGCTACTTTTTTAGTTGTTAATGCTGGAATAATATTATTTTTTAAATCAAACCTCATTGATCTACCAAATACCGTTAATGCTTTCCCATTTCTACCATCTACCATTTTACCATTTTTTAATATATCTTCTATTAAATCTAAATATTGCTTTTCTCCCATATTGTATATTTATGTTTTAATTATTTTTAATATCTTTCTATTTTATATTATGGCAGATAAAGATGAAGATATATCAGAAATAATTAAGCCAGACCAAGGTTTTATATCACATGTTTTTAATTTTGATAATAAATCAAAAAATGAATTAACAAATATTATTCAATATTCTATTTTAGCAATTTTTCCTATTGTTATACTAAATAAAACTATTCAAAGATTTATTCCAGAAGCAGATGAAACAAAAGGATCTATTGAAGTATTAATAGAAATTATCCTACAACTTGGTCTTATTTTTGTTGGTATGTTTTTTATTCATAGAATTATTACATATATTCCTACATATAGCGAATCTAAATATGACAATCTATCAGTAGTAAATAATATTATTAGTTTTTTAATTATTATATTAAGTCTTCAAACAAAGTTAGGTGAAAAAATGAATATAATTATGGATAGAATTTTAGCATTTATTGATAATTCACCTAATGAAAAAAAATCATCTGAAAATAATCAATCATATTCATTACCTATTTTAAATACCCAAAATCCTATTATTTCTAACTCTCAAGTTCAAGAAAATTCACCCGCTCAAAGTCAATTTGAAGAACCAGAATTTAATATTATGGCTGCTAATGATGCGTTAGGTGGCGCTTTTGGTTCATCATTTTAATAATATAATTTCTCTATTTATTATAATAATATGTATAAAAACATATCATTATCTATATTTTTTATATACTTCATTCTTTCCGGTTATAATAAAATAAATAACTTTAAAAATGTTTCTAGTGGATTAATCACTAAACTCAAAATTTCTAAAGTATTTAGTCAAATACTAATATTTCTTACTATTTTATTAGAAATTTTAGGATCATTTATTATTATTTTAAATAATTTATTTTTTGAATTCCCTGAATTAATTATGCATTTTACTTACTTAACATATTTAATATTTTTAATATTAGTTACATTCATATATCATCCATATAAAAAAGAACCATATAAATTTTTAGCTAATACTTCATTATTTGGAGCACTATTATTTTTCTATATTGATTATTTATCTTCCTGTAATATGAATGTATTAATTTATTTTAATTAAATTATTTTAATTAATTAACGCTACAATCGTGAAAATTATAAATATATATATATCTATTTATATAATGAACCTTTCACTATGTTTGCTAAACTGGAAAAGAAAAAATTATGTTATTAATACAGTTAATAATATGTCTAAGTTTAATTATATAAATGAAATATTAATTAGTAATGGTAATGATGAACAAGCAGTAAATAAAAATGATTTTATAGAATCTGAAAAAATTAAGGTATATAATGATTCCAATATAAATAATATTTATGGTTTAGATCGAAGATTTATAAATGGATTAAGAGCAAAAAATGATAGTGTAATTATAATGGATGATGATATTGAAATTTCAGAAATTGAATTAAATAAATTGATTGAGGAATATATAAAAAATGAAAATAGAATTGTAGGAAAATGGGGTAGAAATATTAGAAATGGATATAATTTGCGCGATTGTTATGGTGATGTAGATGTAGTATTAACAAAATTATTTATTTGTAAAAAAAAATTATTTAATTTATTTTTTATATGTAAGCCTTTAATAGAAGATATATACAAAACTGGAAATCCATATGGAAATGGTGAAGATATTTTTTTTAATTTTATTAGTAATATTTATCTAAATAATAAAGGATTTTGTTTAAACGTAAAAGGACGAGACCTACCTCTTCATACTCAAGGGATATCTAGCAATAAAGGACATTTAGATTATAGAAAAAAAATTTGTTGTCATTTAATAGAAAATGAAAGTAAGTTTACTACATTTATAAATAATATTAAGATATAATTATTTTAATTTTCTACGAGTAATGTTTATTCTAGGAACTAATGTTTTTGATACTCTATGTTGAATTTCTTTATCAGCATGTTCCTGTAAATCCCATGTTACTTTCATACCATGTCTTAAATTTATACTAAATTTTTTACCATCTTTTCTCTTGAACTCCATAACAGCTAAAATTTCATTTTTGTTACAATCATTTTTAGCAAAACTATAGCTTTCTACTAAACTATTTTCTATATTTTTTATACTATCTGTATGCCATCCAATATATGAACTTTTTACATCATACACATTTACTAATACTGAATTTCCATATCCTTCTACTATTTCTGGTATACTTCCACCATAAGCATCTTTCCAATAATATTGTTTTCCAAATTCTAATACTCTACGTGCCTTAATTTTTTTTCCTCGCTGACTAGGATAAATCGCTGTTTTATCACATAATTTAAGAAATTCATCTGGATATACTTCTTCTTCTTCTACAAAAAACATATTTAACTTATGAATAAATATGTTTTAATTTTCAATTTTTGTAATTAATTTAAAAATAAATTAATTTTACTATATATCATGATTAGAATATTTAAAAATATTAGAAAATTTTCTTCATTCAGTGAAAATATTATGAACGAATATACTAATAGATATAAACAAGGTATTCCACCATTACCATTAAATGTTCAACAAGTGTCAGAATTATGTAATTTATTAGAAAATCCTAAAGATGAAGATAACACTTTTTTATATAAACAATTTACTGAAAGAATTGTCCCAGGAGTAGATGATACTACTTTATTGAAAGCAACATTCTTAAATAGTATATGTAGTGATAAATTAAAATCTCCTATCATAAATAAAATAGAAGCTATTAAAATATTAGGTACCATGCAAGGTGGTTATAATGTAGATATATTAATTAATTTACTAGATGATGAACAATATGGAATCTATGCTTGTAATGAATTATCAAATTTAATATTAGTATTTGATTCATATTATAAAGTAGAGGAAAAAGCTAAAAATGGTAATATTTATGCTATTAAAACAATAGAAAATTGGGCAAACGCAACATGGTTTACAAAAAGAGATAAAATACCTGAAATAATAAATACTACTATATTTAAAGTAAATGGTGAAATAAATACTGATGATTTATCTCCGGCACAAGACGCATGGAGTAGACCAGATATACCATTACATTCATTAGCTATGTTAAAAACACCAAGAGAAGATATAGAACCAGATATTCCTTATGAAATTGGTCCAATAACACTTATAAATAATATGAAAAATAATTATGATCATATATCTTTTACAGGTGATATCGTAGGGACTGGTTCTAGTAGAAAAAGTGCTACTAATAGTTTATTATGGCATTTTGGTGAAAATATTCCATATGTTCCAAATAAAAAATCTGGTGGTATATGTATTGGAAATAAAATAGCACCTATATTTTTTAATACTATGGAAGATAGTGGCGCATTACCACTAGAAATGAATGTAGATAAACTTCATATGGGAGATGAAATATCTATTTATCCATATGAAAAAATTGTTACAGATAATCATAATAATATTTTAACTAATTTTAACATAAAATCTGATATATTATATGATAGTGTTCAAGCTGGTGGTAGAATAAATTTAATTATAGGAAAATCATTGACATATAAAGCACAGAATTTTTTTAGAGATGATGAAAGAATATTTTTTTGGAATGACATCTTTAAAAAAAATAAAGTGACAAAAAATAATAAAAAAAATAAAGGGTATACATTAGCACAAAAAATTGTAGGAAAAGCATGTAATACAAATGGTATTTTACCCGGAAATTATTGTGAACCTGTTGTTACTAGTGTTGGCTCACAAGAT
>Ga0160422_10003263_pt1 | contig 10056 bp, 13 predicted proteins | sample Fk160mmetaG_FD_108192 | JGI IMG/M metagenome (GOLD analysis project Ga0160422, IMG submission 108192) | Marine microbial communities from the Central Pacific Ocean - Fk160115 60m metaG | ecosystem: Environmental > Aquatic > Marine > Oceanic > Photic zone | place: The Central Pacific Ocean... | reverse complement strand
TTGGTTTACCTCCAACTGAAATTAGAAACTTATTACCTTTTAATTTTGTTAAAAATTTTTCTGTATTAGGACAAATGATTTCTAATTCACTTTCATTGATAAATTTACCCCAGCCATTAAAAATTTCTATATTTAAGTTTCTTAAAGAATTTAAATGTAATTCACTTAATCTATTTACCTCATTTCTAATATTCTCAAAAAGAAATTTTGAATTAAGTTCAATGTTTCTGGTATTTAAACCATAACTATCAGCAGAAAGAATATTTTTCCTAGCATTAGAGGCATAAACCATTAATTTTTTTGGTACGCATCCTCTAATCACACAAGTACCTCCTATTTTATCGCCTTCAATTATTGCTACATTTGCTCCATATTTTGCTGCTCTTTTGGCAGCTGCCAACCCACCTGAACCTGCTCCGATAACAATTAAGTCGAATTCTTTTATCACTTTTTTTTAGATATATTATTATATTTTAATGAATATTTTGATAAAAATGCAAAAAAATACCCCATTAACTTGGGAAGAATTAAATCAATATAAAGTCATTGAGAATGATAGGGTTGATGGACCAACAAATTCATACTCAAACTTAAGATTATTTGGAAGTAAGAAGGAAAATGTGAAATTAACATTTTACAGAGATCGTCATGCTTGGTGCCCATATTGTCAAAAAATCTGGTTATGGCTTGAATATAAAAGAGTTCCTTACAGAGTTAAAAAGGTAAATATGTTTTGCTATGGTAAAAAAGAAAAATGGTATTTAGATAAGTTAAGTTCCGGTAAGTTACCAGCGATAGAGTTAAACGGGAAGATTATTGCAGAAAGTGATGATATTATATATTTTCTAGAAAAAGAATTTGGTTCTTTAGGGACCTCAATATCAGCAGATAATTTTAGAAATACTAGATTTTTAGAGAGGAAAATTTTTAGAGCGTGGTGCGAATGGCTTTGTAAGCCAACTTTAATATTTTTCGAAAGTTCACTTAGAAAGAAAAATTTCAGGGAAAGTCTTATCGAGTTTGATAATATTCTTACTAAATCAGCAACTGGATTCGTAGATCCAATACATTTAAATTCAAATGAAGTAATCCCTGGCACTGGAGATATCATCTTTATTCCATATTTAGAAAGAATTAATGCTTCTCTTTGTTATTACAAAGGATTTAGTATAAGGGAAGAATTTTCCTCAATTAATCGATGGTTTTCACTTCTAGAAAAGCAAAAAACTTATCAGGGAACACAAAGTGATTTCCATACTCATGCTCATGATTTACCACCACAAATGGGTGGATGTTACACGGATAAAAATGAGGCTCAAATTAAATTCTCAAAGTTAATAGATAATGGTCAAGGCTTAGGGAATCTTGAGTCAAATAGCTCTTGTGATGATAACGACTACTTCTCAAAGTTTGCAATTACAAGGGTAATTAGACATAAAGAAAATATTGTCAAAGTTAATCCATGTAATAATGATCATTTTGATTTTGCATTAAGATCTGTATTAACTTATATGGTAAATGGAAATATAAATAAACCAAACAAAACTTGTGGGATAGGATTAAGGTATTTACGTGATAGGATTTCTGTCCCTAGAGATATGCCACTCATCTCAGCAAGATTATTTAGACAAGCTCTTGAAAAAATCTCCTCACTCTGTGATTCAGTTGAAGAATATAAAATACCTACAAGTCATAGATATGATCAAGATCCAAAAGATTTTAAAATTTAAAGATTTTAAAGATTTTTTCTTGAATCAATCTGTAATAGATCTCTAATTTTTTGGACTTGGCTGGCTATATTTGGATCACTGGACAATTTCTTTTCTACTTGTTCAATAGCATACATTACTGTTGTATGATCTTTTCCCCCAAATTCATCACCAATTCTAGGAAGGCTAAGATCAGTTCCATTTCTCATTAAATACATTCCGATTTGCCTAGCTTGACTAACTGGTTTTCTTCTACTTGAACTAGTCAATTCTTCTGATGAAACTTGAAAGAATTCCGAAACTTTCTTAATAACTTGCGATGGAGTTACCACAACCCCAACACTATTAGGATCAAGCATAGGAGCAATGGACTGGACAGTCATAGGTAAACCAGTAATAGAAGCAAAAGCAACTGCTCGTGTGAAAGCACCCTCCAACTCTCGAATATTAGAAGTAAATCTCCCCGCAATAAATTGTATTAGATCTCTTGGCAGATTCATTTTTTCTTGTTCAGCTTTTTTTTGCAGGATTGCCATTCTTGTCTCAATATCAGGAGGTTGTATATCTGCTATTAGCCCCATAGAGAATCTTGATATTAATCTTTCCTGCAATCTTGGAATTTGACTCGGTGGTCTATCACTTGCAATGACTATTTGTCTCCCAGCTTCATGTAAAGCATTAAAAGTATGGAAAAATTCTTCCTGTGTATATTCTTTACCTTCAAGAAATTGAATATCATCTATGAGAATTAAATCTGCTGCTCTATATTTGTTCCTAAATGCCTGCATACCATCTTTTCTAATGGAAACTATGAGATCATTAGTAAAGGTTTCTGTTGAAACATAAGAGACTTTAGCCTCGGGGTCAATTTCGCAACGATAATGACCTATAGCTTGCATTAAATGAGTTTTACCAAGTCCAACGCCACCACAAATGAATAATGGATTAAATTCTCTACCTGGAGATTCGGCTACCGCTAATGCTGCGGCATGTGCCATTCTACTGTTAGGTCCAACGACAAATCGATTAAAAACATAACGTAAATTTAAACAGGGAGATATCTTAGATTTCTTTATTACATTATTTTGTTTATGACTTAAACCAAAAGAAGAATTATCTACTGATTGTTCTAACCTCTTATTTAAAGGGTTATTATCATTATTAAATTTGTTTTCAGATTTAAATAAAACTTTAACAGGCTCACCCCAAACTTCTTCGGCAGCTTTTTCAATAGTTTCGCAATAATTTTTTCTTAACCAATCACTAGAAAATGTATTAGGTGCAATTAAAGTCAATAATCCATTTTCAAAACAACTAAATTTTGCTGGCCTTATCCAAGTTTCAAAAGAAGGTTTACTAAGATTCTTTTGCAGTGAATCCTGAACTTGGGACCAAATAAGATTTTTTGTTTGCACAACTTTTTAATTAGTAGATTTTTAATCTAATAGCATTTTTTAAATTGGCCATTATGTTATTACAAGATGATGTGAAATTGAAGATTTTTTACATGAAGGGTTTATTTATTAAACACATTTGTATATTTTTATAAAATTATTAATAAATACAACACTCATTATTTTTCACAACAGTTTGGATAAATCAATTCTGATAATTATGGCTAAATGGCCAAGATATGGTTACTGCAAAACAAGATTATCCAAAGACATAGGGAATGAAAATGCATTAAAAGTGCAACAGAAGATGCTATTTCATACTATTTCTGTTGCAGAATATTTATCGAAGAATCACATCTTAGAAATTTCAATAGCAATAGATGGAATTGGATTAAAAAAGATCCTAAGATCCTCAAATATTTATGGTTTAAAAAGTTTTTTTCCACAAGGAAAAGGTTGTCTTGGAGAAAGAATGAAAAGACAAATTTTGTTAAATCAAAGGGCACTAATGCCAAATGAAAAGAGAAATATTATTATCATAGGAACTGATTTGCCAAATCTATGCCATATAGATTTGTTAGAGGCAAACTTAAAGCTAAAAAATAGTGATGTGGTGATTGGTCCCTCTAATGATGGAGGATATTGGCTGATAGGGTTTTCAAAGAGATTTATATGTAATAAATTTTTTATTCCTTTCATAAATATTAAGTGGAGTAAAGATAATGTCCTTGAGAAAACAGTTGATAATTTATCTAGAAATAATATTACAATTGATTATTTAATTAGTAAGGTTGATATTGATACAATTTCTGACCTTGAACAAAGAAGAAAATCCCACTCCAAAAATTTCTATAATTATTCCAACTTTAAATGAATCAAATAATTTACCTCTTCTTCTATCAGATTTAGCTGAAATTAATGATTCTGAAATAATAATAGTTGATTCAACAAGTAAAGATAAAACTGATCAAATAGCAATTCTCTATGGAGCAAAGTTTTTTAAATTAAATAAGAAAAATAGAGGACTTCAATTAAATTTTGGAGCCAAAAAAGCTAGAAGTAAATGGCTACTATTTCTTCATGCTGATTCACGATTAAGAATCAATTGGAGCAATAAAATAAAATTTATAATAAAAAAAAACTATTCTGACTTAATTTATTTCTTTGATTTGAAAATTAATAACAAAAAATTTAAATATAGAATTATTGAATTTATGGTTTTTTTAAGATGTCTATTTTATAAAAGTCCATACGGAGATCAAGGACTTTTAATAAATAAAGAGAACTATTTTAGAAACAATGGTTATAAAGAAATCCCAATAATGGAAGATTTTGATTTTATTACGAGAATTCAAAATAAAAATTTATTAATTCCATTAAAAATTGCTATTTATACGAGTAGCAGAAAGTGGGAAAGAAGAAATATTATTATTCAGTCATTTGAGAATTGGTTATTTAGAAAAAGGTGGTCAAGAGGAAATTCTTTAGATCAAATTTATAAAGATTACTACAAAAAGAGATATTAGCTTGCATACCAGAAAGCACATTTTGTACCTCTTGGCTCTAAAGTCCAGCCTTGGTTCTTATAAAACTTTATTACTCCAGCGTCCGCAAACAATGTAACTTTGCTAATACCGGCTATTTTTAAATCTCTTAAAATATATTTCATCAGTTCTTTACCTAGCCCGAGACCCTGATAAACAGGATTTATTGCTACATCCCAAATTGTTGCCTCTAAGATTCCATCACCTGTACATCTTGCGAAACCAACCAGCCTTGGAAATTTATCATCATGACGCCATAAACCAACGACCAAAACACTAAATTGTAAAGCTCTTTTAACTCTTCGAATTGGCCTTCTACTCCACCCTACAGTCTGTAACAACTGATCAAGTTCTATTAAATCAAGTTCCTTAACTTTACTACAAACAAAAATATCTTCTGAATTTTTTATTAAAAAATCATAAGAATCTAATCCATAGTTATCCTTAAGAATATTTTTATCTAATACATTTGCTTTTTTAAGTGATGATCTTCCAAGTATCATTAGAAATTTGCGAATCCTTTTTCTTGAAGTTCAGATAACTGAAAATAAAGTCCTTTTTTCTCTCTAAGTTCTTTATGCGTACCTTGTTCAATGAGTGAACCAGATTTAAGGACTAATATTTTATCAGATTTCTCAATTGTGGCTAACCTATGTGCTATTACAAGTGCGGTTCTATTCTCCAAAATTGTATTGAGATCTTTTTGTAATGTTGCTTCTGTTGAGGGATCCATAAAAGCTGTTGCCTCATCCATAATGAGAATTTTTGGATTCCTAATTGCCACACGAGCTACTGAGAGTAATTGCCTTTCACCAGAGGATAAATTACCCCCTCTCTCTCTTAGACGAGTTTTTAATCCACTTGGCAATTTTCTCAACAAATTACTTAATCCTAATCTCTTACAGATATTTTTTAATTCTTTATCATTAATTTCAGTACTTAACTTTAAATTATCTGCGACATTTCCGCTAAATATGAATGTATCTTGAAGTACTACTCCAAGCATATTTCTGAGTTGTTTTAAAGGTATATTTTTAATATTTATATCGTCTATGAAAATTTTGCCCCGCTGAGGTTCATATAATCTACAGAGAAGCCTTATAATCGTGCTCTTTCCTGAACCAGTTGGTCCTACAAAAGCAATATGTTCCCCAGGCTTAACGGTAAAAGATAAATCTTTAATTACATTTTCATTATTTTTGTATGAAAAATATACATTTCTGAATTCAATTTTACCTTTAAATTCGAAATTCTTTGGAAGTATCTTGTTTCCATAATTTTTAGTAAGCGTATCTTTAATTTCAATTTCTTCATCAAGCAATTCATTTATTCTTTCAACAGCTGTTAAGCCTCCCTGTATCTGCGTAAATCTCTCAGCGAGTTGTCTTAATGGCTCAAATAAACGTTGGGAGTAGAGAATAAAAGTTGTCAATGTACCTAAACCAATACTTCCAGCAGTAACAAAATAACCTCCTAAAGCTAGTACTAGGGCAACTGCAGCTAAGGATATCCATTCTATAAAAGCAGAGATACTGCTGTCATAAAAAATAGTTCCATCAACAGCTTTTCTGTAAGACTTCCCAGTTATGAGAAATTTATTACTATTAAAATCTTCTCTTCTAAACATTTGAACAACTTCTAAACCTTGCAAATTTTCTTGAAAGTCGGAATTAAGTTGAGATAATTCTTCTCTTACCTGATAGTTAGCCCTTCTATAACGTTTTTGGAGCCAAATAATGAAATATGAAACAGGGATTTGGGTTAAGAGTAAGATGATCGCTAACCCTTTATCAATTGAAAGCATTGTCACGGAAATCACGATAAGACTAACAAAATCGGCAATAACTCCCACTGCACCGCTTCCAAAAACTTCAGATAAAGCGTCAACATCATTTGTTAATCTTGTGAGTAATTTACCAACAGGCATTTTATCGTGGTAACGAAGAGATAAAGCAATAGAGTGTTCAAAAAGCTCTCTTCTAATTCTTGCTGTTAATTTTTGTCCAACTGCTTGAATATTGTAAGTTTGATAGCCTTGCAGAATAAGTCTTAAAAGAACAGATACAAATAAAGAAATTATGATTAGATTTATTGATTGACCAATAAAAATTTTACTTAACCAAACATTTGAACTTTCATTTTTCAAGAGAGTTATTGCTTGACCAACTAAAAGAGGTTGAATCGCACCAGCGAAAGCAACGGGTATAAGTATAACGATGATAAGATAAAGCGTCTTTTTATCATTAGTTAAGTATTTTCCTAACCTTTTTATTCTTTTAAAATCATTTGAGAACATTTAATTTTTATCAACCACTACATGATTCTATTGATAAAATAACGTCTCGGAGTGGTTTATTATCAACTCTAAGAGAGAGTGGATTTGCAATTAACCTAGCAGTTGAATAATAAAGATCATCAATTTTAACTAAACCATTCTCTTTGAGTGTTTTTCCTGTAGCCACTAAATCAACAATCGCTTCAGCCATCCCTGTTAAAGGGCCTAATTCAACTGAACCCGTCAAATGTACAATTTCAATTGGCATATTTAAGTTCTCAAAATATGCACGGGCAGTTTTTGTAAATTTACTGGCTACATTACAATTTGCTGGTAAATCTGTAGGTTTAACGTATCCGCTATCTTTTTTGACCGCTAACGACATGTGGCAGCCTCCAAAACCTAAATTTAATAATTTGGCAACCCTAGAATCAGATTCTTGTAAAACATCATAACCTACAATTCCTAGGTCAGCTTGTCCATAACTAACATATACAGGTACATCTCCATTCCTAACTAATAATGCTTTTGCCTTATTACATTTAGAATTTATAGTTAAAGATCTATTATCCATTTGTAAGGCATCAGAAAAATCCAATCCTGCTTTTTTTAATATTGAAATAGAATCTTTCAGCAAAGCTCCTTTAGCTAAAGCTATAGTAATCATATATTAATTTGAACCTTCAATTTTTTTCTAATTCTAAAGCAATAATGGAATTTTATAAAGATCAAGATATTTATGGAGTACCAGCTTTAGAAGATAATATTATTTGGTTCTGGGTAGAAAAAAAATCCGTTGCAGTAATTGACCCAGGTATATCTAAACCAATAATTGAATGGATGCGTTCAAAAAACCTCATTCTTGATACTATTTTTCAAACTCATCATCATTATGATCATATTGGCGGAACCGAAGAATTATTAAAAGAATGGCCGAACGCAAAGGTAATAGCCTCAAAGAAAGATAAGAAACGTATCCCTTTTCAAAATATATCAGTTGCAGATGGAGAAAAAATTATCGTTTTAAATAAAGAATTTACGGTTATAGAGTTAATAGGACACACAAAAACACATTTGTCATTTTTTTCAAAAGATTTTCAGCAACCAATTCTTTTTGTAGGTGATACTTTATTTTCTGGTGGTTGTGGAAGGATATTCGAGAGTACCCATGAGCAAATGTACAAATCACTCAAACGCATAACATATTTGCCAAAAAATACTCTGATTTATAGCGCACATGAATACACTAGATCAAATCTTTTATGGGCTTTAGATCTTTATCCTAAAGATGAACGAATTAGAAAAAAGCTCTTAGAAGTCGAAAAGAAAATAGCTTTAAAAGAGTTAACCCTACCAACAACACTTAAAGATGAAATGGATATTAACCTCTTTTTAAGAGCTAAAACTTTTAATGAATTCAGCCAATTAAGAGCCAAAAAGGATTCTTGGGTTTAGATTAAATAGAATATTAATTAAAAAAATGTCTTTCTTAATTCCTGTTAAAAGCGACAAAGCCCCCATTCCTGTTGGTCCATATAATCAAGCTATTAAAGCTGGAAATTTCTTATATTGCTCTGGGCAAATTGCTATTAACCCTGAGTCAAATCAAATTGAATGTTTAGGAGATATTGAAGGAGAAACTCTTCAAGTTCTTAATAATTTGAAAGAAGTTCTTCATGCAGGAGGTGCATCAATGAATGATGTTATTAAGACAACAATATTTCTTACTGATTTGAATGATTTTAAAATTGTAAATTCCTTATATTCGAAATATTTCACAGGAATTAACGTTCCCGCAAGAGCATGCGTAGAGGTATCTTCATTACCAAAAGGTGTATTAATTGAAATTGATTGTGTAGCATACATTCAATAGTTCAAATAATTATGTAGAAAGTCTATATTCACAACAATTATGTGCTGATTTTGGTTTAGATTAAAAATTAATTGAAATTCAATCTATGACGACAGCAAATCTCAATATAGATGAATTAGAGGCAGGATATCCGCTTTTTTGTAAAGCACTTAGATTATTAATTTTAAAGGGTCATACAATTAAGCAAATCCAGAGAACCGTATGCTGGGGACATCTTGAAACCTTAAATAGATGTTTACCCGGAAGATATAAAGCTCCATCATATTTAATGGCTTTAATTAAAAGAGATATTGAAAAACCTGACAAATATTGATTTATCTACTTTGAAGTCAAATTTGTAAATTTTTCATTAATTCTAACGGTAAATTCTTTTTCTTTTATAGAAATTTCTTCTAGATCTGAAAATATTGTTATGCTCACGAAGTTAGAGCTGAAACTAATATTTGGATAAATTTTATTTTCTTTACATAAGGAATCAATTTCTTTCATAAATTGACTTGACTGTTGGTAATTATCAAATTCAAATCTCCTCTCTAATCTCAAAGGTGATTTTCTTTCTTCCCACATTTATTTTCATTAATCAATTTTATTTTAAATCTAAAAGAGATTTTGAACAAACGGATAAACCATGTCGTTTACTTATGAAAGTTTTAAGAGTCCCAGAAATCAATAATTCCACCAATAGTTAAATCTGTTATTGTATCTGGATTATTAGGACAAGCAAACCTTGCAGCAGTTCCAGTTGTAGTAAACACCCAATTCCCTTCTCTTGCCCCAACAGGATCAACTGCAACTAATTTTTTCCCTTTATTATTTTGCAAAATTCTTAAATGCATATGTCCCAAACCTTCAACCCTTTGAGTACAAACTAGTTTTCCTAAAACTTTCATTATTTCCAAAATAACTATTCCCCTACTTTTGAATATTATCTGGATCCCAGTGATCGATAATCCCAACTATTGTTAAATCACTTGGATATGATTTACTGCCAGCAGCTTCCCTTGCGGCAGAGCTTCCTACACAAATCACCCAGTCTCCAGGTTTACAACCAACGGAATCCACTGCAACTTTATTACTAGACCCATCTAAAACAACTTGTAAATGTTTATGTTCAAAACCTGGGATTCTATTTGTTGAGACAAGTGGTTTTATCACTTTGCAAATAAGCATAATTAATGAGCCTCCGTTGTTTTTTTATCTAAAGACATGCTAATTATTTGAGCAGAATCAGTTTTGTCTCTATCTCTTATTGTGAGACAGG
>Ga0160422_10003262_pt1 | contig 10056 bp, 10 predicted proteins | sample Fk160mmetaG_FD_108192 | JGI IMG/M metagenome (GOLD analysis project Ga0160422, IMG submission 108192) | Marine microbial communities from the Central Pacific Ocean - Fk160115 60m metaG | ecosystem: Environmental > Aquatic > Marine > Oceanic > Photic zone | place: The Central Pacific Ocean... | reverse complement strand
TACATATTTTATAAAGCTATTTTATTATTCTTTATAATTATGTATTATAAAAAAAGATAATATGAAAAAACAAGACCAAAGAATACAACTGGTAGCCTCTACTGAGTTTCGAAATGATGTTGACAAATGGCGAAGGGAGCAGACAGATCTACCTTCTCATTCTGAAGCAATAAGGAGACTTGTTAAAATAGCTTTACGCTCTGGGGATAGTGAAACAATGAAAATGATTACAGCAATAATTAGACCTCACAAATATGAAGATGTAAGAAACGCATTAATTGATATTGGTATAGAAGGTCTTTCTGCAACTGAGATAAGAGGATTTGGAAGACAAAGGGGACAAACAGAGATATATAGAGGTGCCGAATATAAAACTACAGAAGTCCCGAAAATAAAAATTGAGATTGTTGTTCCCGCAACGAAATTAGATCAAGTTGTTAATATTATAAGTAAAAGTTCTGAAACAGGAAAAGTTGGTGATGGGAAAATATTTGTAAGCAATGTTGATCAAGCTATAAGAATTAGAACTGGTGAAACACAAGACGACGCTCTCTAAAATGGAAATAGAAAGTTTTAACAATAATTCAGAGGATCATTCTTTAAATAAAGATTCTGTAATAATAGACGTTATAACAGAAAACTTTATGTCTGATGTAATTGAAAAATCAAAGGAAATACCAGTAGTTGTTGATTTCTGGGCCCCTTGGTGTGAGCCTTGTAAACAGCTGACACCAATAATAGAAAAAATTGTAAAGGAAAAAAATGGCAATGTTATTTTAGCCAAGATGAATATAGATGAGTCTCCAGAAATAGCTCAACAATTAAAAATACAATCTATACCTGCTGTAATGGCCTTTAATGATGGTCAGCCTGTTGATGGATTTATTGGCGTCCAACCGGAAAAAGATATTACCGAGTTTATAAATAAAATTAGCTCTTTAAAAAATTCTTCAACAATAGAAGAAAATATTATTGCTGGTAAAAAATATATTGACAATGGTGACTTAGAAACAGCTACCTTGGTTTTCTCCGAAATTCTTAAAATTGAACCTGATAACATCTCGGCAAAGTCCTTATTGGCAAGATGTGTTCTTAGAAACGATCAAGTTGATGAGGCTGAAAATATTATTCATGACCTCCCTGCTAATGCTGAAAACAATCAAGACTTTATCTCAGTTCGATCTGAAATTGAAATTTTTAAAAATGCAAAAAATAATCCAGTATCAAATGAGCAAGAAAATGTACTTAGAAGAGATGTTGACAAAAATCCTGAAAACCATCAATCAAGATTAGACCTAGCTAAATTGCTATTAGCAAAGGGTGAAAATGAAAATGCAATTAACGAATTATTGAAAATTATTGAATTTAATCCAAAATGGAATGAGGGTGAAGCAAGAAAACAACTCATTGAAATTTTTAATATTCTTGGTAATGAAAATATTCTAGTCACAGAAGGTAGGAAAAAGCTGTCATCAATGCTATTTAGTTAAAATGAAATCATTTAAAGAATTTAAAAATATTAATGAGCTCCCACCAAAGATTTCAGTCTTTCCTTTATCAGGAGCTCTTTTACTTCCAAGAACACAGCTGCCTCTTAATATTTTCGAAAATAGATATTTAGAAATGGTTGATGATGCAATATCAAATAACAGACTAATAGCAATGATTCAATCAAACAAGGATGAGGATAACGAACTCTTTAAAACTGGTTGTTTGGGTAAAATTACTTCATACAGTGAAGTTGCTAATAGTAGAATGTTAATTACATTATCTGGTATATGTAGATTTAATATAGGTCAAGAACTTGAAGTTGTTACACCGTATAGGCAGTTCCAAGTAAATTATGAGAAATTTTCCTCTGATCTCATCAAAGGTTGTGGAGAAGAGGAAGTTGAAAGAGAAAAGCTTATTGAGTCTCTTAAAAAATACTTAGAGCATAATAATCTTACTATTGACTGGGACGCTATTAGCAACTCATCAACAGAATTGCTTGTAAATTCATTATGCATTCTTAGCCCTTATAAACCTAGAGAAAAGCAAGCATTGCTTGAAGCCGAAACATTATCAAAAAGAAGCGAAATGTTGATAGCTATGACAGAAATGTCAATGACATCGGGTCCTAGCACAGAACAAATACAGTGAGGTATTATGAGCAAAGAAATTGATCCAAAATTATTAGAAATTCTTGTTTGTCCCTTAACTAAAGAAACACTATCGTGGGATAAAGAAAAAAATGAATTAATAAGCAAAAAAGCTGGCTTAGCCTATCCAGTAAAAGATGGAATTCCCATAATGCTACCAGATGAAGCAAGAAAAATTGATTAAATAATATTTGATCCAGGCTTTAATCCGTTCAATAAATTAGGTCTAGTTAAAGCTCCCCCAGATGCTTCATTTAATAAAAAGAGTTTAAGTGGTTTATAATTATCAGCTAACTTCATAATATTTCTTCTAAGCCCTTTTGCTATTGAAGTATCTGCATGATAAATCGAATTCAAAAATCCAATACTATTAATCAAAGCCTCTGTTTCAATTTTTCTTTTTTTATCAAATAAGGAAATTGATGGGCATTGAAATAAGTCCAATCCTAGCTTCTGAGACTCTGCAATAGCATCAGCAATGTATGCTATATCTCTTAAACTTTGATTCCATGCTTGACCAGCCATAGGGTGCATTGCCCTGAGAGCATCACCAACGAAAATTGCACTATTTGAAATTGACTTTATACCGGTTAATTTTTTTAAAATAAAAGAACTTGGACCTTTTGAAATACTGATTTTACCCAAATAATCGGAACAGAGATTATTGAGGCTTTCTTCAAGACTTTTTTTTGATGATAAAAGTGAGGGAATATTATCTATTTTTTCAGTCCACACTAAAGAGCTATAATTATTACCTCTTTTATTGTTCATTGGTAATAATGCTAGTGGTCCATTTTTTTGGAAAAATTGAAAAGCGTAGCCTTTGTGATTTTTTGAATGTCTAAGCGTAGCTGATATAGCTGCCTGGCCATACTCATAAAAATTGTACTTAACATTATACATATCTTGAAATTCAGAATTTAAAATCTCTGTAAAAATTACAGCCCTGCACATAAAGGATTTTTTGTTTTTAAAGGTTACTTTTGTTTTATACTTCTCCCTCTGAATTTTAGCTACTTCTTCTCTAACAAGTTCATCATCTTCAAGCTTAAGAGCCTTATCTAAAGATTTTTCTATTACAGAGTGCTCCGCAATAAAAGCAATGTCTTCATCAACCAGTTCCCTGTCAAAAGTTAGTCGTGATTTTATTTTTTCATCGCCCAATCCGCCCTCAATAACTATCATTTTTTTCACAGCTTCAGCTTTTATATTCGCACCGAGCACCTTAAGCATTTTTTTTGACGCAACTGAAAGAGCTAGACTCCTAGTATCATTATTTATCTTATTGCCAAAATTTTTATCTGTAACAATATTAAATGATAAGCCAGCATTACGAGCAACTAGTGCCATTGTTTTTGCTGAGAGACCGCTGCCAAAAATAACTATATCGCAAAAATTTTTATCCATAATTAGTTTTATTAATATAAATAATAGAAAAATGAAATTGATTTTAAATTTTAATCAGAAAGTTCTTGCAGAATATTGTATTAACAAGTGATTATGTAGCTGATTCGCAATTTTAATAATTTTGCTACATGGATAACAAATGAATGTTATAAAAAGATTAAGTAATTATTTATCAAATCTTTTAGCTGTCTTTAGAAATACATTATACAAAATTTTTTTTGGTATCATAAATATATTAATTGGTTTTTTCGTTATTGGCGTTGGTTCAATACTTTTAGCTGCAATTGGTTCATACAATAGTCTTGATCATAGCTTAAATACAACATCTGATAGGCCAACAGAAAATTATCTTGGCGAACCAGGAGCTTATATAGCTGATATTTTTGTGCAGCTTTTTGGAACAGTATCAATATTAATACCTATAGTAATAATTTTATTTGGTTTTTATAAAGTTATTAGGAAGGTTAATAATTTTTGGTTTAAAATTTTCTCTTTAATTTTAGGAACTTCTCTTCTGGCTGCCTCTTTTAGTAAAGGTTTTGGAAATGGAGGAATAATTGGATCTCTAATAACAAATGAAATAGAAGCAATAATTTACAAACTCAGTATTTTTTTTAACAATGATCTTTCGCAAATTAATTCATTTATTACTTCTTTTTATATAGCTTTGGGTTCATTAGGGGGAATTCTAATTACATTTGGAGCCTTACCAGCAAAAGGTAAGCTTATTAAAAAAGAAATTTATAATAAAGATATTGAAAGTGATTATGAAATTATTACTGAAGCTATGCCAACAAAGCAAAAGAAAATGCTTTTTACAGCTAGGCCTAAAATAAAAAGAAAGAAAAATATTCAAAAGAATAATAACAATAATAATCTAGCGGATAGTAAGACTGGCTATGAACTTCCTTCTTTAGATTTATTAAATGAAATCCCTGATGAGAGAAATAAAAAAAGAATTTCTGAAAAGCAAATTGAACAAAATAAAGATTTACTTGAAAAGACGCTGACTGATTTTGGAATTAATGGAAAAATAATAAGCGTAAACCCAGGCCCATTTGTTACTCTTTATGAGCTTGAACCTGCTCCAGGAGTAAAATCATCGCGCGTAATTTCTCTTGCAGATGACATATCAAGATCAATGAGCTCTACATCTGCAAGAATTGCTGTCATCCCAGGTAAAAACTCTATTGGAATTGAGCTACCGAATGATGATAAAGAAACTGTTTATCTAAGAGAGATTCTTGAAAGCGATACTTTTGAAAATAAAGAAGGTGGTATTGCTCTAAGTTTAGGTAAAAATATTGGTGGTGATCCTATTATTACTGATTTATCTAGAATGCCTCACCTCATGATAGCAGGAACAACGGGTTCCGGTAAATCAGTTGGCATAAATGGAATGATTTTATCCATACTTTATAAATTTAAACCTGAAGATTGTCGTTTAATTATGGTAGATCCAAAAATGATAGAGTTATCCGTTTATGATGGAATACCACACCTTTTAACACCGGTAATCACAAATCCTAAAAAAGCTGTTGTTGGGTTAAAATGGGTCGTAAGAGAGATGGATGACAGATACAATAGGATGTCTAAGCTATCAGTTCGAACAATGGATGCATTCAACAAAAAAGCTGAAGAATATAAAAGAAAAGGTAAAAAATTTAAAAGAAAAATTCATACTGGTTACGATAATGAAACTGGACAACCTATGTATTCTGAAGAGGAGATAGAACCTGAAAAAATGCCTTTCATAGTTGTAGTAATTGATGAGATGGCTGACCTTATGCTAGTTGCAAGAAATGACATTGAACATTTGGTTCAAAGTCTTGCTCAAAAGGCAAGGGCGGCAGGCATACACTTAATAATGGCTACTCAGAGACCTTCAGTAGATGTCGTAACAGGTACAATAAAGGCTAATTTTCCTACTAGAATTGCTTTTCAAGTTGCATCAAAAATTGACAGCAGAACAATCCTTAACGAAATGGGGGCTGAACAATTGCTTGGTAGGGGGGACATGTTATATATGTCGGATGGAGGTAAAGTCGTTAGAGTCCATGGACCTTTTGTATCAGATAATGAAGTCGAGGACGTAGTACGATTTATTAAAAACCAAGAATCACCAGAATATATAGAGTCATTAACAAAGGAAGAGGGGGAAATAAATTCTAGTATTCAGCAAAATGACTCAAATGATGAATTATTCAATCAAGCAGTTGAAGTTATAATGAAAGATAAAAGAGTTTCAACTAGTTACATTCAAAGAAAATTGCAAATAGGCTATAATAGAGCCGCACGAATTATTGAAGAAATGGAGGATCAGGGAATTATTTCAGAGCCTAATAATCAGGGTAAAAGAGAAATCCTAGAAAAATGAATATTATAAAAAAATTTTTTTTAATATTAATAATTATAATTTTAATAACTACGAACTCTCAATCTGAAGAGTTCGATTCTATTTCAGATAATAATTGGCTAGTTTCGCTGCAAGAATATTTTTCTAACTTGGGCGGTGTAGAAGGCGAATTTACTCAAATAGATCAAATTGGTAATATTACAAAAGGAATCTTTTATTCAAATGGAAAGGGCTCTGTAAGATTTGAGTATTCTGCTCCCTCTGAAATGTTGATTATAATAAATAAAGGTATTTTTGCTATTAAAGAGAAAAAAGATAGCAAGGTAAACTTCTATTCTCTTGAAGATAGTCCTCTTGCAAATCTTCTTTCAAAAGATTTGAAATTGAATAATTTTCATATTAATAGCCTAAAAATAGAAGGCAGGGTTGCAACAATAGAACTAAGAACGAAAAAAAGTTCATCAAGAAATTCAATATTTATAACTGCCGACTATCCACAACCTATTCTTAGACAGTGGAAGATTATTGATACTCAAAAAAAAGAAACAATAGTCTTTTTCTCAAAAATAAAGTCAATAAATTCAATCTTGGACAGCTTTTTTGAAATAAAATAAAACTTTTTAATAAAAATATAGAAACTCTTAGTTATTATTGGTAAGAATGTAGATCATTATGAGGATAGATAAAAATGATTAAGAAAATAAAAAAGACAGAAACTACAAGAAGAAAATTTATTTCTGGATTTAGCTTACTATCGGCTGGAATAATTTTACGTCCATTATCTTTATTTTCTCAAGAAGAAAATCAAATTTTAAATATTGGTTCACCTACCAATTTTTTATCCGACAAATTAATATCAAGTTTTCAAAAAGGTATTAACTCATCAATTAATTCTATAACTTACAAATCTAATGCAAATATTAATTTTGATGACAATAATTATGATGTACTCATTGGGAGAGACTCTTATTTAGAAAGTTTAATAGATGATGGTAAAATAGCAGAACTTAACAAAGATCTTATACCTAACAATTCCTTTATTGATCCAAAATTCACTGACTCTGCATTTGATGAAGACAGAAAGTACACAGTACCACTATCATATGGTGCAATAGGCATTGCTTATAGAAAAAGTAAATTCTCTGAACCACCATCTACATGGAGGTGGTTGTTAGACTCAGATAAATATACTGGAAAAATTGCCCTATTAGGCGATGGAAGAACCTTAATTCAAATAGCATTAAAATATATGGGGGTAAGCCTAAATACAAATGATCCAATGTGGATCAATCAAGCAGAAAAACTTTTAAAACGTCAAAAAGCAAATATTAAAGATTTCGGTAAAAAAAATGGAAAAGAGCTTTTAATTAATGGTGAAGTTGATCTAGCAATTGTTAGTAATGAAGAGTTTAAAAAAATTGACAATGATGATATTGGATTTACATTCCCAAGAGAAGGTAGCTTAATTTGGCAAGACTGTGCATGTATTTCAAAAGCATCGCTTAAAATTGAGGAAAGCCATTCAATAATAAATTCTATGCTAGATCCAAAAAATTCAAAATCAATTGTTGAAAATCTACAAACAGCAACGCCTAATATTATGGCCCTAGACATATCAAAGAAAAGTTATAAAGAAGACTCAACAATCTTTCCTAATGCACAAATTATAGAGAGATATGAAGATACTTCAACCATATTAGACTTCGATTATGAAATGATGATTGAAGAAATGTGGGATAACATTTTAGACTCATAACCTTAAATTCAAATGAATGTTCGCTTATTAAGCTGGAATATTAACTCTATAAGATTAAGAATTAACGCCTTAAAAAGAGTTATAAAAAAATTTAAACCAAATATAGTTTGTTTACAGGAAACTAAGTGTCCTAACGAACTTTTTCCATTCAAAGATTTAGAGGAATTAGGGCTTTCAAATATTCATGTGAACGGTATAAAGGGTTATCATGGTGTTTGTATAGCTACAGACCTGCCTGTTGAAAAAGTTGAGCAAAAAGATTTTTGCGGCAAACATGATGGAAGACATATATCTCTTCAATTAAAAGTGGAAAATAATTTATTCAATATCCATAATTTTTATGTACCAGCAGGTGGTGATGAGCCAGACCCAAAAATAAATGAAAAGTTTAAACACAAATTAGATTTCTTGGATGAAGCAACAACATACATGAAAACAAAAGAAAAAAATGCTTACACTGCACTTGTGGGCGATCTTAATATTGCCCCACATGAAAATGATGTCTGGTCACACAAGCAACTATTAAAAATAGTCAGTCATACACCTGTGGAAGTAGAAAAATTAAATAAATTCCAAAGTTCAATTAATTTTATTGACTCATTAAGAGAGTTTCATCCGCTTTCTGAAAAGCTCTATAGCTGGTGGAGTTATAGATCAAAAAACTGGGAAGTATCTGATAGAGGAAGAAGACTTGATCATATTTGGATTACTCAAAAATTAAATAAAATCATAAAAAAGGCGTCAATTGAAAAAGATGTAAGGAGATGGGATAGGCCTTCCGATCATTCACCTTTGATAGCAGATTTTAAATTTTAACTAATCTATATAATAACCATTTTCAGAGCTTTCTATAGAAAGAACGTTTTTAAATGGAGTGATTTTTTTTCGAATTGTATAAATATGTGTAGTAAGTGTTTTTGTTTCAATATCTTTATTATAGCCCCAAACCTTATTTAATAAATAATCTTGGCTAATAGTATCACCCTTTGCATCAATCAAGTGCCACATTATTCTAGCCTCTTTGTCAGTAAGCTTAACTGAATTATTAAGCCCTTTTATTAATTTGCCAGTCATATCTAAAATTATTTTTCCAAATTTTAAATTAGAATAATCAATTATATCTCTTTGAAGAGTAATATTTTCTATTATTTTTAATAGTTCATTAAAATAAAAGGGGGTTTTTAAAAAAATGAATGAATTTTTTTCTAGAGTTAAAATATCCTCAGATGCACCAATAATAATTGCCGGAAAAAAATAAGAAACCTCAGATAATAATTTTTTAATTTTTGTTACTTGCTCCTGCTTAACGGAATAAAAGATAGCTACATCATTTTTTTCAAATTGATCTAAATTAGTTATTTCGGAAAAGTTAATACTTGCGATTAAATTAAAATGTGACAACGAGGAAAATTGTTCCTCGAAAACCAAATTAAAAAAAATATCATCAGAAAACAGAAAAACTTTACTTTTCAATTTTTATTCCTTGGTCCCATTATTGCCTCTCCCACTCTTATATGAGTTGCACCTAATGCTATAGCAGTTTCAAAATCATTACTCATTCCCATACTTAAATATTTTAACATATTTTTTTTTGATAGTTTGTTTAACAAAGCAAAATATAATGATGGCTCTTCATCTGGAGGTGGAAGAGTCATTAATCCGTTTACGTTAATCTTTGAATAATCTTTAGCCTCGGTAAAAAATTTATCCATATCTTCAATATAAATTCCACTTTTTGAACTTTCTTTTGAAATATTAACTTGGAGAAATAATTCTTTTATAGTTGAGTCTGTGGTTATATTTTCATTTATAATTTTTAAGGTCTTAGTTTTCTCAATCGAATGAATAGCTGTGAAAAGATTGATTGCAGTTTTTATTTTATTTGATTGAATTGGTCCAACCATATGAAGCTCGATACTTTTATTGCTAGATAAAGTCTTTGACCATTTCTTTTCAGCCTCTTGTACTTTATTTTCTCCAAAAAAAAGGTGCCCAGCATCAATGAGAGGTTTTATTTTTTCAAAATCAAATTTTTTTGTAACAACAATTAATTTTATTTCAGATGGGTCCCTATTAAATTTAACAGCGATCTTTTCAATTCTATTTTTTATAGTTTTAAGATTTTTTTTAATATCTGTCATTGCTTCTTTATCTTTATTGTTTACTTTATCGAATATCATAAATAATAAAAATATAAATTTTTGAATTAATTCATTTTGAGATAAAGTAAGATTACTGTTATTGATAGTATTGTTTTAAAACGATCTTAAATGGGAGTTATTTTTATGTATAGAAAAAGTAATATTGTTTTAATATTGTGTGTTTTACTTTTACTAAATAACTGCTCAAGATTAAATCCTTTTTCAAAAAAAATGGATGTCGAGACCTCAGAAATT
>Ga0160422_10003261_pt1 | contig 10057 bp, 9 predicted proteins | sample Fk160mmetaG_FD_108192 | JGI IMG/M metagenome (GOLD analysis project Ga0160422, IMG submission 108192) | Marine microbial communities from the Central Pacific Ocean - Fk160115 60m metaG | ecosystem: Environmental > Aquatic > Marine > Oceanic > Photic zone | place: The Central Pacific Ocean... | reverse complement strand
TCCTTAAAATCTTTGACTGCCATATCAGCCAGTGGGGTTCGCTTTATTATACCAGCATTATTTACCAAAATATCAATTGTACCTACCTCTGATTCAATTTTACCGATAGCATTAATTACGGATTTCTCTTTAGTTACATCAAAACGATATCCATAAGTCAGAATCCCCTCTCCATTAAATTTGGAGACGGCGTTATCTATTTTCTCTTGCGAGCTATTTCCATTGATGATTACCTTGGCTCCTGCCCTACCAATACCTCTAGCCATTGCCATTCCTAGTCCATGGGTAGCCCCAGTTACCAGAGCAATCTTTCCAGTTAAATCAAATAATGAACCAGTCATGAGTTTTACCTTAAACTGGGAATTGAACAACCATCCATATCTCCATAATCGAGGTTTTCTCCTGCCATTCCCCAAATAAAAATATAGTTGGACGTACCTGCTCCTGAATGAATAGACCAAGGTGGTGAAATAACTGCTTGTTCATTTGCCATCCATATATGTCTTGTTTCATTTGGTGCTCCCATAAAATGACAAACAGCTTGATCTTCTGGAACCTCAAAATAAAAATAAACTTCCATCCTTCTGTCATGCACATGAGCTGGCATCGTATTCCAAACTGAACCAGACTTCAATTCAGTCATTCCCATTTGTAACTGGCATGTCGGTAAAATACTGTTTACTAGAAGTTTTCTAATAGTACGGGCATTTGCCGTTTCAGGTGTTCCTAAATCTACAATTTCAGCTTCATCTCTTCCAACTTTTCTACTGGGATAAGTATTATGAGCAGGAGTAGAATTTAAATAAAACTTGGCAGGTGATTTAATATCATCACTTGAAAAAGAGACTTCTTTTGTTGCCCTTCCCAGGTAGAGTGCCTCCTTATATTCAAGAGAATAAGTCTCCCCATCAGCTTTTACATAACCTTTTCCTCCAACATTTATAATACCCATTTCACGTCTTTCTAGAAAAAAATCCGCTTTAAGTGGATCAATAGTTGCTAAACCAACTGATTCTTTTTTAGGAATTACACCCCCAGCTATATATCTGTCATAGTGGGTGTATACCAGTTTAATTTTATCAATTCCAAAAACTTGTTCAATCAAAAATTCATTACGTAAAGCCTGAGTTCCCATCTGATTTGTCTCACGAGGACCTACTGCATATCGAACATCGTAATTATCATTCATTTTATTTTTTTATTTTTTGGATTAATTCTAAAGTATTTTTTACCTTCTTCTGAAGCCCGTTATAATCTTCATTTGCAAGAATTTCATTAGAGATTAGTTTTGACCCCATCCCAACACAAACTACTCCTGATTCAAACCATGCTTTTAAGTTATCTTCCTCAGTGCTTACACCTCCAGTAGGCATAATATTAGTCCATGGTTGTGGCCCTTTGACCGCCTTTACAAACTCAGGACCATAAGTACTTCCCGGGAATAGTTTTATAATTTCTCCACCCAACTCTTCAGCTTTGGAAATTTCAGTTAAGGAACCACATCCTGCTGACCAAAGGATTTTTCTTCTATTACAGACAATTGCAATATCTTCTCTTAAAACTGGAGTAACTATAAAATTTGCCCCCAACTGCATATAAAGTGATGCAGCTGCTGCATCAGTTATAGAACCTACTCCCATTATCATCTCTGGGAGTTCAGCAAGTACATACTTGTTTAATTGGTCAAAAATCTGGTAAGCAAAGTCACCTCGACTTGTAAACTCTAATAATCTCGCACCACCCTGATAACAAGCTTTCAAGGTTTTTTTAGCTACCTCAACATCACTGTGATAGAATAATGGAACCATTCCAGTCTCCATCATTTTTGTTACTACTTCTAATCTACTAAATTTTGCCATAATTCAATTATCTTGAGACTCGGCCACTTACGTCGCCTGCCATTAATTTTTCTACTTCTTCAACTGTAACAAGATTCGCATCTCCTTTAATAGTATGCTTTAAACATGATGCTGCCACAGCAAAGTTTAGCGCATTTTGGTCATCATTAGGAAATTTTAATAAGCCATAAATAAGGCCGCCCATAAAGGAATCGCCTCCTCCAACACGGTCGACTATATGAGTAATTTGATATTCAGGACTTGTAAAAATATCAGTTCCATCATACAAAATTCCTGCCCATGTATTATGTGATGCAGATATGGAACCTCGTAATGTAGTGATTACCTTTTTGGCTTTGGGGAACTTTTTAATCATTTGTTTGCAAACAGACTCGAATGCTTCTGCCTTAACTTGGTCTCCTTGCATCGTAATATCTATACCATCTGGTTTAATGCCAAAGTGCTTTTCAGCGTCTTCTTCATTGCCTAAAATGATATCACAATAAGAGGTTAACTCAGTCATTATTGGTTCTGAGGGTTTACCATACTTCCACAACTTGGCACGATAATTAAGATCGGTAGAGATTGTTATTCCTTTTTGGCTGGCAATTTTAACTGCCTCTAAACAAGCATCTGCAGCTCCTTGAGAAATTGCAGGTGTAATTCCTGTCCAATGAAACCAACTAACTCCATGAAAAGCCTCATCCCAATTTATCATTCCAGCATTAATTTCAGCCATTGCTGAGTGAGCACGGTCATACACTACTTTACTTCCCCTACTAACGGCACCGGTTTCGAGAAAATAAATTCCTAAACGATCTCCTCCATAAACAATATTTTGAACTCCGACCCCTCTTTTTCTCATTTCCATCATAGCACATGAACCAAGGTCATTTTTTGGTAACCTCGTTACAAATTCGACTGGAATACCAAAATTTGCCAGAGAAACAGCAACATTTGATTCTCCTCCCCCATAAACAGCATCAAAACTGTTTACCTGAGAGAATCTTAGGTTGCTTGCAGGAGACAATCTTAACATAATCTCTCCAAATGTTACTACTTTTTTCATCAATTTTATCTAATATTTAATTTTGATTGGATTATCAATTTTTATGGCCATTTTGTTTAGATGTTCTTCCCATGCAGAGTGACTCTCAAACTGCTTGCTCTCAGACCAATTAAATCCTAAATAATAAACTAATTTTCCATCGACTACATTAAAATCTAAAAAAACATGATTTTGATCTTTAATGTTGGGTTCATATATATGAAAGCCATCATAGTAATCTGAGGAGGTTATTAATACATTACTTAATATGGTCTTAAAATGATTCTGTTTTAACAGTATTCCATTGTTGGTCTCTACTACTGATCCGTTACCCTCCTGTAAGGAGATACCTGCAGAAATTTTATCAGTACCTTGAAGGTAAACCTCAATTTTAGATAGATTACTGCCTAAATCTAAGCTTATAATTTTATGTTCAGTTATTTTCCCATGTGGGCCATCCCAATTATCATAATCTAATCTAAAAACGGTACGTAATGGTCCATTTGATAATGAACTATGATGAGTAAAGTTTTTAGATACATAATATTCACCTCCATCATTTAATGCCAATCCTCCTCCTCCACGGCTTCCGCCTACATGATAATTATCTAATCCCTCCCCGTGATCTTCATGATAGCTGATTCCTTTTTCTTCACTATCCTTATACCACTTATTAATTACTGGGTAATCAACCTTTTTTAACCAACAGTCGATCCCACTTGAAATTATTCCACCCTTTTTTCCTAGTTCAACTAGTTTCTGGGCAGCGGGCCCATAGGTTCTGAATGCAACTTTATCATTTTCCCATGCATAGTCATCAATTCTTTCTGGAACAATACGAGAATAACAAGTATTAACATTTACAATGGTCTCAGGTTCTAATTTTAAATAAAAAGTTTTAGTTGATTTAGGGGGTAACTCTGGTTGAAAAATTAATAGGTCTATTACCCCATCTTGATTCATATCAATAATTTGCTTTGTCAAAAAAACTCCTTTATCAGGGTCGTAAACACCTATTTTGTCAATATCTGATTGGATTGATTCTGGAATTTTTTTTATGTCAATTTCAACTGTTTCAAATTGCCTCGAAATATCAAGTTCATTAGAAAGTTCAATTGAAAAGTTTTGGTGAGAACAAGATGATGTAAAAATCATCCAGACAAAAAGAAAAAGATTAAAAAGGAGCTTGATGCTGTAATTTTTTTTCATTGTAAAATTTTAAACACCAAAGAATTTTGGCAACCATAAACTCAATTGAGGTATATAAGTAACTAGAAATAGTGCAAGAATCATAACCAAAAATAAAGGAATTAATGGTTTAATTACTTTAGAAATGCTAGTTTTTGCGATACCAACTCCAACAAACAAAACTGATCCAACCGGAGGAGTACAAAGACCGATACATAAATTAAGCATAAGTACAATACCAAAATGGGTAGGGTCCATACCCAAAGCGGTTACAATAGGAAGGAAAATTGGCGTAAAAATAAGGACGGCTGGAGTAGCATCCATGAAAATACCTACAGCTAATAAAATCACATTAATCATTAACAGTATAACAATTTTATTATCACTAACAGACAATAATGCGTTGCTAATGTCCTGAGGAATATTTTCATAAGAAAGTACCCATGACATGCACATTGATGCACCAATTAATAACATAACAATTGAAGTAGTTTCGACTGACTCCAATATTACCTTAGGCAAATCTTTAAATGACATTTCTTTATAATAAAAGGAAAGCAATACAGTATAAAGAACCGCAACTGCTGAAGCTTCTGTTGCAGTAAAAATCCCCCCTATTATACCACCTATAACAATTATTAATAATAGTAAACTTGGAAATGCATCGATAAACTTAACAAAAACCTCTTTTAAAGAGGAGCGTTTACCAATTGGGTAATTATTTTTTTTTGCCCAAATCATTGCAACAATCATCATCAATAATCCGGTTAAAATTCCTGGGATATATCCCGCTAAGAACAATGCAGCAATTGAAACTCCACCACTAGCAAGGGAATAGACAATTAGGGTATTACTAGGAGGAATAACTAGTCCTGTTGTTGAAGATGTTATATTTACAGCAGCACCAAACTCTTTGGAATAACCTTCTTTTTCCATCTCTGGACCTAATATTGTTCCCATTGCAGAGGCAGATGCCATTGCAGACCCAGCAATAGCTCCCATTAACATCGCAGAAACAATATTTATTAATGCTAGCCCTCCAGGTAAAAAACCAACGAGGGTCTTTGCAAATGAAATCAATCGATTAGCTATACCACCCTTACTCATAATTTGCCCAGATAGGATAAAAAAAGGAATAGCAAGCAAAGCAAAACTATCAAGTCCAGTCGCAATTCTTTGAGAAACAGTCGTAGTAGCAGCCGAAATAGGCATAGCAAGCATCAGGGTGAACATAGAAGATATTGCTATACACCATGCGACAGGAACACCTATTATTAATAATACAACAAAAGTGAGTACGAGGACCAGTACAGGTAAAAATTCAATCATGACGCATGTTTTTTAAATCTAAAATTTTATAATAAATAATTAATATGCCGCTCAAAGGTATCACAGCATAGACTATTCCAAGTGGGATTTTAAGTGACGGTGAAAGTTGTTCAAGTACCATAGTTATATAAACTAACCTAAGACCACCAACTAGCATACCAAAAAAGGCAAATCCCAATATGATAAGATTTATTGCAACCTTTACTCTTTTTAAATTATTAGGACTAAATTTTTCTGAAAAGTATGTTATGGCGACATGATTTCCTTTTCCAGCAACATAAGCAGCTCCAAGCACACCAACCCAAATCATAAGGTAACGGGCAAGTTCATCAGTAAATGAGCTTGGATTGGTCAAAATATATCGCGAAAAAACCTGCCATAAAACATTAATTACCATCGATGACATTATAATGACAAGAATTTTTTCCAACGCTGAATCAATTTGAGACCTTAGCTTCATATTTATTGAGTGTTTTTTATTTTTTCGATAAATATTTTCAAATCTGGGTCCTTTTGATATTCATCAAGTACAGATTTTGACTTTTCTGAAAACAATGTTTTATCAGGATAGCTAACTAAAACACCGGCAGCCTGAACAGCTTCGAGGGATTCTCGCTCTGACTCAAGCCATAGTCGCCGTTGCTCTATAACTGATAAATCAATCGCTTTTTGAATCCAATCTTGTTCCTGACTACTCAATGAGTTCCATAAATGAGTACTCATTAACACAACGTCTGGTACTGTTGTGTGTTCATCCAAAACATAATATTTACATACCTCGTAGTGTCTTGAGAGATAAAAGCTAGGTGGATTATTTTCAGCCCCATCAACCACACCCTGTTGAAGAGCAGTATAAAGTTCTCCCCAAGAGATAGGAGTAGGAGAACCACCAAGTGATTTAACCATATCAATGGCAGTTTGGCTTTCCATAACCCTAATTTTTAAACCATCTAAGTCGTCAGGACCTACCAATGATTTATCAATTGTATAAAAGCTTCTACTCCCAGAATCATAATAACCCAAACCCTTTAACCAGTATTTTTCTGTTCCATTAAGTAATTCCTTTCCAATTGGACCGTCGAGTACATTGAAGCAATGAGTTTTATCTCTAAACATATAAGGAATTCCAAAAACCTTTATGCTAGGAGCAAAATTTTCTAAAATACTTGCTGAGACCTTTGTCATGTCTAAACTTCCAATTTGAAGAAGTTCTACACATTGTCTTTCAGTTCCAAGCTGCTGACTTGGGTATATTTGAACCTTAAATCTCCCTTTTGATAACTCTTCCAATTTTTTACCAAAGTGGACCATACCTTTATGAACTGAATGGCTCGTGCTTAAACCATGGCCTAATCTTATAATTCTAGTGACTGTTAAATCATTACACCCCGAAAAAGTGAAAAAAATGATAATTGAAATCAGATAGATATTTTTTTTCATTAGCTTTTGTATTTAATAAATTTTTTAAGGTTATGATAGCATATATTTTGAATCATTTCTCCAAAAAAGCTAATATCATTTGGTAACATTCCATTTTCAATATCAATAGCAATCATGTTACAAAGTAACCTTCTAAAATACTCATGCCTTGGGAATGATAAAAAGCTTCGGCTGTCCGTAAGCATACCAATAAATTTTGATAGTAGGCCCATATTAGATAATGTTCGTATTTGAAGTTCCATTCCATCTTTTTGGTCTAGGAACCACCATGCAGTACCCCATTGAATTTCAACTTTATCGCTATTAAAATTTCCTGGCATAGTAGCAAATACCTCATTCATCGAGGGATTTAAATTATATAAAATAGTATTTGTCAGTTTATCAATGTCGTTTAATTTACCTAATAAATTTGATAAGTTTTTGGCTTGAGAAAAATCACCAATAGAATCACAGCCTACATCTGCACCCAACTGTTTTTTTAATTTTTGATTATTTCCCCTAAGTGCACCCAAATGGAGCTGCTGTGTCCACTCAAAATCATGATACATTTTAAAAAGTTCAAATAAAACACAAGAATTAAACTTCATTTTATCTTCTTCTTTTGGAATCTTACCAAGTAATCGATTTTTTAGAATTGCATTAACCTCGTTAGAGGTATAGTCAAATGAGTAAGTAAACTCAAGGCCATGATCTGATATCCTACAACCATTTTCGTGAAAGAAACTAATACGAGATCGAAGTGCTTCAAGTAAGCTATTTAAATCAATTATCTCTTTTCCTGAAGTAACGGCTAAAGCATTAAGATAATCTAAATAATTTTCCTCTTCTATTCCAAAAATTCTATCAGGTCTAAAACCTGGAAAAACTTTTGGACCATCTAAACTTAAAGAAATCTTTTGATGGGATGAAAGGTCATCAATTGGATCATCTGTTGTACATAGCATTTCAACCCTCATGTCTTTAAGTAATTGCTTTGGGAGCAGTGTCTTAAGCTGATGATTAGTTTCCTCATATATCTCATTCGATGTAGAGGGTTGCAAAAGCATTTTAATACCAAAATAACGCTCTAGTTCAAGATGAGTCCAGTGAAATAATGGATTACCTATGGTAAAAGGAACAGTATAGGCCCATTTATCAAATTTTTCTTTATCACTGGTATTTTTACCAGTAATAAATTTTTCTTCAATCCCAAGGGTCCTCATGGCGCGCCACTTATAATGGTCACCACTAAGCCAAATTTCGTTAATTCCTGAAAAAGGTTCATTATTTGCTATTATATTTGGAGATAAATGATTGTGATAATCAATAATCGGCATTGATACTGCATAATCAAAAAATAGTTTTTCTGCCGTTTTATTTTCAAGCAAAAAGTTTTCTTTAATAAAGCTATTTTTAGTTTTAAACTCCATAACTAGATTAATCTATTAATTCCCCACTCTAAACCTCTTAACTCGGCAAGACCTCTAAGTCTTCCAATTGCTGAATATCCAGGATTAATTTTTGGTTTTCCCAAATCATCAAGCATCTGGTGTCCATGATCAGGACGCATTGGGATTGAGGCATCATCTCGATTTTCATTAGCTCTTCGTCTTTGCTCTATTATTACACATTTGATTATTTCATGCATATCAACATCCCCTTCAAGGTGGTCGGCCTCAAAAAAATTTCCTTCATCATCTCTTTTTGTACTTCTTAAGTGTAAAAAATGTACCCGATTTGCAAATGAGTTAAAAATAAAAGGTAAATCATTTTCTGGTATTACTCCTAAAGATCCAGTACAGAAGGTTATCCCATTACTAATAGATGGAACCTTATCGAAAATATACTGATAATCCTCAATTTTACTAACCACTCTGGGCAATCCTAAAAGAGAAAATGGAGGGTCGTCTGGATGAATACACATTCGAAGACCTAAGGACTCTGCAACAGGAATAATTTCAGATAAGAACTGAACTAAATTTAAACGTAATTTATTAGCATCTATCCCCTTATATGTATCAAGCATAGCGGTAAACTCCTCCATAGAATATCCTTCTTCTGAACCTGGTAAACCTTTAAGTATATTGTCTGAAATTCTTTGAATATCACTTTTGGACATATTTTCAAATTGCAATTTCGCATCAGAAATTTCTTTATCTGTATAGTCTTTTTCAGCACCCTGCCTTTTGAGTATACATAAGTCAAAAACTCTTAATTCTGAGGCATTAAATTCTAAGGCAAGAGAACCATCATCCATAACCAAATCTAATCTGGTTCGAGTCCAGTCTAGTATTGGCATGAAGTTATAACATATTACAAATACTCCACAATTTGCCAAGTTTTTCAAACTAATCTTGTAATTTTCAATAAGCTGATCAAAATCCTTAGTTCGCGTTTTTATTTTCTCATGAACTGGAAGCGATTCCACTACATCCCAAGAAAGTCCTGCTGATTCTATTTCATTTTTTCTTTTTTGTATTTCAGCCTCAGACCATATAGATCCATTGGGTATATGGTGAAGAGCATTAACAATACCTGTTGCCCCAGCTTGTCTTATATCTGACAAACTTACAGGGTCATTAGGACCATACCAACGCCAAGTTTGTGTCATTTTCATTTTTCGTTTTTTAGACCCCACTAAAGGCACTAAAGCCTCCGTCAATAGGAAGTACAACTCCAGTTATAAATTTAGCTGCATCACTGCATAAAAAGTGAATAGCACCATTTAATTCCTCAGCTTCCCCAAATCTTCTCATAGGGGTATTTCTAATTATAGTATCTCCTCTGTCAGTATAAGTTCCGTCTTCATTAAGTAATAAAGCTCGATTTTGATTTCCAACAAAAAATCCAGGTGCTATTGCATTAACCCTTACACTTGGTCCAAACTTTAATGCCATCTCAACAGCCATCCATCGAGTAAAGTTTTCAATACCTGCTTTAGAGGCAGAATAGCCTACGACACGAGTTATTACCCGATCTACACTCATAGAGGAATAGTTAATTATAGATCCTCTCCCCTGTTCAGCCATAATCTTACCAAATATCAAAGAGGGAATCACAGATCCATTAAGATTTAATTCTGTAACTTTTTTAAAATCGTCCATTGATAAATCAAAAATTGTTTGATCAACTGCGATAGTAGCACCAGGCATATTACCTCCTGCTGCATTAAGGAGAATATCTAACCGCCCCCATTTAGCTAATATTTCTTTACTAATTTTACCAATAGATTCAG
>Ga0160422_10003260_pt1 | contig 10057 bp, 7 predicted proteins | sample Fk160mmetaG_FD_108192 | JGI IMG/M metagenome (GOLD analysis project Ga0160422, IMG submission 108192) | Marine microbial communities from the Central Pacific Ocean - Fk160115 60m metaG | ecosystem: Environmental > Aquatic > Marine > Oceanic > Photic zone | place: The Central Pacific Ocean... | reverse complement strand
GACCTGTCTCGCAATGATTCGAGCAGCAGGTGGAGAATTGACGGATCGAGGCACTCTGGAAGAGGATCGGACGGTTGCAACGCATACAGAAACTGTACCACTGCCTCCCGCATGCGGCGACGTGAGGAATCAGGCATTCTGAGTTTTGAATCGAAGACTGCCCTTGCTGTCGAGTTCTGAGAAGACGTCCACCATCGCTACTGCAGTACGAGCAGCCTCTGTTCCGCGGTTAATCTTATCTCCAATGCAGCGCATGTGGGCCTGAGCCTCGTCTTCGACAAGAAGAACCTCGTGGATAACGGGGGTTCGGTATTCAAGCGCTAGCCGTTGAAGTGCTTCGGTCACGTTGCGGGCAACGAGATCTGCATGTGAGGTCTCGCCCTTGATGATCACGCCGAGGGCAATCACGCAGATCGGCTTTTCGAGCTCCAGAAGCGCCTTGATTGTGACCGGGATTTCGAAGGCGCCCGGGACCCGAACAAGGTCTACTCGTGTTTCTGGAAGATATTCGCCGAGTTCACTAATGACATTTTCAACCAAGCTGTCGCTGTATGTTTCGTTGTATTTCGAGGCGACAATGGCGAGTTTTCCCGTCTTGGTCTGAAGGATGCGGGGCTTTCGTGGAAGCGCTTGGGACATGGTGGTAGATGGGAGAGGCTTTCGACTGAGGGATTCTTAAGCCCAACGAGCACCTTTTCTAAAGGTCATGTCCAAGCTTGTCACGCTTGGTGTCCAGATAGCGCTTATTGTGGGGATTTGCTTCGGAACGGATGGGGATTTGATCAACAATCTCAAGGCCGTATCCATCAAGTCCCACAACTTTTTTGGGGTTGTTGGTGAGCAGGCGGATCTTGCGGACCCCAAGGTGATGGAGGATTTGTGCGCCCACGCCATAGTGGCGGAGATCCGAAGCAAAGCCCAGCTTTTCGTTTGCCTCGACGGTATCGAGACCTTGCTCCTGGAGCTTGTAGGCGTGGATTTTTGCGGCAAGCCCTATCCCTCGCCCCTCCTGGCGCAGGTAAAGCAAGACGCCTCCCTCTTTTGCGATATGAGCCAGAGCAGTATGAAGTTGGCTGCCACAGTCACAGCGACGCGAAGTGAAAACATCGCCAGTGAGACACTCAGAGTGCACTCGTACTAACAGCGATTTGCTGGGGTCAATCCCTCCGCGGGTAAGTGCCACATGATGAGATCCGTCGGTGAGAACACGATAGAGGTGACAGGAAAAATCGCCGTAATCGGTCGGGAGGTCGATCGTTTCCTCAAACTCAACAAGGCGCTCGGTGCGGCGGCGATACTCGATGATCTGGGCGATGGTGCACGCTTTGAGGTTGTGCTTTTCCTGATATGCTCCAAGGTCGCCGACCCGGGCCATGGTGCCATCCTCATGCATTATCTCGCAGAGGACTCCGGCAGGTGGAAGACCTGCCATCCGCGCAAGATCAACGGCGGCCTCGGTGTGGCCGGCCCGCCGAAGAACACCGTCATCTGCCGCCTGCAGCGGGAAGACGTGACCAGGCTGAACGAGGGTCTCTGAGGATGCTCCTTCGTCCGCAAGAAGTGATATGGTCCTCGATCTGTCGGCGGCGGATATTCCAGTGGTGATTCCTTTTGCAGCATCTACCGATACCGTGAAAGCAGTCCGGTGCTCTTCACGGTTCCTTCGCGACATCGGGGGGAGCGTGAGATTTTCTACTCGCTCACGAGTGAGAGGAGCGCAGATTAGCCCCCGCCCATGTGTTGCCATGAAGGCAATGGTTTCAGGTGTAGAGAGGGAGGCAGCGCTAATCAGGTCAGCCTCATTTTCCCGCCCCGGATCATCGGAGACAATCACGAGACGGCCGAGGGCGATATCGGCCACAATTTCCTCGACGGTGCTAAATTTAAGTGCGGACATGGAATGTTACCTCTTACCAAGGATTCGATCGAATACCTTGTCCTTGTGGGTCTACTTCAGATTAGCGGAAAGAAAAGGTATAGAAGCAAATGAGCTGATATTCTTCTTCCGGGTGATCACTTGCCGCCCGCTAGAGAACCGACACTGGCGTCAGGAAATCCGAGTCCCTTATGCCAATACTTAGTCTTTAATATAAATGTTAGCCAAGGCTAATATGGCGTTGCCTTTGGTGGTGCCTTGGTGCATATTCTTTGGAGATGAGACGCTGGATCTGGAGATCTTTAGCCTGTCTGCTGAGCCTCCTGCTTTGCGATTGCAGAGGGACAGAGGGTCATGGGTCCGTGAAGCCACCTGATTCAGGTGCATACTCGATCACGGTCACCACGGGGATGGTAGCCGACTTGGTCCGGCAGGTCGCTGGTGAGCGGGGCCGGGTTCATGGCATCATAGCGGAGGGTGTGGATCCTCACCTCTACGCCGCCACGACCAGTGACGTAAAAACCCTTCGAAATAGCGATGTGATTTTCTACAATGGGTTGAATCTTGAGGGGAGGTTAGCCGGAGTTCTGGAGAAAATGGCAGGCGTTAAACAAGTCTGTGCGGTCGCCGAGGCATTCGAGGGTGCTGAAGACTACACGATCAAGGATTCGAGCGATGAGATGGATCCCCACATATGGATGGATGTAGCCGTCTGGATGAGAGCAGTGGGCGCGGTTTCCCAGACTCTAAGTAGCTATGATCCGCTATTCCAATCCCATTACCAGAAAAGGGCTGACGCCTACCTTGCGACCTTGGATAAGCTTGACGACTATGTAAGAGAGGTGGTGCAGACTATTCCTCCAGAACACCGGGTGCTCGTGACGGCTCATGACGCCTTCGGGTATATGGCACGCGCATATGGAATAGAGGTCCGCGGTGTTCAGGGGTTAAGCACGGAGGCAAAGCCCGGACTGAGAGATATTGAGTTGCTGGTCGATTTCCTTGTCGAACGTGGAATTCCCGCGGTTTTTGTTGAAAGCTCGGTCTCTCGGAAGAGCGTAGAAGCTTTAGTTGAAGGAGCGAAAGCTCAGGGGCACGAGGTGGAGGTCGGAGGGCAACTGTTCTCAGATTCCATGGGGCCGGCGGGAAGCTATGAGGGGACTTACGTGGGTATGATTGACCATAACGTGAATACAATTGCCCGAGCACTTGGAGGAGTGGTCCCGAATGGGGGATTTCGCGAGTGGAGGGAGACAAGGCAGTGAAATCGTTTGTCGACGATCGAGACGTTCCCGCCTACGGGCGCCCAGAGCATCCGGGGAACATTCCACTATCGGTCCATGACCTTACCGTGGCCTACGGTCGTAAACCAGTAATCTGGGATGTGGAGTTGAACATCCCGGAGGGTAAGCTCGTAGGAATAATTGGGCCGAACGGTGCCGGAAAAAGTACGCTGCTCAAGGCCTGCCAGGACTTGGTGCCTAAAACTTCCGGGGAGGTGAAGATCTATGGTAAGCGCTACAGGAAGCGCCGGAAGATGGTAGGTTATGTCCCTCAGCGGGAGAGCGTTGACTGGGATTTTCCCGTGAGCGCGATGGATGTCGTGGCGATGGGGACTTATGGGACGCTGGGATGGTTTCGGAGGGTGGGAAAATTGCAGCGTGAAATCGCAAAGAAATGTCTAGAGCGAGTTGGAATTCTTCATTTGGCTGATCGTCAGATCAGTCAGCTTTCAGGAGGTCAGCAACAAAGGGTATTTCTGGCGCGTGCCCTGGCACAGAATGCGAGACTCTACTTCATGGATGAGCCTTTTGCGGCGGTTGACGCCGCGACAGAGCAGGCAATCGTCAGCCTTCTCAGGGAGTTAAGCGATACGGGGAAAACGTGTCTGGTAGTGCATCATGATCTGGCCTCGGTGACTCAGTATTTTGACTGGTTGGTGCTTTTGAACATGCGGGTAGTGGCGTCGGGTCCGGCCGACGAGGTATTTACGCGAGAAAACCTGCAAAAGACCTATGGAGGAAAGCTGAGTCTACTTGATGACGTGGCGGACCGGTTGCGTAATGTTGGCACCTAATAGATCAAAGGGGATTTTCCTTCTGTTGCTTCTCGCGATCTTAACTCTCCTCGGAGGTGTCGCAGAAGCCACTTTGCCGACGGATGAAGGCAAAGCGGATGTGTGGAGAATCATTACCCTCCAATCTTACAATTCCCGCCTCGTCACTCTATCAACAGCCCTCCTTGGAGTGACCTCTGGCTTAGTCGGTGTATTTTTGCTTTTGCGAAAACGCTCCCTGATGGGTGATGCGCTCTCCCATGCCACTTACCCCGGGATCGGGCTCGCATTTCTTATAATGACCTTTCTGGGGGGGGAGGGGAAATGGCTGCCAGGCCTCCTTTTGGGCGCATCCATAACCGGAGTGGTGGGCGTGATTCTGGTTTCAGCAATCAGGCACACTACCTTGCTCAAGGACGATGCAGCCATGGGTATCATTCTGGGAGTTTTTTTTGGTGCGGGGGCAGCCATCATGAAAATGGTCAGCAATCTTCCCGGGGCTGATGCGGCCGGAATGGACGGCTTTGTCTATGGAACAGCCGCATCCCTGATATTTGGCGACTTCGTCCTTATTCTTGCTGTTACAGCATTCGTCTGCGGAGCTGCGATTCTTCTTATCAAGGAATTCACTCTGGTCTGCTTTGATGAGTCATTTGCAATTAGTCAGGGCTGGCCCGCGCTGCGCTTGGACCTGGTCATGCTTGCTCTGGTAACAGCGGTGACAGTGGTAGGGCTCCAGGCTGTCGGGTTGGTGTTAATCATCGCGTTCCTGATCATACCAGCAGCGGCAGCACGATTCTGGACTCATAAGCTGCATGTCATGCTTTGGCTCGCAGCCTCGATAGGTGGAGCTAGTGGATGGCTGGGATCGAGCCTCAGCTCTCTCCTCGTTGACCTTCCCACGGGGGCAGTCATCGTTCTGGTTGCAGCAACAATATTCGTGTTAAGTATGCTGTTTGGTTTCGCGCGTGGAATTCTTCCGCGAGCTGTTCGTCAAACACGCCTTCGGCGTAAAGTTGGAAGGCAGCACCTGTTACGAGCAATTTATGAAATTCTGGAAAGCGATCAGCCTGATACCGCTGAACCGGTTAGCAATCTTCCAATAGACCTCGAACTACTTGCTCTTCACCGGTCGTGGTCATCCGCGGAGCTTCAGCGTCTCCTGCGAAGGGCCCGGGGAGAGGATCACCTCGAGGATGAATTACCGGGAAAGGTGCGCCTATCAGAGTCAGGATTTGGAGAGGCAGCGCGCGTCACCAGAAATCACCGCCTCTGGGAGCTCTATCTTATCCGCTATGCAGACATAGCTCCTTCTCATGTCGATCGAGATGCCGATCTGGTTGAGCATGTTCTTGATGCTGACATTGTGCGTCAGCTTGAATTGGAGCTGCGCGGACAGCCCGTCAGAGTGTTCGTGCCGCCTAGCCCTCATCTGATCAATCAGCCATCCGGGTAAACAATGGGATTCAACTGGGATAGCTTGGATACGTGGACGGTTGTGATTGCCGGGCTCAGTGCGGTGGCCGCCGCCTTGCCCGGATGCTTTCTGGTCCTTCGCCGGATGAGTATGATGGGCGACGCCATCAGTCATGCGATTCTTCCGGGGATCGCGATGGGTTTTCTGCTGACCCACACCCGTATCACGGTGGTGATGTTCATCGGGGCTGCATGTGCAGGACTCCTGACTGCTGCATTTACACAGTGCGTTAGTAAATATGGCAAAGTCGACCGGGGAGCTGCGATGGGCATTGTCTTCACTACCCTTTTCGCCATCGGCCTGATTCTTATCCGTCAGTCCGCGCAGCATGTGGAGCTGGATCCAGCCTGTGTTCTCTACGGGGCGTTGGAGTATAGTGTGATTGACACGTGGCAGATTGGAGGGTCCGAAATCCCATGTGCAGTGGTAAGCATAGGGTCTGTAATGTGTATCAATATTATCCTTATAATTTTTCTGTATAAAGAGTTGGCCGTTTCTTCCTTTGACCCTGCTCTGGCCGATACTCTCGGAATCAGCTCCGGGCTCATGCACTATGTTCTCATGATCATGGTGGCGGTCACCACTGTGGCCGCTTTCGAGGCCTTGGGTAGTATCATTGTGATCGCGATGCTGATCGTGCCACCGGCTACAGCACTCCTGCTCACTAGGAGACTCTCTTTTATGCTTATTTTAAGCGCAGGAATTGGGATGCTTTCGGCTTTCCTTGGGCATCTGGGGGCTGTGGCGATGCCGCCCGTATTGGGGTTTCAACCAACGGTAAGCTCCGGAATGATGGCGGTCGCCGCTGGTGTTCTATTCGTGTGCGCTTGGTTATTCTCGCCTTCCCAGGGGTTGTTGATTCGTCTGGGAGAGAACAGAAGGCAATTATCCTCGCTTTCCGGTGGGGGCTCCTAACAGCTTGCGGGTTCGGATGTAGGTGTCTCCGACGAGCTCCAATACTTTGCAACAATAGTTGCACGAAGTCTGGAGGGTGTGGTATCATGGCATTCTGCTGGGTGCTTTGTAGAGAGTCGAACCCGCGGCGCCAGCTATCATACGTCATGACAGAATCAACGATGTCCGCGCTCAATCCGGACCGAGCGACCTTAAACTTTCTAAACGGGTTTCCCGAGAAGGTCCGGAAAAGAGGTGAAAAGGCGCAGCAGGATGGTGCTGTAACCCAGATCTTCGGAAACCACCTGTTTATTCAGGGAAGAGTTGAGGATAAGGATGGAGTTCATCGCACCACCCTGCGGCTGCAGGGCAACAGGTGGTTCGGTAATTGTACCGAAGAAAAAGAGGAGGTCGCGGGTGCTGCGATGTATGCCACGATGCTCGAAAGGATGCACCGGGGAGAGGATTTGCCGGAGTCGCCGAACGAGTTCGATGACACTCCGGTTATCGACCTGATTGAAGACAAACTTGATCGAGAGGTAGACGACCAGGAAGCTGACTTCGTCAGCAAGGTGGAAAAGCGTTACCGCCGTTATGTGATCGAGGGTGAAATTCACGACCACGATATGGTCCGACTGAGTCCCAGATGGGAAATCAGCAGTTACGAGCCGCTCGAGCTGTGGCCTGTGCCCCCAGGTGACATTATCGAGTTCTGGAACTATATCGCCTACGCTTTCTACAAGCGGAAGCTGAATTACCCGGAGTTCATGAACGCAATCACTGATCTTGGCGCAGTGCAGCGCAAGATGAGCGACTGGGAGCAGGAACGAGAAATCGCAGCTTGGTACGACCGCATCGAGAGGGTAAATGACCGGCCGCCTCAGATGACTCCGGTAGAGGCAGAGTTCCGGTTGGTTTCGACAATCAATGAAGCTCGTTTAGAGGCCCGGGAGGAAGATGGAGAGTGGTATGCGTTGCGGGAGAAACAAGAAATTGAGCGTCTTCTGGATCTGTATCGGGACTCCGCCTTGAGGATCGATGCGGCGAGCCAGATCTTGTGGGAGCATTTCCTCAGTTTCTACAGCCTGAATGGAGAAACCGGACTGGATCTTGATGATGAGGAATCCTGCCGGTTCCTCAACAGGATGTTCTGTCAGGAAGCGGTCAGTGGTCGTTTGGTCAATCTGGATGCCCGAGAGTTCAAGGTCGTTAAGGAGCCTCTGAAGTGGGTATGCGATGATGATCCGGCCAATCCTACCTGTTTCGCGCTCCAGCTGGTAACCAAAGGAGGAGAGGATGTCTCCCACTCGGTGCGTCTTCTCCCAGGCCGTGAGGAACTCTACCAGTCCGATGAGACTGTCTTCCCGGGGCCTCCGCGTTGGCTTGAAGAGACGGAAGTAATGCCGAGGTATTTGATTCCTAAGACTGTGATCGATAGTCTTGAAGGTGTTGAGTTTCTCAGGAAAATTGGAGCGAGGCTTCCTGAGTCGATGCGTCGACGGGTGGTGGATCTTGATCTCTACCCCAGGTTTGAAATGAAGATCGTCCAAGGTCTGACGGCAGCCGAGACGGAGCACCTTGTTATCGATGTGGCAGCCTTGGAAAAGAAAGAGCGGCGGAGCGAAAAACTGATCAAGGGAGGTTGGGAGCTTGTCGAGCAGAAGCCCGTCAGAGGGAAACAGCTTCTGCGTTTTGCCAGAGAAAAGCTTTATCCAGTACCTGGAATTCTAGCAGAACTTGGCCTGTCCTATGATGAGAAGCTCGATGCCTTCAAAACCAGAATCACAAAGCAGTTTCCTGAAAAATTCGCTGAGTGGAATGAGAGAATGCCTGATTCCGTTGAGATTGAGATGGATGGTAAATTGCGTACTATTCTTGCTGATCCGGTTTCCGCTGCAGTCAGGTTTGAGGTTGTCAATCAGGAGATTGATTGGTTCGACCTCAGGGTCGTAATCGATGTGCAGGGGGTAAACTTGAGCAAGGCGCAGATTCGCCAGCTGGTCGCTGCCCGCGGTGGTTACGTCCGGATGGATGATGGATCGTGGATGCGCCTCGAGATAAAGCTCGATCCGGACCAGCGCGATGCGGTAACGCGGCTGGGACTGGATCCCTTCGATCTGTCCGGAGATACCCATCGAATGCATGCAATGCAGCTGGCTGACCCAAAGGCAGCCGAGGTATTCGATCCCAAAGCATGGAAGCGTATTAAGGATAGCGCCAAGGAGATTAATATCGAGGTTGAGCCTGAGCTTCCTGCTGAGTTGAACGCCGAGTTGCGTCCTTATCAGGTGGATGGTTTTAACTTTCTGGCATACCTCGCAACGAATCGTTTTGGAGGGATTTTGGCTGATGACATGGGCCTCGGGAAGACGGTTCAGAGTCTGGCTTATATCCTCTGGTTGAGGCAGCTTGCCAAAGGTCAGGGGAAGCACATGCCGGCTCTTGTTGTGTGTCCAAAATCCGTTCTCGATGTCTGGGCGATGGAGGCTGAGCGCTTCGCTCCAGATCTGAAGGTTCAGGTCCTGAGGAGTCGAGATCAGCTGGACGTAAAGGCATTAGAGAATGAGCTTGATGTTCTCGTCCTCAACTATGCTCAATTGAGGGTAGGGGGTGATGAACTCAACAAGGTCAGGTGGCTGGTAGTCATTCTGGATGAAGGGCAGCAGATCAAGAATCCAGACTCCAAAGCAGCGAAATCGGCGAGGGAGCTGAACGCAGAAAACCGGCTGGTTCTTACGGGAACTCCGATCGAGAACCGCCTGATGGACATGTGGTCGTTGATGGCCTTTGCGATGCCTGGTGTTCTTGGTTCGCGTGCATATTTCAAGAAGCGTTTCGATAAGAGAAAAGATCCTAATTCCCAGAACAGGCTAGCTGCAAGATTGCGTCCGTTTCTGCTGCGACGAACAAAGGGTCAGGTCGCGAAAGACCTGCCGCCTCGCACCGAGGAAGAGGTCTATGCCAACATGGACGGAATCCAGATGGAGCTTTACAAGGCGGAGTTAAAAAGAATCCAGAAGGCTTTGCTGGGTCTCGATTCTGACGAGGCAGTCAAAAAGAACAGTTTTGCGATTCTACAGGGGTTGATGCGGCTCCGGCAGATATGCTGCCATCCCGGTCTTATTGACCCCAAATATCTCAAGGAAGAAAGCTCCAAGTTAACCGCGCTTTTTTATCTTCTCGATCAGCTTCGCGAGGAGGGGCACAAGGTTCTAGTATTCTCTCAATTCGTGTCCATGCTTGAGATTATACGCACTCAACTGGAAGTGGACAGCCGCCCCTTCAATTACCTGACCGGTCAGACCAAGGACCGGAAGGGAGAGATTGAAAAATTTCAGACGAGTAAAGACCCCTCCGTCTTTCTTCTCTCGCTGAAAGCAGGTGGCTCAGGTCTTAACCTTACCTCAGCCTCTTATGTGATTCTATACGATCCATGGTGGAACCCGGCGGTGGAAAATCAGGCTATTGATCGGACTCACCGGATCGGACAGAAAAACAAGGTCATTGCCTATCGACTCCTCACCAAGGATTCGGTGGAGGAAAAAATCCGGGTGCTGCAGCACCAGAAAACCGCCTTGGTGACGAATGTGCTTGGGGATGAGGGTTTTGCCAGCAATTTGGCGCTCGAGGACCTCCAGTTTATCCTGAGTCATGGGGGAGAACTTGGCGGGGAGGCTGAGGCTGGATCCTCAACGAATTCCTAACGGAGTGCAGAATGCCATTTAGGCGTTAATTACTCCATTTAGGGCCTTCG
>Ga0160422_10003259_pt1 | contig 10058 bp, 4 predicted proteins | sample Fk160mmetaG_FD_108192 | JGI IMG/M metagenome (GOLD analysis project Ga0160422, IMG submission 108192) | Marine microbial communities from the Central Pacific Ocean - Fk160115 60m metaG | ecosystem: Environmental > Aquatic > Marine > Oceanic > Photic zone | place: The Central Pacific Ocean... | reverse complement strand
GACGAAGGAAAGCGACGACTTCGGTCCGGTATGTGAGGCCCGGTAGCGAGGAAACCAGGTTCCGTCGTTATTGACGGCATAGTTAACCTCTCTACGTGGGTGAAGAGCAACTTCCCGGGCAGCGGGTAATGGTGCGGATAGTTTTCCGAGAGTGGGGGCAGATGCGATTTTTTTGCCATTCGCAAAGAGATGGAGACCGGCTCCCTTGTCGTAGCGTGAGCCGTCCCGGTCCCACATCAGTGAGACGAGGTGGCCCCGGTAGGGAACTTCATCGAGGGCAAAGTAGTCCCAGTCCTCTGGAATGAGGGGATCGACAGTGAGGGTGTCCTTGTCCTCAAGAATGAGACCGCACAACCCGGTAATGATCAGGTCGACAAATCCAGAGTGAAAGTAGTGTTCGCTCCGGTTGTAAAAGTCGTGATGATCCCAGCTTCCGGTATCAGGGTGAAGAGCTTCGGCAATGTAAGGCTTACCATTCTTGCGGTGGGAGCGAGCGTAAATATGGAGCAGTTTGTAGTAATCCTCCCGGGAAATATGATCCTGAGTGTAGTTGTGAAGGAGATTGGCGAGACCTTTGAGGGTCTGGGTGGTGGCAAAGGGCCAGCTCTGTCCGCTCCACCAGCAGCAGCTATTCTTAAGGAGAAACAGGGGGTCGTTCCGCTCCACGGTAACGGGACCGAATTCTGCAAAAAAATACGCCGGGTCCATGAGGAATTTCCAGGCTTCCTCGTATCCCGGGTCCGGGAGGTTAAAGGACCAGGGAACATACCCGGCTTCTTCACGTCCGTGAGGACTTCCAGCAAATTTACCGGTTTCGTAGATTCGGGTATTTTTTTTGACTCGGTTACCTTCTCCGTCTTCCTCATCGTCCCGGAACATCGCGAGAAAGAATTTGCGCCGGGGGTCCCAGAGTTTCTTCTGCATGGTGTCCTTCAAGGCTACGGCCTGCTTCTCATAGCTGCTGGCAGCATCATGGTCGCCGAGGAGGTGGGATATCCTCGCCAGAGCCTGGAGGTCAGCCCACATGTAGCTGTTAAAACTTGGACGATAGCTTGGTGCTCCCGAGAGAATGTTTTTTGTCTGGCGGCTGGCAATATTGAATTCCATGCCGTCGTCATGGCCGACCTGCCAGAACATGCCGGCCTCCTCCACCCATGATCTGCCTGTCCAGCTATCGAGGTTTTTTCTTAGGTCAGGAAGGAGGTCCGCAAGAAATTTCCGGTTGGGGTGCACCAGATGAGTAGCCCATGCCGAGTCTGCCATCCAGGCGGAGTAGCGCTGAGGCTGCGCTCCCGGAGTGCGGAACCAGTAGCGAGCATAGTCCCGGACATAGCGGGGGTTGTGTAACCAGCGAGTCTCATAGAACTGGTGGCCACTCGGGCAGGCAATCGCCCCATAAGCCCCCGACCAGAAAGGGCGGTTGATGAATTCCGTCCACAGATATCCGGTGGTGGGCGAACCATAGGTGAGGTGCTTGCTGACCAGTTCCCAGCGGTAATAGTAAGTCGTGTTGATTTCCCCGTCAGGAGTATCGAGGAAGGGGATATTGTTCTCGAACCAATCGAAGTCGCGATTGTCCCAGAAGCTCTGGGCCTCGAGAAGTTCTCGCTGGTTAAGAATGGGCGCCCCTCCGGCAGGAAAAAGAGGTGCGAAAAGGGCCAAAAGCAGGGGAAGGAACAGTCGGTGCATCTCCAACGACTAGGGAGAGGGAAAGCCGTCATCAATCCCAATTTTAGCGCTGAACTTCACTTCACCATGATCAGATGATGATCCTCTCATTGCCATGGAGCAATGATCCTGAATTAATCAGGAGTCAATGAGGCCTTTTTCATGTGTAGTCATCTTTCTCGGCGGTTTGCTGACCGCAGGAGGAAAGGTGGAGTACAACAGAGAGGTTCTGCCGATTCTAACTGCGAAGTGCCTTGCCTGCCATGGCCCGGACGCATCGCAACAGAAGGCGGACTTGCGACTCGATGACCCAGAGGCCGCATATATGGAGCGTAATGGATTGCGTGCGGTCGTTCCGGGGGAGCCGGCTCAGAGTGAACTGGTCCATCGGATTTTTTCAAAGGATCAGGACGAGGTCATGCCTCCGCCGGGAGAGGGGACCGAATTAACTGATGCCGAGAAGGACATTATCAAGCGGTGGATCAGGGAAGGGGCTCAGTATGAGCGTCACTGGGCGTTCCGGGCCCCGGTTAAGAGAGGGCTTCCGAATGTGAAGGGTGGGACGGTGCAGGCTATCGATACCTTCGTGCAGGAGACGCTCTCCATGGCTGGATTCGAACTGCAGGAAGAAGCCGCGAAGGAAGAACTCATCCGGCGCGTGTCGATCGATCTCACGGGACTTCCGCCGAGTATCGAAGAGGTGGATGCTTTTCTCGCGGACCGTTCGCAGGAAGCATACGGCAAGGTTGTGGATCGTCTGCTGGGTTCTCCCCGTTACGGAGAGCGGATGGCGGCGTGGTGGTTGGACGGGGCAAGGTATGGAGATAGTCACGGCTATGACAATGATCTTGAGAATGCTCAGTGGCCGTGGCGGAACTGGGTTATTGAATCCTTCAATGCCAACCAGCCCTACGATCAGTTTGTAGTGTGGCAGCTGGCGGGAGATCTCATGCCAGATGCCAGCGATGACCAGATCGTGGCTACCGGATTCAATCGGAATCATCGAATCCAGACAGAAGGCGGAGCAATCGAAGAGGAGTGGCGTACGGAATACGTCATGGACCGGGTGGAAACCATGGGGTCGGTGTTTCTTGGGTTGACCCTGAGTTGTGCCCGCTGCCACGACCACAAATATGACCCCATCAGTCAGAAGGAATTCTATCAGCTTTTCGCAATGTTCGATGGGCTGAACGAAAAAGGGTTTATTAATAATCTAAGAGGCAGTGCCGAACCCCGTCATCGTTATCGCAAGAGTTTTTTTGAGGCTGCGATGAAGACGCTTGAAACGGATGTTCCGGATGGGAAGGAGCGAAGTGCCCGGGCAAAGGAGCTGGAGGCGGCCCACCCGCATGTCATGGTGATGCGTGATGAAGTCGACCGAAAGGCGTTTATCCTCAGAAGGGGGCAGTATGATGACAAAGGAGAGGAAGTAGGGCCCGGGCTGCCACAGGCTTTCTCTCCGGTCCCGGAGGGAAAGCATCTGACTCGTCTCGATCTGGCGAGGTGGCTGGTTGATGGAAAGCATCCCCTGACTTCCCGGGTCTTTGTAAACCGAATCTGGGAGCAATTCTTTGGGATCGGGATCGTGAAAAGTTCGGAAAATCTGGGACGACAAAGCGACTGGCCGAGTCATCCTGAGCTCCTTGATTGGCTTGCGGTAGACTTTGTGGATTCGGGCTGGGACGTCAAGGGGCTCATCAAAGGGCTGGTTATGAGTCAGGCTTATCGCCAAAGTTCGATGATTGACAAAGAGAGACTCCAGCGTGATCCGGAGAACCGCTTACTGACCCGGGGTCCGAGAACAAGGCTGCAGGCTGAGATGCTGCGTGACCAGGCTCTCTTTCTTTCAGGTCTGCTGGTAGAGCGACTGGGAGGTCCAAGCTGGTGGGTTTACCAGCCAGCTGGACTCTGGCTGGAAGTGGAGAAACGAGGGACCTTCGTGCAGGATCATGGAGAGAAACTTTATCGACGTAGTCTTTACTCCCGTATTCGGAGAACAGTGGCCCCTCCGAGTATGCTTCTCTTTGATATGCCCAGTCGGGAGATGTGCTCGGTGAAGAGAACTTTGACCAATACTCCTTTGCAGGCCCTCGCCCTACTGAACGAGGTGACCTACGTTGAGGCGGCGAAAAAATTTGCAGAGCGCATGATGACCAAGGGAGGAACGCCGGGAGAGAGAATCGCTTGGGGCTTTCGATGTGCCACTTCTCGAGTGGCTGAGAAGGAGGAGCTGGAGATTCTGGTGAAGGGATATGAACGGCGGGTGGAGCACTACCGCAGGGATGGCAAGGCTGCCGAGGATTTACTTGGTCAGGGCGAATCAAAGGTTGCGGACTACCTTCCCAAACCGGAGATGGCAGCCCTGACAACGGTGGCTAATGTCATTCTCAACCTCGATGAAGTGATTAACAGATGAAGGAGGGAGCTGGATATAAGAATTCCTTTTTGGCATCCGTGGGCGAGCAGGGTGAGAGTTCGAGGATTCTGGGACGACGCTCCTTTCTGCAGAACTCCGGCCACGGCTTCGGGGCACTGGCGCTGGGCTCCCTGCTTTTTGACAAGGAAGGAAGAGCTGCCGCAGTAACGTCAGAAAATCCGAAGGTCAGGCGGGTGATTTCTCTCTTCATGTCAGGAGGGCCTTCCCAGATGGACCTTCTGGATCCCAAGCCGGGACTGGAAAAAGAAAGGGGGAAGGAGCTGCCCGCGTCAGTGCGTGGGGAGCAGAGGATTACCACCATGACCTCGGGACAGAAGGAGCTGCCGGTCTTGCCCAGTCCTTTCAAATTCTCCGCTCACGGCCAATCGGGGTTGGAGTTGAGCGAGCTGCTTCCCCATTGGGGCGATGTCGCGGATGACCTGTGCGTTATTCGTTCGATGAAGACGGAAGCAATTAACCACGACCCCGCCATCACCTTTTTCCAGACCGGGTTCCAGCTTGCTGGGCGACCCAGTATCGGATCGTGGGTTTCTTATGGATTAGGGGCCTTGAACAGGGATCTCCCTGCCTATGTTGTCCTGACCTCGCGATCGACATCTGGAGGAGCCCAGCCCCTTTACAGCCGGTTATGGAATTCCGGGTTCCTGCCCGCTGAGCATTCCGGGGTGAAGCTACGTAATACCGGAGACCCGGTATATTTCCTCGAGAACCCTGCGGGGATAGATCGTGGAATCCGGAGGGATACCCTTGATGATCTCCGGCAGCTTAATCAGAAAAGGCACGCGATCATTGGTGATCCTGCGATTGAATCACGGATTGCGCAGTATGAGATGGCCTTCCGAATGCAGGCAAGTGTTCCAGAATTAGCAGACATCTCGAAAGAGCCGGAACACGTCTTGAAACTCTATGGACCCAACGTGGAAAAACAGGGGAGTTTTGCGAGGAATTGCCTGGTAGCGCGCCGTCTGGCGGAGCGAGACGTTCGCTTCATCCAGCTTTTCCACATGGGATGGGATCAGCACGATAAGTTGAAAGAGACTCTCTCGCGCCAATGTCGGGATACCGAGCAGCCAGTGGCCGGGTTGATTAAGGATCTCAAGCAGCGAGGGCTCCTGAAGGATACCCTCGTGGTATGGGGTGGAGAGTTTGGGAGGACTACCTACGCGCAGAAGCCCGGTGATGCTGCTGGCCGTGACCACCATCCCGGTTGTTTCACCCAGATGCTGGCAGGGGCAGGCGTGAGGGGCGGTCATGTCCATGGCGCGACTGATGAATACTGCTACAATGTCACTCAGGATCCTGTGCATGTCCACGACCTGAATGCCACGCTGATGCACCTGCTCGGAGTGGATCACAAGCGACTCACGTTCAAATTCCAGGGGCGTGATTATCGTCTTACCGATGTCCATGGCCAGCTCGTGAAGAAAATCCTTACCTGAGAAGATTTCATGCCGAAGATCACTTGTTTCGTTATGCTGGTGCTTGCCAGTCTGGTTGCTCGCTCTGAACTCACCCTTGAGAAGCATGGAAGAGTGTTGCTCTACGGAAACTCCTTTGTTGGTCGTTTGCAGGAGCATGGTTTGTTTGAGGCTGCGGTTCAGATGGCTCATCCGGCGAAGAAGCTCGAGTTCCGCAGTCTTGCATGGACTGGGGATGAGGTAGGCTACCGCTTGCGTCCCGAGCGTTATACCAATCACCTCAGGAAGCTTCTCGACCGGTGGCCTGCCGATGTGGTGATTCTTGGTTTTGGGATTAACGAGTCCTTTGCAGGTGAGGCGGGGATCGATGCTTTCCGGCAGGATCTTCAGAGTTATCTGCGGGAAATGAAGCGCCGCCACCCAGAAGCTTCCCTAGTCGTTCTCTCTCCGATTGCGACCGAGGATCTCAAGCACCCATATTACCCTGAGCCAGGTCGCCGGAATGCAGAGACTCGCAGTTACGTGCGGATCATGAGTGAAGTCAGTTCGGAGAGGGGGGCTGATTTTATAGATCTCTTTACCCCGAGTCTGGCCGCCTATGCGGAAGAGGAGGCCCCGCTTACCAGCAATGGGATTCATCTTAATGAGAAAGGATACTCCGTGATCGCGAGGACTATGAGTCGTGAGCTCCTCGGAGAAGAGACCTGCTCGAAGCTGGATTTTACTCGTGCGGGCGTCGTGGCACAGGAAGTCCGGAGAAAGGCGCAATATGTGGCCTCAGTTGTGCGACCTGTGAACACCGTCCTTTACTTTGGAGTCCGGGGGAGGGCCCATGAATACGATGCGGAGATTCCACGTTTCCATGAGCTGATTTCTCGATCTGACGCGTTGATACATGCCATGGCTGGAGATCGCTTGATGGAGTTTGATCCAGCTCCGCTGACTCTTCCTCCTCTCATTGAGAGAACCCCGGCCAAGCTGCCGTCACCGGATGAGATGCTGAAATCGTTCCGTGTTGCAGACGGTTACGAAGTGAACCTTTTTGCCTCTGAGAAGGAATTTCCTGAGCTACGGAACCCGGAGCAGATCGCCTTTGACTCCAGAGGGCGCCTCTGGGTTGTGACGATGCCGTCTTTTCCGGGGACGATTCCGGGTGACGTTCCCCATGATAAGATTCTAATTCTGGAAGACACGAATCGTGATGGAAGAGCGGACAAGTCAACGGTCTTCGCGGACCATCTGACTGTTCCTGACGGGTTGGCCTTTTATGACGATGGAGTAATTGTTTCTCATCAGCCGCGACTCGTCTTCATGAGAGATCAGGATGGAGATGGAAAGGCTGATGAAAAGAGGGAGATCCTGCGGGGGATCGATGTTACCGATGCGCACCACGGAGGCATGATCGGGATGGGGCCGATGGGCCATGTCATTTTTTGTGATGGGGTCTTCCACCGTTCCCAGCTGGAAACGCCTCATGGGGTAACCCGGGGTGTCGATGCCACTACCTACCGGCTAGACCTCCGCCGAGGCAGCGTAGAGCGCGAATACCAGACGCTGACGCCCAATCCATGGAAGGTGACATGGGATCGCTGGGGAAATCTGTTTCAGATGTATGGAGATGGTTTTGTTCAGGATAGTCATGCTATCCCGTGGAGTCCGTTTGGCGTCTACCATCCGTTCCGTCGGGCCGTTTCCGTTGCCTACGGGAAGGGATCGGCTGCCTGTGTGATTTCGAGTCCTCATTTTCCAGATGAGTATCAGCAGGGGATGGCCTCCGCGGTTCTTTTGCGGAAATGCTTTGTTTCGATTTCAAAGCACAGAGCCGATGGCGCTTATTACAAGGCGAGTGACCGGCTCGATCTGCTGTCGTCGCCCAGTGACCTTTTCCGGCCGGTCGACATCGCATTTGGCTTTGATGGAGCTATGTATGTTTCGGATTTTTGCACACGGATTATCGGTCACGCCCAGAACTCGATGCGGGACCCCCGTTGGGACCCCCATACCGGGAGGATCTGGCGAATCACCTACAACGGAAAACCGTTGGTCAGGGACTGGCCGCGTGTTGAGGGGGCATCACCCCGACAGCTTCTGTCCCTGCTTGAACATCCTCAGGACGTTATCCGGGACCATGCGAGGCGTAAGCTACGGCATACCCCGGGAGTGGTGAAGATCGTTGATGCGTGGTTGCGAGATCAGGATAGGGATGAGGCTATCCTCGAAGGGCTCTGGATCCTTCACGATCAGGGGCAGGTGCGGCAAACCCTTCTGGAGAGGCTGATGAGCTCTCCTGACTACAGGATTCGGGCAGCGGCAACTCATCTGATCCGTTTCCAGGAAGGGCGCTTGGAAAAGGTCCACGGCCTTTTACTGCGAATGTCACGAGACGTGCACCCCAGGGTTCGTACTGAAGTGATTCATGTGGTTTCGCATCTCCAACAGAATGATCAGACCTATGCAGCCCTCCTCGGAGAGGTGGACGTCTCCGGAAGCAAGGATCTTCAAACCATTCTCGGAGATGCGAGCCATGGTGTCAGTTCGGGAATGGGCCGGGAGATTCCTGTGCTGAAAAAACCTGAGGAAGGAAAATTAATACACTGGCTTCTTAAGGAAGAGGGGAAGAAAGAGCGCTATTTTTCCTTTGGAGGGAAGGCAGGCTCCTTCGGAACGATGCGCAGCTACGTGGAAATTCCGGAAAAGGGCAAGGCGGTCCTCTCGATCAGGCACAGTTACGTCAAGGTCCTGCTGAATGGTAGTCCGGTGATTTCCTCGGCCAACTGGTGGAGTTCCGACTGGAACGTGCAGGTCGAATTGCGGAAGGGCCTCAACCAGATCGAAGTCCAGTATGTGAGGGGCAGGGGGGCGAGAGGGTATGCACCTGTCTATCTCTATGATCCTCTGGGAACAAGTTTGAAGGGGCTTGCTGTGCCCGAGGCGGAAGATGACCTTAGGAGAATGGCTGCACGGTATGCCCTGTATCACGGATTAAAGGATTCAGTGATCAGAGTCAGTGCAGTACCGAATCAACTGGCGTTTTTCCCTAGTGAGATTCGTCTCAAGGCAGGAGCGTCTGTAAGTATTTCTTTCCAGAATCCAGACCTCCAGATCCACAACATGGTGATCGTCAAGCCCGATTCGGAGGAGGAGGTCGGCCTGCTTGCCGATCAGATGGCCCAGGATCCGGACGCAGTGGCCAGAGGATACGTCCCGGATTCCGAAAAGGTGATCTGGGCAACACCTCTTGTGAATGGCAGGGGGCAGGTGGAAGGAGATTTTACGGCCCCGGACCAACGGGGTCGATATCCCTTCTTATGCACTTTCCCGGGACACTGGAGAGTGATGAAGGGTGTGCTGATTGTGGAGTGAGAGACATCCACACGAATTTTAAGGGGACGAGACAGGAGTTTCGGACAGGGCTCTCAGTCCTCAGTTGAAGCATCCGTCGGAAGGAAACCTTCTCTAGTGGCCAGAAGCTCGGACAGCGCAAGAGCCCAATCGGTCCATGACTCCCCATGGTCCTCCTCGAGAGATTCCCGGAGTTCGGAAAGAATCGTAGCGCGGAGCCCTGTCGCTCCGGTGTCCCTGCGTGCCAATTCAAGTAGGATTGGTAATCGGATAAAGGATGGACGGAGCTCAACAACATCATACATGGATGTCAGGATACTGTCGTCATTATGTTCGTTGTTTCGCTCCAAGAGGTCCTGGGCTGCGCCCGCGAATTTTTCGTCCGGAAGGAAGTGAAGTTTCTCGAGGGACTTTTCCAGCGGGGTCTCTTTCGCCATGGAGGTAGAGGTTCCGGCAGGGTGAGAGATAGAAAGAGAAACTTGTTTGCGGCTGGATTTCTGTTTGATCCCGGATTCTTCGGGGACTGGTTCGTCCTTTCCACACCCTGATAAAAGAAGTGCAGAAAGAACGAAAAGTAACCAGCGGCTGCTCATCTTGTCATGATCCGCCCCGGGTGGCCCCGGAGCAGATCGAATTCCGGAAAGGCCTCAGTTTTTTGCAGCTGGGTCCTCTGCGAGGTCTTCCGCCACGTCATCTTCTTCCGCGGAGTCGTCGTCTTCACCCTTGGGCCTGACCTCATCGGAAAGAGTTTCGGTGTTTTCCCCGGTATTGTCCTCCGCGGTCTCATTATCTCTTTCTTCCGGGAGGAGAATCCCATGAATAACATGGACGAGTCCATTGTCTGCTTCGAGGTTTGTGGCGAGAACCCGGGTGCCGTTCACCCTGACCACCCGGTAGGGGGTGCGCCACCACCAGAAGCGGATTCGCTGGGAGGTAATTTCGAGATCCGTCCCGAGCAGGGTGGTTGCGTTGCCATCCTCGACGAGATCGGCTGCGGTTTGGCTGCCGGGGACGACATGGTTGAGAAGGATGTCTCTCAATGTTCCTTCCGGAGTCTCAAGAAGTGCCTCGAGTGTGCCATCAGGGAGAGAGTTGAAGGCTCGGTTGACGGGAGCAAGAACGGTCACGTCTGACCCCATGTCAGCGAGAGCCGGGACGAGACCAGCGGCATCCACTGCAGCGAGGAGAGTACT
>Ga0160422_10003258_pt1 | contig 10058 bp, 14 predicted proteins | sample Fk160mmetaG_FD_108192 | JGI IMG/M metagenome (GOLD analysis project Ga0160422, IMG submission 108192) | Marine microbial communities from the Central Pacific Ocean - Fk160115 60m metaG | ecosystem: Environmental > Aquatic > Marine > Oceanic > Photic zone | place: The Central Pacific Ocean... | reverse complement strand
ATTAGCGCTTGATTAAAGGTTAAGCGTCATGGATAGTTTTTTTAAAAAAAATGGATCATTAATCTCAACGTTTTTTCTTATTGCCATCACTTTTTGGTTAGTTTTTTTGATTTTAATTCCACAGCTCTATATGCTGGATTTATCATTTCGACCCAACTTGCCGCCCTTATTGAGAGGGGGTCCGGATGATGTCTATACATTGACACATTACAGACATTTTGTTTTTGGATCTGAGACAAGTAAAGATACATACAACTATGTAGATATTGGTGTATTTGTTGATACTATTGGAACCGCTATACTGGTTACAATTATAAACTTATGTTTTTGTTATCCAATTGCCTTTTATATCGCAAAACTAGCGACACCAAACGCGACGCGTTTGCTGGTACTTGCTTTAATTATACCTTTCTGGATAAACGAACTCCTTCGTTCTTTTGCAATTCGAATTCTATTTGCCGGTGAAGGCGTAATAAATAATTTATTAATAGAACTAGGTTTGCTTGATTTTGCGGTAAATTTTATTGCCTTGGACGTCGCATTATATACCGGTTTGACATACGCCTACATACTTTTAATGATTTTCCCATTATACAATGCGTTAGAAACGCTGGATACAAATCAGCTTGAAGCAGCAAAAGATTTAGGATCCTCTACGATAAGGACTCATTGGCGTATCGTAATTCCACATGCAAAAGCTGGTATAGCTTCTGGGTCCACTATGGTTTTTATGCTTACTGCAGGCGCCTTGGCTACACCGGTAGTACTCAGTAGTCCAAATACTTTTTGGTTTACGCAACTGATTTATCAATGGTTTAATATGAATGATAATTGGTCGCGTGGATCAGCCTATTCCATTATCTTGTTAGTTGTTTCCGTAGCTTTTGTACTTTTGATGATGCGCTTATTTAAAGTCACAATCGGCGAGGTTGTTAGATGATCTCAAACCGTACATTCCAGGTTTTTCTTGGTATATACATATCTGTATTTTTTCTATATTTATTTGGCCCTTTAATCATAATGAGCGTAACAGCTTTTAATTCTGCTGAGTTTCCATCAATAACTCCATGGGAATGTTTTAGTTTTAGATGGTTTAATGAAGGAAAAATTGCGTATGATGGTCAGCGATTGGCTGGTTTAGCTACGGACAGGGATTTACATGTTGGTTTTGTAACGAGCTTATTTATTGCACTTGGAGTTGTGACATTATCGGTGCCAATTGGAATGTCAGCGGCAATAGTCTTGACCCAGGTTCACAGTAAGCTCCGAACGCTTTTTTACTCGATGTCCATAATGCCTGTATTGTTTCCAGGAGTTGTCATCGGGATATCAACGGTCGTTTTATGGGATCGAATTGCAACGCTTGGTGGTGAAGGAATTATTTCAGAGTTAGGAAGAAACGGTATATTTTTGACTATTCTGGGGCAAACTTGTTTTATATCTACTTACTGTTTTTTAATTTTTGTAGCTCGACTTCAACGATTTGATACGACGCAAGAAGAGGCGGCGCTGGACTTGGGTGCTAGTCAAACGCAAGTATTCATGAAAATTTTAATCCCATACCTTATGCCAGCAATAGGTTCTTCTGCAGTCATAGCATTTCTAGCCTCGTTCGAAAATTATAACACTACTGTTTTTAGTATACTATCAGAGCAGACGCTAACTACCGTTATTGCAACCAAAGTGCGTTTAGGAATTAGCCCCGCGATTAGCGCGCTGGCTTTTGTAATCATATGTTTGACCCTGATAGCGGCAATTTTATATGAATTTTTTCGGCGCCGGCAGGTAAGGAAAAAGGCTCTCGAAAGCGCTGAGAAAATGAGTAAGGAAATTAGTAGTGATCGATTGAAAGCGAGCAGCAAAAAAGTATTTGTTCTGCCCAAATCAATTTTTGTAATTCTATTTCTATTTTTAGTCGCTATCATTGGATGGCAACAGATTATTAAAAATAACCTTTATGGTGCTGAGTGCATTGCTAAGGCAGAAGATGCCAAAAAATCGAACTTTGCCGATCAGCTAAAGCTACTACAAAATAATGCTGACACGCTAGAAACGGAAGGTGGTGCCGGGGGAGCTGGAAGTACCAACGAATATAATGATATTTTTGGTGATCCAAATTTATTTAAGAATTTTGGTGGTTTTGATAATTAAAACTTTATGTTGCTATAAAAAGCTTTCTTCCTTGTAAAGGATGTCTATTTAAAACTTTATTTATATTCGTCCTGTTGACACTTGTAATTAACCGTGTGACTTTGAGATTTGAAACTGTTTGATTTCAAATCTAGCACCGGTAGCTCAGCTGGATAGAGCACTTGACTTCGAATCAAGGGGCCGTGGGTTCGAATCCTACCCGGTGCGCCATTACAAAGATCCAAGGTCCTCGAAACAATGTAATCATCGCAAAAGGAAAAATATGAAGCGGATACTAGTGGATATGTCTCTTACGCTTTTACACCATGGTCATGTCAGGTTATTAAAGAAAGCTGCAGAATTAGGCCATGTTACGGTTGCATTAACGATTGATAAGGAAATCAAACGTGTAAAAGGTTTCTGGCCACCGCTAAAATTTGAACAAAGAAAAGAGATTGCTTTGTCAATAAGATATGTCGACGATGTTATTCCATGCAATTGGCTAATTGATGAAAAATTTTTAGATGAGCACGATATAGATCTGCTTGTTCATGGAGATGACTACGAAAACTCAGTACCCGATCATCGAACAGTTATATTTACTAGGACGGATGGCATAAGCAGTAGCATGTTAAGAAATGATCTTTTCAATTAAACTTCAAATAACCATTTATATGAGAGTTAAAAATGCGAAGTTGGAAACAAATATGGTCACAGAAGTCTGTTCGTAATCTGTCGGATATTACGCTATCAGATCTGATCTTAGCAAACGGTTATGACACGGGTGTTGGCTCATACAATGCAAAAAACTGGCGAATTATGGTTGCTGACTTTTGCAATAAAATAGCACTTCAACCCAACCGTAAAGTTCTAGAAATAGGTTGTGGGAGCGGAGCTTTTTTATATGCTATCAATGAAATTTTTAAAGTTGAGAGCTATGGTATTGATTACAGTGAAAGTCTGATTGAGGTAGCAAAGGCAGCAATACCGAATGGCGAGTTCAAGACACAGCCAGCAAATCAACCATCCGATTTTAAAACTAGTTTTGATGTTATATTCTCAAATGGAGTTTTCTTTTATTTTCCTGATCATGATTATGTAAAAACAGTAATATTAAATTGGACAAAACATATTTCATCCGGTGGTAAGCTCGCATTGATGGATTTACCAGATGAAAAACATGAGGACACCTATCATCGTGAAAGAATGAAAGCCTACAAGGACCCTTCAAAATACGATTCTGATTACAAAGGTTTACGCCATTTATTTTTTAATAAAAACGGCATGATACAATATCTGGAGTCAGTTGGTATGGAGGATGTTCAGCTATTTCCACATGTTGTAACCAGTTACGGCAACGCTAGATTTCGTTTCAACATAATCTGCACTAGGCCATAAATCTAATTGTGTAGCTGGCTGTAAGTCACCCGAGATTTTAACCATCATTAAATATACTTTCACTTTAGAAAAATAAGCAATACTGGCAGACCTAACAGTCAAAAACATTGTGTTTTTGATAAATTCAACTACCAAATTCTTATTATTACCTGTTGAAAGGGCTAGCCGAAAAAGCCATGCCCCACTTTTTCATTCGAATGTTTAGCAAGAAAACCCTTTTAGATATTGGTCCTATTGTGTAGGCCTTTACGATCTAAGATATTATTATTAACACAGCCAGCCCTTGAAACACAGATCATTAGTGCCCATTTATTTAGTATAAGATCCTTAATAAATGGTAAATCGAATGACTGTAGTGCACCTTAATGGGCGGCACGGTGGTAAGTATGTGGTTTATGATGATAAGGGCAAAATAGTAGTGATGACCCGTAATAAAACAATAGCGTTAAATTACCTACCAAAAAACGAAGCCGCTTAAAAAATATAGAATATACATTTACTTATTGTCTCAGTAAAACTTCAGTAAGAACTGATACATATTGTGTAAGCGTTAACAAAAAGATTAAGAATACAATTAAAATCAGAACCATAAGTTGTTTTTCAACGGGCTGGTTCAAAAAACCTCTTAATCTTAGTAAAAATTTTTTGAACATTTCATTTAATAAATGTTATTCCTGTTTAATGCAAAATTTTAATTAGTGGATGTTCTATTCTCACTATAAATTTCCCCGCTTTCGACAAGTACATAGCTACCTTCATTGGCGTATAACTGAAGCATATGAGTATAACTATCTAACCAGTTTAACCCTCGTTGAATAGTGTTTGATAAAGGTTCTTTTTCATTAAAGGTTCCTATGTAAAAAATCTCGTCCTTAACGACTGCGGTAAAGTAGGAGTCTATTGATCCATCTTTTAGAGCTTTTTCAGTAATGTTATGATATACTTTTAAAAACTCCTCGAGGAATTCTGGTTTTGGTTTGAACCTAATTGTTTTCATAAAACGCATCAGTATGCCTTATAATTTTGACCCAAAAGATTACTTAGCTGAATAATACTGGCTATGTCTCATATCTTAACACCGTAATTACATTAAACAACATTGATAGTTTATTTGAAGATTTCATCACTAGTTTAATATAAAAATGGTAATTAGTTACCCCAATCCTCCCAACTGATAGTGCGCCGAGGATAAGCGCACCTTTTAAAAAGCCAATCTTTTACAGTGCCAAAAAGCATTTCATCCAATATTTGGTGTCTTTGCCCCATAGATACAACTCACAATCATAGTCTAAATGATCAGTTGGGTCTGTATAAATACACCCAAGATAATGACATTTTGCTGAATTGAGCACAGCGTAGGCGAAAGCTTCTCTTGTATTAAATTCTTTTTCATGTCTGGCTAGGTCTTTTTTATTTGCCTCGAAACTCATTTCAGTTTTAGGCCATTTGCTATTTTCCGCAAAGACATGACGGAGCCTTTCCTTACTGGAGATTACAGCCTCGTAATCAACTTCACTGAATTCTGGTCCTAAGACTTTAAAATTAAAGTGCTCATTAGATAATTGGTCAGGAATTTGAAAACTTTTAAGTAACAACATTTTTCAACCTGAAGCGTATAAAAAGGTTTTTCATTTTGTCTCTTGATCATCTTTCGAGTAACCTGAAAAATATACAATAATAGTATTTTGTTGTGTGTGAAGGATTTAATAGAAATGCCAATGGTTAAGAAAATGTATTTTATACTGACAATAGGTTTTTTAATTTTAGTGCCGCTCATTATTAATGCCCAACCATCTCAGGTACCAGATGCGAGTTGGGGGTCTGTAGATCATTTTAAATATAGTAGCTCAGGTGAAAGTGAGACATTCAAGAACGTTAAACTAAGTTCTAACTCGATTGCAGTGGGACAGGATATTACTGTTTTTAACCTCGACACAGGTGATGAGATAACAACCTTCAATGTCAAAAGTATTAGTTATGGCCGACAGGTAAAAATGTGTTGGATTGGTGATAGCGAAAGCATTATCTCTGAAAGCTATATTACAGTGAAGGAATGTAAGCGTTGACAACGCTGTATGTTGAGCTCAACAGTGGAACTAATAAATAAATTAAAATGAAGCTAGAAAGTGCGATGATGTGTAAAGATGCCAGCGTCAATCAAACTAGCAATTCTTTTACCGATTGGCGTTAACTTATTTCCATCAAAAAAGCCTTGTAATCTACCGTAACCTATAGCTTCATCGTGACTTCCCATTGTTTTATCCATACAGTATCTAAGTACAGACTCGTAATCGGAAAAGTCTTCGTGAGCATTCATATTAGGATCCTTTTCTTTCCAGCTTAGCACAAATGCGCTTTAAAATTTAGCCGAGGTGGATCAGCTGAACTGGGAGGTAAAAACTGATCCATTTCCTCTTGGCTACCTTTCCAAAATAGCTTCCATCGTAACCTATTCAATGCATAGAGTGTCGCAGTAGGTTAGCCTGACAAACTAGTATTGTTTCTTGTCCAGTAATCAAAGCAATTAAAACGGTAAAATTTTGTGTTGCATTTAGAGGTATGGCGGACATTTAGAAGTGAGATTTTTGCAATAAATCATTGACAATTATCGTCCTCATAGTCTTGTATCCTAGGTCAAATCTTTTAGTAACTACCTCATTTAAAATTGAAAAAATATGCAGCGATATCACAACTTAGATTTTTTAAGGGCCTTTGCAATGATGATGGGTTTGGTTATCCATGCGCCTCTTTTATTTTGGGCACCCGATTTTGCGAAAGTTTATGGAATTGATAATATAGCACCGGCTGAAGAGTGGGTTAATATAATGGGTCGGTTTATTAGTAGCTGGCGAATGCCTTTATTTTTTTCACTTTCAGGTTTTTTCGCAATTCTAATTATAGAAAGAAAAGGTACATCACAATTCTTGAGAGATCGTGTTATACGAGTAGCCTTAACATGCCTCGTATTCTCCTCGCTTTATGATATCTCAGACGGAAGGTTTGACTTTACTACCTTACATTTTTGGTTTCTCTACGAACTAATGATCTTCGTTTTGATCTTCGCTCTTTTATACAGATCGAAGATCATTAAGGACCTGATCTATATGAATATGTCATCAAAACTATTAGTCATTCTTGCCTTATTTATAGTTTTGACCGTTCCTTTAGCATATATTCTGAATAATTGGTGGCACCCATTAGCACTCAGGGCGTCCACAACCTACTTTGATCTTAAACCTGGAAATATGCTTTATTACTTTTCATATTTTTTGGCAGGTGTAATTCTCTACTCTAATCAAAACATTTTTATCAAGTTAAAAAAAACAAAAACTATTTTGTTCTTAGTAATTTTTTCTCTTCTGGCATTCTTTCTACGTATTTATTCGGATCATCTTACAATTGGACAAGTGGATAATTTAAAACAAGTTGCACAAATGCAGTTCGATCCAATACTGGTATTTTTTAACTCAGTTATGATTGGTACGAACTCGATCGTATTTTGTTTACTTTTCATTGGATTGGGCTCCAAATTTATACTATCGGAAAGTGCGATCATAAGTTGGTTTGTTGAGCTATCTTACCCGGTATACATTATACATATAATCCCGGTTACAATGATGAGTGCCGTATTTTATAACGCAGGGCTAAGCCAGATTAATATCCTACCACTCTCAGTCATTACGGGCTTTGCCGTTTGTGTGATTTTGTATTATATTTTTATTAAATTTACGCCCCTGAATTGGTTGATCAATGGCTACTCCAAATCCCCGTTAAAGTTGAAATTTTTGGGTTAACCGGTGTTCGATGATGATTGAACGTTATTTCAAAAATATAATTTTGTTAAAATTGGCTTTTCTAATCCTGATAATTATTTGGGGTGGAACCATTCAAATAAGTAATTCAGAAAATTCTGTAAGCAATAATTTTACAGACCTAGGTGGGGTACTTTTTACGATGTTTTCAGCACTTTATTTAGTCACCTGTTATCAGCTTTATAAGTTTAAAACACTTGGTAAAAAACTATTGGTTCCATTAGTCTTATTATTTATTGTCTTGGGTTTCGTTACTGAGTTAATGAACCCAATGCAGGTCGAGAAGGATCTATTTTTTCTTTTAATTTTTTATATTGTTTCGCCCCTATTCTTTGTTGCCCAGGGTCTTGTTGTCGGAATGATTTACTTTTCAAGCATAAACGAAAAATTTACGGATAAGTAGATGATTAAAAAACTGTCTTTTGTGAAGAAAATGAACCCTCAAAAACGAACAGTATATTTAATGCTGTTTATTATTGTTTTATTCCACTTTGCCATAATACCGCTTTGGATGTGGAATTTGGGACTTTGACCGTATTCAGGGTATAAATTTTAGACTTTGTTTTCATTATTTATATCATTGATATTGACTGCGTGAAAGTTTTATGTCGGACAATTGATTAAAGGTGAATAAGTTATAAAACTCGGCAAACCTGTTATAAAATTTGATATAACTGTTGCCGAAGGTGTAAAAATAAAAAGTAGCAGATGTTTATTCTGTTGAACACATCTTAATTATTTCTGCATGAAGACGGAAGTCAGATGCAAGTTTTTCTCGAATTAATCGAGCTTCCTTTTCTAAATCAAAAAGGCTTCTCCAAATCAAATCATGATCATCCATAGCCAGAGCCTGTATCTGTTTTGTGAGGCCAGAAGTTTTTTGATAAAACTCATCTGTTAAATCAACAAACAATTTTTGTAAGTTGGCCTCCGTATAGAAATTTTTATCAATCTCAGATCTCATCTTGTCTTGATTTATTCTAGCTTGCTCGACATATATTTTTTCTGCCTGATCAGGCCTCCATTCACTACTTCCCCAAGGCATCAACGCGACTCCACAGGTTGAAAAGTCTTTCACGGCACTAATGTACCTTTCCCTTATGTCTGCACTAGCAAAGCAGACGTATGGAATAAAAGCGAGTATGCAAAGCATTAGTCTCATAATCTTCTTACGCTGCTTAGTGTGTTTTGGATTATAAAGCGATACTACTAACGAATTATAGTTATTAGCTAAGTCTTGGTAACTAAAATACTGTTCAGTGCTGGCAATGTTGAATTATTTTGTGGACACATTTAATTGCAATTTTCGAATGGGTCTTTCCACTGTTCGCCATGCACTAGACATTTAAATTTTGTCTGAGAGATGCCCGCCATGCTAAGGTACTTTATAAGTCGATTTGGTGGCTCATCCATAAGCTCCAAGGTAAGTTTAAATGTGCCCCAGTGAATGCCAAAAGCATATTTTGTATCTAGATCTTGAAATGCTTTTACCGCTTCTTCGGGGTTCATATGAGCCGCCTTCATAAATTCTCGAGGCTCATATGCCCCGATTGGTATTGCAGCTAATGTTGGACTACCACATCGTTTTGCAGTTTTGACAAAATCATTCGAATATCCGGTATCACCTGCAAAGTAGAAAGAAAAATCATTCCAAGTCATCATCCAGCCTGACCACAAAGTTTTATTTCGGTCGAAAAATGACCTCCTCGACCAATGCTGAACCTGTGTCGAATAAATAATAATATTTTTATAGTTAAATGACTGCCACCAGTCGAGTTCAACAATATCCTTAACCCCAAATGATTTCAAAATATCCGATAAGCCTAATGGAACGAAGAATTTTATTTCTGGTTGTAGCTTTGTGAGGTGAATAATGGTTTGCTTATCGAGGTGGTCATAGTGATTATGACTGATCAAAATGATATCAATCTTCGGTAAGTCTTCAATTAAAAAGGGAGGTGGTGTAGTTCTTTTTGGTCCCATAAATCCAAATGGCCCAGCTCGTCCGGAAAAATGTGGATCAGTTAAAATAGTGATACCTTTATGGTTCATCATAACTGTCGAATGACCTACCCACACTACATTTTCAGAAAAGTGAGCTAAGTCAACCTTGTCCGAATTTACTGTCGGAAACCCTTTGTATTCCCATTCGTCATAATCGCGGTTAAAATAATCAGAGGCTATTTTAATAATTTGTGAAAATTTTCTATTTTTGCTTTCACCGGTTGGGTTTTCGAACCTTTGTTTTGAAAAGTTAAAGTTTGGTGAGCCATAGTAGTTCATGAAAAAATTATCCTTTTTAAGCCGCAATGCCTAGCTCAGGTTTTTGGGAAACTAGCTTTTTGTGCATCTTTTAACCCGTTGCTGCTACTACTGGCAGTGGTAAATCGCGTTATGAAAACACTTGGATAAAGGCCCCTGATTATTTTCGATCAATCAAACAGGATTATATTCGCTGGTCAGTCATATCCCTAAACATCATAATTAGACGAAAATTTTTGCTAAATGGATAAACTCCGCAATAACTTTTACGTTTTAGTGATAAACTGTTAGATCTTTATGGTGGGTTCATAGTTACGTATAATCTGTAATCCAATTTATAGAAGGTCAGATCTCCAAACAATAATGACTATGGTCAATTACTATCCGTTAGGCTTAGACCAAAATCTTTGCCACGCGGAGTAAGTTTGTTATCCAATGTAAAGAAACCACTTAACT
>Ga0160422_10003257_pt1 | contig 10060 bp, 7 predicted proteins | sample Fk160mmetaG_FD_108192 | JGI IMG/M metagenome (GOLD analysis project Ga0160422, IMG submission 108192) | Marine microbial communities from the Central Pacific Ocean - Fk160115 60m metaG | ecosystem: Environmental > Aquatic > Marine > Oceanic > Photic zone | place: The Central Pacific Ocean... | reverse complement strand
AGAAATTGCCATATGCTTGGCAATCTCTTTACTTACTAAACCGAATTTATTTATTATTTTTTCATCAATTTTTAATATATCGATTTTTGATTTTTTTGAATAAGCAACTACTCCTCCCAAAAAAATATCAGAGATGCCTTCATGTGTAACTAAGCTGGATGCTAATTTACCACCTGTACAACTTTCAGCGAAAGATATAGTTAAATTTGATTGTTTTAGTTTGTTGATAACGGACATCATGGCTTAATATCTATTTGATTTTTAAGTTAAACATTTTTTTATTTTCTAGGAATCCTTCTAAGATATCATTCTTGCTAACTTTACCTACTCCAGATGGAGTTCCAGTAAAAATTATATCTCCTATTTTTAATGTAAAGAAAGTAGAAATATAAGAGATAAGTTCATCAATTTTCCACAGCATTAAATTTGAATTTCCGTTTTGAACAATATTATTATTTAATTTAAGATTGAAATCAATTTTATTTAGATCTTTAAAGTTTGACTTATGAACCCATTCACTTACAAAGCATGAACCGTCAAAAGCTTTCGACTTTTCCCAAGGAAGACCCTTTTTTTTCAGCTCAGTTTGCATATCCCTTGCGGTAAAATCAATACCTAGCCCAATGTATTCGTAATACTTATGACTAAATTTCATTTGTATATGTTTACCGAGTCTTGAAATTTTAATTATTAATTCAATCTCATAGTTTATATCATTTGAAAAGTCAGGAATGTAAAATGGTCTATTTTTTAAAATAATAGCAGAGTCAGGTTTTAAAAATAAAACAGGTTCTGATGGTTTTGTATTATTTAACTCAGATATGTGATCTGCATAATTTCTCCCTACACAAATTACCTTCATTTTAGTTATATTTCCCGGTCAATATTCCAGTTTTCAAGGTAATCCTTTACAGATTTAATAAATTTGCTGCCAAGCGCCCCGTTTACAACTCTGTGATCATAAGAATGAGATAAAATCATTTTTTTTCTTATTCCAATATAATCGCCCTGCTCAGTTTCTATTACACTGGGCATTTTCCGAATAGCTCCAAATGCTAAAATTCCAACCTGAGGCTGATTTATTATTGGTGTTCCCATTATACTACCAAAAACCCCCACATTTGTAACGGTGAAAGTGCCACCACTAACATCATCAGGTTTTAAACTGTTTTTTCTTGCTCTGTTAGCCAGATCGTTTACAGTCTTAGCCATACCGACGAGATTAAGTTGATCTGCATTTTTTATAACCGGAACAATTAAATTTCCATCTGAAAGTGCAGTTGCCATGCCAATATTAATTTTTTTCTTCATGGTAATTTTATCTTCATCAACCGAAATATTCATTAATGGGTGCTGTCTCAAAGCAAAAGCCACAGCTTCAATAAAAATGGGTGTAAATGTAAACTTTTGACCTTCTCTCATCTCAAATCCAGTCTTAACCCTATTTCTCCAGTCATGAACATTTGTAATATCAACTTCAATAAAAGATTGAACATGCGCAGATATTTTTAAAGAATCTGTCATATGATTTGAGATTATTTTACCCATTTTGGACATCTCAATAACCTCATCACTAAATTCACTAAAGTCCCTACTAATTTCAACTTTTTTAGTTGTTGAATCATCATTTTTTTGACCTCTTGTAGATAAGAAGTCTAATATGTCATTTTTAGTAATTCTATTATCTTTTCCACTTCCCTTAATAGTTGCTAACTCATCGCTGCTGATAGCTTCCTTTTTGATTATACTTTTAACTAGTGGAGATAAAAAACCAAGCATATCATCATCTGAGCCTATTAACTTATTCACGGATTCCTCAATCATTTGACTAACATGTTCACTAGATTCATTAGAGCTGATTTCATCCTCGCTAGATGTATTTTCTTCATGTATTGAAATAGGCTCAGTTTTCACTTCGGTTACAGAAATATCTTCAACCTCAACATCAGATTTTCCTTTGATTATAGACTTTTCTTCAACTTCAACATTGATGTCGATTTCGTCTGTTTGAATTATTGCCAAAGTTTCTCCAACTTTAATTACATCATTTTCTTTGAAACATTTTTCAATTAAAATACCCTTTTTTTCAGAGGGAACTTCAGAGTCAACCTTATCCGTGGCAATTTCTACGATTGGTTCGTCAAATTCTATAGGATCACCAATATCCTTTAACCATGCTGTAAGAGTTGCCTCAGCAACACTCTCTCCCATTTTTGGCAATTTGATCTCAAATTTTGACATTCTGTAACTATAGATTTAATTTTTCAAAATTAATGAAAATACTGTAATTGATGATTTAAAACTTATTAAATCATAAAAAAACGATTTTGCCTTTTTTATTCATTTTACTTGCTTCAATTAAATATAGAAAATCTGTTGAAAGAAAGTAGAATTTGATATTTTTTTGGTTATTTAAAAAGTTTACATTTTCAATTATTTCTTTAAAAGTAAGAAAGTTAGGGTCAAAGATAACATTGCAATTATTAAAGGACTTATCTATACTTTGTTTTAAAATTATATTTCTAAAGTATTTGTTTAATTTTAATATTTCATTGTTTGATAATAGTACTGTGTTATTGTAAACACGATTAGATTTTCCATCAAATTTAAATTTATTTAGAGTTATCATAAAATTTGCAATAGCGTTAATTATGTTTAGTAATATTCTATTTGATGAGTATACATTTTTAAAATATATTGCCATTGCACCATAAAAATTTTTATAGTATTTTGAATCAAGAACTGTACTCTCACCTTTAAAATGAATTAAAGAAATATTTCCAATGTAATAATTCTCATAACCATTTTTATAAGATTTTAGACATATTTCAATATCCTCTCCGTACATGAAATAATCTTCGTTAAAACAACCTATTTTATTAAATATTTTTTTATTAATTAGCATATTGGCTCCACTTAACACACTTACTTGGCCGTAAGCATCCTGCTTAAGATTAGAGTAGTAGCCATGTCCAAATCCGAACAGTTTTTTAATAATATTAAAAATCGTCGGAAAATTTCTTTTACTTTCCTTTAAAAAATTTCCTCTTCCATCTATCATTCTACAACCATAAATCCCTTTATATTTGGTATGTTCCTTTAAAAAAATTTCGAAAATATTTTCAGGAACAATAGTGTCAGGATTTAAAAAAAATAAATAATCACCTTTGGCTAACTTTGATGCTTTATTATTTGCCTTGGAGAATCCTAAATTAATTTCATTTTCAATGATAATTAGATTTTCATGTCTTGATTTTAAAAATTCAGCAGTCTGATCATTGGAGTTATTATCAATAACTATGATTTCAGACTCTATGTTTTTTAAAGCAATTAATAAACTTTGAATACAATAATCTACAAATACCTTACAATTATATGTGACAATAATTACTGAAATATTCAAAGCTAGTCATTTAATGATTTTTCAAAGGGAATCCTATTAGTTATACTTCTACCCAATGTAATCTCGTCAGTAAACTCTAAATTATCACCAACTGAAATTCCTCTTGCAATAGTTGAGGTAATTATATTGAAATCAGATATTTTTCTATAAATATAAAAATTAGTAGTATCGCCTTCCATAGTACTACTTAACGCTAAAATGACTTCCTTTATTTGATTACTTTTAACTTTCGTTATCAAAGATTCTATATTTAATTCATCGGGACCTATTCCATCAAGAGGAGATATTTTCCCGCCTAAAACGTGGTACAAGCCTCTAAATGAACTTGTTTTTTCGATAGCCATTACATCTCTAATATCTTCCACAACACAAATTATGCTCTCATCTCTGTTTGGGTTTGAACAAATTTCACAATTATCAGTATCTGAAATATTATGACAATTTTTACAAAAATTAACATTTAATCTCATTTGCTCAATTGCGTTTGATAGATTTATTGACTGAGATTTAGGTTGCTTAAGAAGAAATAAAACCAATCTCAAAGCTGTTTTTTTTCCAATACCGGGTAGGCTTGAAATCTCATTTACAGCATTTTCAATGAATTTTGACGGAAATTCCATTTAGTAAAATTACAAATTTTGGATAGCTATTAATTGCATAAATAAGTTCTTTTTTAAACAATATTAAATTTATAAGTAAATTTGAGAAAGACAACAAATTGTCATGAACTCGCTTTTTATTTTTTTAATCATTGCTTCATATTTTCTCTGTCTATTTTTAATTTCATACAAGACAGGAGGTGATGATAGTAATAATATGTTCTTTCGTGCAGGCAAAAAATCAAGTTGGTATTTGGTTGCATTTGGTATGGTTGGAGCCTCACTTTCTGGTGTAACTTTTATATCAGTTCCTGGATGGATTGAAGACTCTCAATTTAGTTATTTACAAGTTGTTTTCGGATATTTTTTTGGATACTTAGTGGTTAGTTTTGTTCTTTTACCAACTTACTATAAATTGAATATAACTTCTATTTATGAATATTTGAATATTAGATTTGGAAAACCTGCCCAAATTACAGGTGCTTTTTATTTCTTTTTGTCTAGATTACTTGGTGCTTCTTTTAGATTATTTTTAGTAGCGATAGTATTACAAAAATTCGTATTTGATGTCTGGAATATTCCCTTTCCAATTACTGTGGGAATATCAATTATATTAATTTGGATTTACACTTATAAAGGGGGGATAAAAACAATAATTTGGACCGATACATTACAGACATTTTTTATGATTTTAGCTGTAGTTATTGCAATATTCTCTATACTCAAAAGTGTTGATTTAAGCCTTTTTGATTATATCAAGTCAAGTGAATTCAAAAAATATAATAAAGTTTTTTTCTTTGAAGATATTTATGCTCGTAATCATTTCATAAAATCTTTTATTGGAGGAATATTTATAACCATTTGTATGACTGGTTTAGATCAAGATATGATGCAAAAAAACCTCACTTGTAAATCAATCAGAGACGCCCAAAAAAATATGATAAGTTTTAGTATTGTGCTTGTATTCGTAACAATCCTCTTTATGTTTTTAGGAGCTTTGCTTTACACGTTTAAAGAATTAAATAATATTAGTCACGTTACGTTAGGAAACGATATTAGGACTGACCTATTATTTCCAGAAATTGCTTTAAATAGCGAACTTGGTATTTTATTAGGTATTAGCTTTATTCTTGGTCTTATTGCAGCTGCATACAGTAGTGCCGATAGCGCATTAACTTCACTCACCACATCATTTTGTGTAGATTTTCTAGGAATTAGCAAAAACACAAAAATCAACAAAAAGAAAAGGAAGAAGGTGCATTTGCTTATAAGTTTACTACTACTAATCACTATTATTATTTTCAAATATGTACTCTCTAGTAATGTAATTGATAGTCTTCTCACTGTAGCATCATACACATATGGACCACTACTGGGTTTGTTTGCATTTGGACTGTTCACAAAAAGAAAATTAATCGGAAATTTTATTTACCTAATTGTTATCATTGCACCAATAATCACATATTTAATAAATTTAAGTCCAACTATATTAAGTATCATGAATGAAAATATATTTATAAATTGTGAAGAATCAATATGGAATTGCGCAAGCCTCTACGCAAAAAATAAATTATATGTCTTTGGGTACGAATTATTACCAATAAATGGTTTGATTACATTTTTTGGTCTTTATCTTTGTTCAAAAAAAAATTATGAATAAATATTTGATAATTATATTAGTTTTTGTCTTTTTATTTTCTTGTGAAAATGAGGAAAATGTAATTGAACCAATAAGTCTTTCGGAAAACATAGAGATTTATGAAAGAGATTTAATAAGCAATGATTATATATTTGTTGTTGAGAACTCATCAACCTATTCATATTTAATCAATAAGGAAGGTTATAAAATTTATGAATGGAATTTTGAAACTAGCTCTGGAAATGATCTGGAAATTTTATCTGATGGAAGTATAATTGGATTATTTAAAGACAATAATGCAACGATTGATTTTGGCGGTTTTGGCGGAACCGGTAAAATAATCGATATAAATAATAACACAACTTGGGAATATACTGTTAGCGACGATAATTCCATAGCTCATCACGATATAGAAATTCTTCCAAATGGAAATATTTTAATGATGATATGGGAAAGAATTCCAATTGATGAAGCCCTAGCAAATGGAGTTGATTTTAATACAGATATTTTTACTGAAAAAATAATTGAAATTAATCCAACGACAAATAATATTGTTTGGCAATGGCGAAGTTGGGAACACATAATTCAAGATAAATTTGAAGATTTACCCAACTTTGGAGACATAAATCAAAACCCTGAAAAAATAAACATTAATTATTCGATTGATAACCCTCCAGGCGGAAGCTTTTTTATAAATGGTGACATAATGCATGCAAATGGATTGGACTATGACCCAATAAATGATGTAATCTATTTGAGTGTCAATTACTATGACGAAATTTGGGTAATTGACCATAGTACAACCTCTGAAGAAGCTCAATCAAGTAATGGTGGTAATTATAATAAAGGTGGGGACTTAATTTACAGATTTGGCAACCCAAATACATATAATAGTTTGGGAACTAAAATATTTGATAAAAATCATTTTCCTAATCTGCTTGAGGATGGTGTTTTGGGTGAGGGAAATGTTTTAGTATATGTTAATGGCAACTCTGATGAACAATCGATTATATATGAATTGGAGATGCCAGAAAGTTTTAATTTGCAGTCAAATTTTAATAATGAGCCGAATATTATATGGAGTTACATTAACGAGGATATATTCTCAGGCAAATTGTGTGGTGCTATTCGACTTTCAAACGGAAATACACTAATAACTGAATCTGATTATGGATTGTGGGAAATTACATACGATGGAAATATCGCTTGGAAATACAGAAAAGATGAGACAACAAACTTTATTTGGAGATCTTACCACTACTCACCTGTCGGAGAGGTTAGTGAAAATCTTGGACTTGTTAATGACTAAACTATGCCATTATGGCATAAATAATTATTTGGCATTTTTATTGAATATATAAACTGGAATTAGAATAAAAAATTAAAGCAATGAAAAAAGGTAATATTAATGTTTCGGTTGAAAATATTTTCCCTCTTATTAAGAAGTTTTTATATAGTGATCACGAAATATTTTTAAGAGAACTTATAAGTAACGCTACTGATGCTACAATCAAATTAAAACACATTGCAAGTATTGGCAAGGAAAAAATAGATGTTGGCAACCCTATAATAGAGGTTAAAGTAGATAAAAAAGCAAAAAAACTGCACATCATTGATCAGGGTATTGGTATGACTTCTCAAGAAATTGAAAAATATATTAATGAAGTTGCATTTTCTGGTGCTGAAGAATTTCTTGATAAATACAAAGATACAGCCAAAGATTCAGGTATTATTGGGCATTTCGGTTTAGGTTTCTATTCTGCTTTTATGGTTGCAGAAAAAGTTGAAATAATTTCGAAATCCTATAAAAAATCTGCTGCAGCCCACTGGACATGTGATGGCTCACCAAATTACACGTTAGAAAAATCAGACAGAAAAGAAAGAGGAACTGAAATAATATTACATATTGATAAAGATTCTAAAGAGTTTTTAGAAGAGAATAAAATTTCTGAATTACTTTCTAAGTATAATAAATTTATGCCTATTCCAATAAAATTTGGAACTAAGGAGGAAACACTACCAAAGTCTGAAAATGCAAAAGAGGATGAAAAACCAAAAACTATTGTTGTTGACAATATAATTAACAATCCAAGCCCAGCGTGGACAAAACCCCCAAAAGATTTGAAAGATGATGATTACAAGAGTTTTTACAGGGAGTTATACCCGATGCAATTTGAGGAGCCTTTATTTAATATACACCTAAACGTCGATTACCCATTTAATCTAACAGGAATATTATATTTTCCCAAAATTTCTAATGACTTAAATATCCAAAAAGATAAAATACAACTTTATCAAAATCAAGTTTTTGTAACAGATAATGTTGAAGGGATTGTGCCTGAATTTTTAACACTTTTGCGTGGTGTAATTGATTCTCCAGACATTCCCCTGAATGTTTCAAGGTCATATCTACAAGCTGATGGTGCTGTAAAAAAAATATCAGCCTACATAACAAGAAAAGTTGCCGATAAACTCAATAGTTTATTCAAAAAAGACAGAAAGGGTTATGAAGAAAAATGGAATGATATAAAGCTAATTATTGAATATGGGATGTTAAGTGAAGAAAAGTTTTTCGAAAAATCAGAAAAATTTACACTTTACCCGTCAGTAGACGGAAAATTTTACACATATGAGGAGTTGTTCAATAAAATAAAAGCTAAACAAACAGATAAAGATGACAAATTGATTATATTGTACGCTTCAGATAAAGAATCTCAGCATAGCTATATTGAAAAAGCAAAAAATAGAGGTTATGAAGTACTTCTACTAGATTCTCCAATTGTAAGTCATCTAATTCAAAAACTTGAATCAACAAAAGACAAAATTTCATTCGCTAGGGTTGACTCCGATCACATTGATAATCTGATTAACAAAGACAAAAAACAGGTTTCCAAGCTTGACGATGAACAAAAGAAAAATCTTGAAGAATTGGTAAAATCTATTATTGGTGAGGATAGGTTTGTGGTAAAACTCGAGGCAATGGATTCTAAAGAAAATCCATTTATTATTACCAACCCTGAGTTCATGAGAAGAATGAAAGAAATGCAGCAAACAGGCGGTGGTGGGATGTTTGGAGCCGGAAATATGCCAGAAATGTATAATTTAGTTATTAATACAAATTCTGAAATTATTTCTTCAATAGTTAATACCAAAACAAAGAAAAAACAAGAGAGGCTGATTAATCAGAGTTTAGACTTGGCAAAATTATCACATGGGCTTCTAAAAGGTGAAGAACTTACAAATTTTATTTCTAGAAGCTTTGAAATAATTAAGTAATAGTTGTGTAAATAGTTCACATTTTATATGGCTGCTTTTTTATTGCTATCTTTAGAGCCTTGAATTATGCTTTTGAGGTTTAGTTTGAAGGAATAATTCAAAACTTTGAAAACCTAAAATATACATCACATTGAATAAAGTAATTAAATTCATACTCGTTTTAGTTTTGTTTTTTTTATTCGGTGAGTTAAATGCACAATACAGTAAAAGTCATTACATTCCCCCAATTACTTCAACGGGAAATGGAGCTGCAGCCCCTCTAGACCAGTTTTTATATATTTCTACCCCCAGCGAAACTCCTGTAAATGTTACCATTAAACCACTTGGCTCAACGGAAATTAATGGAACAGCATCCAATACCAACCCATGGATCTATAATATTGGGACAGGCTCAAATACAAATTTGATTATCACAACAAATAATCTTGATGGAAACTCATTTTCAAATAAAGGGTTTATTGTTGAAGCAGAAGACTTAGTATATGTTTCTGTACGACTGTTTGCTGGAAGCTATTACCAAGCAGGTAGTGTGGTAAGTAAAGGAACCGCTGCATTGGGAACAGAATTTAGAGCCGGAAGCTTTGAAAATGAAGGTAATTTAACCGGAAATACCCCTGCCAACTACACCAATTTTATTTCAGTTCTTGCTACTCAGGACAATACTACTGTTAACTTTAGTGAATTTGGAAATGGTGTGACTATTATTAATGGGATTCCAACAAATAATATAATTTTAAATTCAGGTGAAACATATTCCATAGCAATTACACCATACCCAAGCTCAACAAATTCTGCCAATGCTTCTGGCCTGATTGGAACTTTAATTCAATCTGACAAACCTATAGCTGTTAATTCAGGTTCATTTAATGGTAGTAATTCGAACTACAATGAAGGGGGTGGTCAGGATTTGGGAATTGATCAAGTTGCACCTTCAAATATTATTGGAGATGAATATATTTTTGTCAGGGGTCTAGGGCCTGATGAAGTTGAAAGACCGTTAATTGTAGCCCATGAGGATAATACTGAGATATTTGTGAACGGAAATTTACAAACTGTAATTAATGCTGGAGATTATTACTCAATACCATCTACTTTTTATGGTGTAAGTTATTCTAATACAGTATATAACGGATTTGGAAATGT
>Ga0160422_10003256_pt1 | contig 10063 bp, 7 predicted proteins | sample Fk160mmetaG_FD_108192 | JGI IMG/M metagenome (GOLD analysis project Ga0160422, IMG submission 108192) | Marine microbial communities from the Central Pacific Ocean - Fk160115 60m metaG | ecosystem: Environmental > Aquatic > Marine > Oceanic > Photic zone | place: The Central Pacific Ocean... | reverse complement strand
CTCTGGTGAAGCTACAAAGGCATGAGTATTTGGATTACCGTCTGCTCTTTTTGCAAAATTTCTATTAAATGAATGAATTATTGAATTTTTTTCTTCCTTGTCAGCATCTTTTCTAGCCCATTGTCCGATACAAGGTCCACAAGCGTTTGTAAATATTTTAGCATCAAGTTTTTCAAAAATGTTAAGTAATCCATCTCTTTCTGCTGTAAATCTTACTTGTTCAGATCCGGGGTTTATTCCAAACTCTGCTTTAGTTGAAAGATTTTTTTCTAATGCTTGATTGGCGATTGATGATGCTCTAGACAAATCTTCATATGAGGAATTTGTACATGAGCCAATTAATCCCCATTCAATTTTTTGAGGCCAATCATTTTTTTGGAGAGTTTCAGCCATCTTGCTTACAGGTGTTGCGATGTCTGGGGAAAAAGGGCCATTGATATGTGGCTCCAACTCTGATAAATTAATTTCAATCAACTCATCAAAATATTTTTCAGGATTTTCATAAACTTCAGGGTCTCCAGTAAGATAATCTTTTATTTTATTGGCTTCATCAGCAATCAAATCTCTTCCTGTAGTTCGTAAATATTTTTCCATTGAGTTGTCATAACCAAAGGTTGAAGTAGTTGCTCCAACTTCTGCACCCATATTGCAGATTGTTCCTTTTCCAGTGCACGAAATTTCCTTTGCTCCAGGACCGAAATATTCAATAATTGCACCAGTACCGCCTTTAACAGTTAAAATTCCAGCAACCTTTAGTATAACATCTTTGGCAGCAGTCCAACCTGAAAGTTTACCAGTTAGTTTAACCCCTATAATTTTTGGAAATTTAAGTTCCCAAGCCATTCCAGCCATAACATCAACAGCATCGGCACCACCAACACCAATAGCAACCATTCCTAAACCTCCAGCGTTTACTGTGTGAGAGTCAGTTCCAATCATCATTCCACCGGGGAATGCATAATTTTCTAATACAACTTGATGAATTATACCAGCACCAGGTTTCCAAAATCCTATACCATACTTATTTGAAACTGATTCTAAAAAATTAAAGACCTCATTACTCGTATTTATTGCATTCTGTAAATCCTCGTTAGCTCCAATCCTAGCTTGTATTAGATGGTCGCAATGAACAGTGGTTGGAACAGCAACTTTTTTCTTACCAGCTTGCATAAACTGAAGTAGAGCCATTTGCGCCGTAGCATCTTGACAAGCAATTCTATCTGGTGCAAAATCTACATAGTCTTTAGCTCTTATGAATGGTTTTGAGAGTTTTTTATCCCAAAGATGAGAATATAGAATTTTTTCTGATAGGGTTAATGGATGATTACAGACTTTTCTAGCACTATCAACTTTTTGTTTGATAGAGCTATAAACTTTTTTTATCATCTCTAAATCAAATATCATAAATCTATATCAAGTACAAAGCTAATAAAAAACCCCCAATTAAGGGGGTTTTTACTTAGTAGCGGGAGCAGGACTCGAACCTGCGACCTTCGGGTTATGAGCCCGACGAGCTACCTACTGCTCTATCCCGCGAAATGGAAGGCGAATTTACAATTTTTTGATTTTATAACAAAAATTATTGAGTATTACTACCAACAAGTTAAATTTGTGTCGTGTTTAAATCAGGCTTTATAAATCTAATAGGTTTACCTAATGCGGGAAAATCTTCTTTAATTAATAGTTTATTGGAGCAAAATTTTTCAATTGTTACTAAAAAAGCTCAAACAACTAGGCATAGAGCATTTGCCATACTAAATGGGAAAAATTTCCAAGCAATTATTTCAGACACACCAGGTTTTACTAATCCAAAAAATAAAATTCACGACTACATGAATAAAAAAATCTTGGACTCCTTCAAGGATGCAGATATTATTTTATTCGTTGTTGAATTAGGAATTAAAAATAAAAAAGATGATAAATTAATTGAAAAATTAAAAAAATCTAAAGTACCTCTTTTATTGGTATTAAATAAAATGGACAAAATAAATCAAATCAAATTAGAAGAAGAAATTGAATTTTGGTCATCTGAATTGAAAAACATTGAGATTTGGGTAATATCAGTAAAAGAAAATTTTAATATCAACAGTTTGAAAAAAAGATTAATTGAGTTACTTCCTGAAGGTCCTAAATACTTCCCTGTTGATACATGGACAGATAAAAATGAAAGATTTTTTGTTAATGAAATTATAAGAGAAAAAATTTTTAAAATTTACAAACAAGAAATTCCATATTCATGTGAGGTTATTACCGAAAGTTTTAAAATGAAGAATAAAATTCTTAAAATTTCATCAATTATAATTGTCGAAAAACCTTCACAAAAAGGTATAATTATAGGAAATGCAGGTGAAACTATTAAGAAAGTAGGGATTGAGTCAAGGAAAGATTTAGAAATATTTTTTAATAAAAAAGTCTTCTTAAATCTTGAGGTTAAAATCATAAAGGATTGGCGAAAAAACAATAACCATTTAAAAAAGCTGGGTTATAATTAAATGAATAAAATTATTGCTATAGTAGGAAGGCCGAATGTTGGTAAATCAACACTGTTTAATAGACTTATAAAAAGGAATGAAGCTATCGTAGATTCTGAAAGCGGTGTTACTCGAGATAGGCATTATTCGTTGTCTGATTGGAATGGAAAAGTTTTTACCCTGATAGATACCGGTGGTTATGTAGTTGGAGGTGATGATAATTATGAAAAAGAAATTGACAATCAAGTAATGATTGCTATTAATGAATGCGATAAAATAATATTTGTTGTTGATGTAAACGATGGAGTTACTTCTATGGACATAGAGATAAGTAAATTACTAAGAAAGACAAATAAAGATATTATTGTAGCTGTAAACAAGGTAGATAAAACAACTATGATTAATGAATCAATGGAGTTTTTTTCTTTAGGGTTTGAAAATGTGTTTGGTATTTCTGCTGTGAATGGAAGTGGTACTGGTGATCTATTAGATAAATTAGTTTTTGATTTTGAAATTGAAAGTTCTGAGTTAAAGGAAGAAATACCATCTTTTGCTGTTGTTGGACGGCCCAATGCTGGAAAATCAACTTTTATAAACACCTTGTTGGGGGAAAATAGAAATATAGTAAAAGATGAGCCTGGAACAACAAGAGATAGTGTAGATGCCTACTACAACAAGTATGGTTTGGGATTTAAATTAATTGATACTGCAGGAATAAGGAAGAAATCAAAAATTAATAATAATCTTGAATTTTATTCGGTTGTTAGATCAATAAAATCTATTGAAAATTGTGATGTTTGTTTATTAATAGTCGATGCGACACGAGGTTTTGATACACAAATCAAAAATATTTTCTGGCTTGCGCACAGAAGAAATAAAGGAATCGTAATACTAGTTAATAAATGGGATTTAGTTAGTACTGAAAAAAAATCTACAATAGAATTTGAAAAAAAGATAAAAGATGAAATTAAACCTTTCACTGACGTGCATATCGTTTTTATTTCTTGTTTGAAAAAACAAAGAATTTTAAAATCATTGAAACTTGCTATTTCAACATATGAAAACAGGTCACGAAAAATTAAGACTAGTCAACTCAATAATGATTTATTACCAATTATAGAAATGAATCCTCCACCCTCAAATAAAGGTAAGTTTGTAAAGATTAAATATTGTAGTCAAATACCATCTCATTATCCACAATTTGTGTTTAGTTCAAGCCTTCCACATTATATGAAAGAACCATATAAAAGGTTTTTAGAAAACAAAATAAGAGGTTTATATAATTTTACTGGAAGTCCAATTAATATTTACAGCAGAAAAAAGTAATTACAACTCTCTTTCTATTCCTATTAATTTTTCTTTTATTTTTTCAAGCTTTTTTAGTGCTTTAACAATATCCTTATTAGAATTTAGTTTTTTTCTCGCCCCTTCAATCTTAAAACCTTTCACTTTAACTAAATCATGGATTAATTTTATATTTTTTACATCAGTTGCTGTATATTTTCGAGTTCCTTTTAGATTTTTTTTTGGGTTAAGTATTTCGAATTCTTTTTCCCAAAACCTAAGTAGAGATGGTTTTATTTTAAAAGCATCTGAAATTTCTCCAATATTATAATATAATTTTTCTGGAAGATTAAACTCCATTTCTAATCTAGTGATTGGTTTTCTTGAACAGAAATTCGTAACATTTCATCAAATTCTTCTGGTGTCAAGTTGCCATAAAAATAATTTATAGGATTTACTTTTTTACCATCTTTATGGACTTCATAATGTAAGTGAAGCCCTTTTGACCTGCCAGTGTTTCCAACAAAACCTATTATATCACCTTTTTTAACTACCTGGCCTCTTTTTACATTGTAAGAGTTTAAGTGAGCATAAAGTGTGATATACCCATAACCATGATCAATCCTTATGTGCTTTCCATAACCTGATGACCGACTATCTGCTCTTATTATTTTCCCATTACTTGCTGCATAAACAGGAGTATTCCTTGGTGCAGAAAAATCCATGCCCATATGCATTTTTCTGGATTTGTCAAATGGATCGGTTCTCATTCCAAATCCGGATGCCATTCTAGTCAAATCATTATTTTTAATAGGCTGGATTGAAGGAATTGCTGCTAGCATTTTTTGTTTATCCTCTACAAGTTTCTCGATATCATCTAGAGACTTTGACTGTATTACAAGTTGTTTTGTTAGAATATCAATTTTTTTAGTAGTTTCAATTACAAGCTCTGAATTTTGATAACCTTCTAAATTTGAGTACCTGTTAACACCTCCAAAACCTGCTTTTCTAACATCTTGATCAATTGGATTAACTTCAAATAAAACCCTGTAAATATTATTATCTCTTTCTTCTATATTTTCAAGAACCATTTCTAATTCACTAAGTTTTTTACTGAGCAAATCAAATTGTAATTTATAATTGGTTAATTCTCGGGATTGGCTTAGTTCTGTTGGTGTATTTAGCAAAGGTGTACTTAATAAAATCAATAGACATACCAATCCAAAGAAAAATGATGCTAAAATAAATGATAAAAAATTCAAAAACTTATCTTTTGTAGACAGTCTCAACTCTTTGTATGATAGGGAATTTTTATCGTAATAATACTTAGAATTACTCATAAAAGAATGACTTTTGTTTAAGTTGTCACTATTTATTTTTTACTTTGTAAATATAAAAATTCTATTTGTAACATAAATTTCAATGGATTCTAATTTAGTCAGACATAATTTTATAAAATTTTTTGAGGATAAGAACCATACTTTTATAAAATCATCCCCTATTGTTGCCAAAAATGATCCTTCATTGATGTTTACTAATGCAGGAATGAATCAATTCAAAGATGTTTTTTTGGGAAATAGAAAATATAAAACAAAAAGAGTAGTTAATTCACAAAAATGTTTAAGGGTTTCTGGTAAACACAACGATTTGGAGGAAGTTGGTATTGATCATTATCATCACACAATGTTTGAAATGCTTGGCAATTGGAGTTTTGGAGATTATTTTAAAAAAGAAGTTATTAGTTGGAGTTTAGAAATTTTAACAGACGTTTATAAACTCAATAAAGACTGCTTATATGTGACAATATTTAAGGGTGATAAAAAAGATAATTTAGATAAGGATACTGAAGCTTACAAAATATGGGCTGACATAATTGATGCTGATAAAATTGTTTTAGGTGACAAAAAAGATAATTTTTGGGAGATGGGTGATACTGGTCCATGTGGACCCTGCTCTGAAATTCATATTGACCTAAGATCTGATAAAGAAAAAAATAAAATATCTGGAAAGGAATTAGTTAATAAAGATCATCCGGATGTAATTGAATTATGGAACTTGGTTTTTATACAATTTAATAGAAAAGCTAATGGTAATTTGGAAGAATTACCTGAAAAGCATATTGACACCGGAATGGGCTTGGAAAGATTAGTTAGAATTATCCAAAAAAAACAATCTAATTATGAAACTGATATTTTTACTCCAATTATTAATGAAATAGGTAATATTACTGGTTATGGATATGGAAATAATGAGCAGTCTGATATAGCATTTAGAGTTATTGCAGACCATGTTCGAGCAGTCTCCTTTTGTATTGCTGATGGACAGATAACTGGAAACACAGGACCGTCTTATGTGATTAGGAGAATACTTAGAAGAGCAATAAGATATGGATACACCTTCTTAAACCAAACCAAACCATTTATTCATAAACTTGTACATGTGATTTCGAATCAATTTGCCAGTCATTTTGATGAAATTAGTCTCCAAAAAGAATTAATTGAGTCAATTATTTTGGAAGAGGAAAAATCTTTTTTAAAAACACTTGAGTCAGGTATTCAAAGACTTAACACTATGATAAAAAAATCTGATTCCAATAATATTTCTGGGAAACAGGTATTTGAACTTTTTGATACTTATGGGTTTCCACCTGATTTGACATCATTAATTCTTAGAGAGAACAATTTATCATTTAATTTAGATGAATTTGACAAAGAACTACAAAAACAAAAAGAAAGATCAAAAATGAAATCTAAAACTATTAATTATGATTGGGTTATTTTGAATAAAAATCAATCTGATAATTTCTGCGGTTATGATAAACTAAAGTTGAAAACTAAAATTAATCAGTATAGATATATTAATATAAAAAACAATGAGTCATGTCAATTTGTGTTAGAGGATTCACCATTTTATCCTGAGGGAGGTGGTCAATCAGGTGATAAAGGAAAAATAATTTTTAATAAAAATCAAGAGATTTTTATTTATAACACTATTAAAGAAAATGGAAAAATTATACATTTTTCAGAGAAACCAAGTTTTGATATTACAACAGATGTAGAGGTAGAAGTAGATAAAATTCATAGAAACGAATGTTCAGCTAACCATAGTGCTACACATTTACTTCATGAGGCATTAAGAAATATTTTAGGAAAACATGTTGAACAAAAGGGCTCTTCGGTGTCTGCAAATGGATTAAGATTTGATTTTTCACATTTTAAAAAAATTGATATTAATCAGATAAAAGAAATTGAAAATTATGTAAACAATAAAATTGATTTATCAATTGATTTGATTGAAAACAGAAACGAAGACTACAAAAGTGCTTTAAATAATGGAGCAATAGGTCTTTTTGGTGAAAAATATGGAAAAAAAGTAAGAACAATTAAGTTTGGAGATTCTTATGAGTTGTGCGGTGGAACTCATGTGAAGAACACTTTAAATATTAGAAATTTTTTGATCACATCCGAAAGTTCGATTGCTTCGGGAATTAGAAGAATTGAGGCTATTTCAGGAAAAAAATCTATTGAATATTTAAATGATAGAAATAATGAGATAAATAATCTCAAAATAATCTTATCTAATAATAAAAAACCTGTTGAATCAGTTAAAGAATTAAAAAATGAAAATTCTAAGCTTTCTAAAGATTTAAAAAGAAATCAAATAAAATTATTACAATTTTACTCTGAACTTTATTTAAAAAAAATAAAAAAACTAAATGATACTAATCTAATTATTGAGAGTGTTGATCTTGACAAAAATTTTATTAAGTCATTATCATTCGATTTAATTGGTAAGACTGACAATACAATCATCTTGTTATATTCAAAGGAGTCTAATAAATTAAACCTAACTTGTAATATTTCTAAAACCTTGTGTGAAGACAGTGAGATTGATGCATCAGTTATCATCAAAGAAATATGTTCACTAGCTGGTGGTGCAGGAGGGGGACAAAAAAATTATGCTAGTGGGTTAATTACCTATACTGATAACATAAAGAAAATTATAATTGATATCTTAAAAAAAATTATAAGTTTATAGCAGGATAGGATTCTAAAATTTTAGCAACAAAATTTTTAATTAATTCATCTCTAGACAACTTATTGGAATAAAGTGAGCCTGTTCCATTCCCTTGCCATAATAATGAGTTTGTTTTTGAATCAATAACATCGATATACAGCAAACCAACTATCCTAGTATTAGGTCTGTATGTTGTATGCATTCTTGGTCCATACCAACCGACGTAAGGGTAGTCATCATGTCTATTAATGTAAATATCTTCCCTTGATTCAGTATTAAGGCTAATAATTAAATCAGGATTTGATGATATAACATATCCTTTTTCTTGCATTACTTTTTCAATTGAGCTTAAGATTCTTTTTTTGTCTAAATCGGAAATTTTAAGTTTTTCAATTTGATTTTTTGAAAAGGCAAATGACTTAAAGTTTGAAAAGTTTACTGAGGAATCAAAATCTGTGGAAACTTTAAGAGTAGAGCATGATACCAGAAATATTGTTAATAATAGTGATAATAAAGTACGATTCATTAAAATAAAATGACAATAATTATGCCTAAAATAATTTATTAAAAAACTAATTGATATTTTTAACAAATAATACATTAATGATTGAAAAAACAAATTACAATCTTAGGTTTATTATTTATCACGATAACAAGCTGTAGTGTTATAAAATTACCTTTCAAAGCATTAAAAAAAATTAACAAACCATCCATAAAAAAAAACAGTTCGAATAAGCTTGAAGCTTTTTTACGAAATATGTCTAATGATGAGAGAAAAAAATGGTATATAAAAACGTACTCAAAAATTGCTGTAGAACAAATGAATAAATATAAGATTCCTGCAAGCATAATTTTAGCTCAGGGATTAGTTGAGTCTGGTGCTGGAGCGAGTAATTTAGCTCTAAAGTCAAATAATCATTTTGGCATTAAGTGTCATCAGGATTGGAGCGGAAAAAAGGTTTATCATGACGATGATAAAAAAAATGAGTGTTTCAGAAAATATAAAAATGTTGTTGATAGTTACAAAGACCATTCTGAGTTTCTTAGTAAAAGAGGAAGGTATTCATTCCTGTTTAGGTTCCCTAATAATGATTATGTTAAATGGTCGTATGGGTTGAAAAAGGCTGGTTATGCAACTGACCCAAAATATCCAAATAAGTTAATAGATATGATTGAGAGTTATGATTTATGGAAGTTCGATGGGTCTAAAAAGAAAATATCAAAATCTAGAAAATCTAGAAAAGAAAAAAATAAAAATGAAAAAGTCCACACAGTTCAGAAAGGTGATACCCTATACTCAATTTCAAAAAAATATAATTCTTCAATTGAAATTATTAGAAAAAATAACAATTTGAAATCTGATATAATTTCAATTGGTCAAAAATTAAAGATTTAGCTACTTTTCAGAGCACTTTGTATCATATTCATTGAGTATTTGATATGATTTTTAATATTTTTATCTGAATATTTTTTTAAGGCTTTATTTAAATCTTTATTTAAATCCATCAAAACACCCATAGTGACGGATCTAATATCGGAAACATCAACCTTTATTGTAGTTGTGTAACCAGACCAAGACCTTGAACTGACCGATTGCTCATTTTTCATTATATAATCAAGTCTTGATATATAACTTTTTTGAAGATTCCGACGGTAAATATCAATTGATTGGCCATTTTTAATTTCAGCCCATATGCCATTTTTAAGATCGTTCATCATCTCATTTAATGAGTAAGAATTTTTTCCGTTAAGAGCTTCATTTTCAATCATTCTCGCCATCCTACCAAAATCTAAAAGTCTATTAAGGTAGCTTGATTGCATAGACCGAATTCTATTCGTTGTACCTGCGTATTCAATTTTATTTAGAATATTTTTATCTATCATCCAATAAGGAGTTTGAAACAAATGTTTGTTTAAAAAGCTTAAGCATTCCTTTTGATGGCTCTTTTCAACATGAGTATATACTGCACCATCCTGATCAGCTGTCTTATAAAATTGATAAACTCCACCGATATTTGTTACAACATGGCCCATATATCTTCTAAATTGTCCTAGAATTTGACCATATATATATTCCATCTCGTCATACGTCTCACCCTCATCAGTGGTCCATTCCATTAGCTTAGGAATAATTCTTTTTAAATTTTTAATACCATATTCACTGGCCTTTATAGCATTATCACCTAAATCCTCTGTCTGAGAACTTGGATCAATTGAACCACTTGGCCCAAATCTATAAGTTAAATCATTCTCTTTTTCTCTAATCCAACTTCTTAAAATTTCTTTCTCTT
>Ga0160422_10003254_pt1 | contig 10068 bp, 8 predicted proteins | sample Fk160mmetaG_FD_108192 | JGI IMG/M metagenome (GOLD analysis project Ga0160422, IMG submission 108192) | Marine microbial communities from the Central Pacific Ocean - Fk160115 60m metaG | ecosystem: Environmental > Aquatic > Marine > Oceanic > Photic zone | place: The Central Pacific Ocean... | reverse complement strand
TGGCCGACCCGATTGACCTGCCCAAGGCCATTGCGTCGACCATCGGACCGCGACAAAACACCACCTGAGGCGACAAACAGGCCTCCTGGTCGAAGCGGCACACATCCAGAGCGATCCCCTCGGCAATCGCCTCGGTGACCACGGCCCCATCGACTGCCGCAAAGCCAACCCGATGGCCGTGAAAAATAGATTGCTTGCCCGGGGGTACCGCCGACTCAAAATGATGCTCAACGTCTACCCCACCCCAGCCTACAAACACACTGCTCTCATCGAGAAATGCGGTCTCCACTGCTCGGTTTTCACTTGGCCACCACAACGATGCGCAGCACCCGGCCAGTTCGGCATCAATCCGCTCAAGGGTCTGAAGGTACAGCGGCAAAAAGGTGGGTTCTCGAGAACTTACTCTCCCCCAAAACGCACTTTTCACGAGTAGACTTCGCATCACTGTGAGGTGTGGCAGAGCAGGAATATTGCTGGAGAAGACGGCACCAACCAACTCCGGTCCAATTGCCATCGTGCGCCCGTCGCCAAAGAGGTGCGGGTTGGCCACAAAGCGATCCAGAACCTCTGGGTCACGAAATTCCGACCGCAATGTTCGCCAGATGTGCGTCGCCGTGGAGGAACGTTGCTCTAGATCGATCGATTCACGAACCATTGGGGCCGAGAAGCCGGTGACGCGCGGCAACAGCCTGAGTGCAAGCTGCCGTTCAGGCGTCTCATCGTCAAGCCAAGCGAGGGCAACGGCATCAAGGCTATCGACAATGGACCGTACAGTTCGGTCTCTCAGCACCCTCTCCTGCTGCTGTTTTAGGTAGCGACCTACATCGCGCACTGCATGCGGCGACAACATCGGCACCGTCACCTTTATGTCGCCGACCTGCAGGTCCGATTGGTCGCCGACTCGGTCGCGAATTTCGGCTGGGAGCCACCAGCCACGAACCTCCCTCATGCCGCCCCCCCGACGAGGGCGTCTACCGTTATCGAACACCCGCGGTCCGATGTGTTGACGGCCCGACCCAACACCTCAAACCCGTCCGCGTAGCACCTTCCGAGGTCATCGGTCTGAATCACGCAGGGTCGATCGAGGTTGGCCATGTCCAAATGCCGCAGAATCCCCACTTCGCCGTCTGGCACCGCCTCCATCGTGACCGGGTCAAACGCAGCCGTGGCAGTCCACGGCGGATTGACTTTCAATCGGGGCCCATTGGGTTTGCTGAATGTGTTGTCGTAAAACTGACTGGCCAGCTCCGTCATCCCCAGCAGGTTGATGTGATGGCTCTCCGGAACACCGAGAACACGTTCGAAGCCTTGAGCCAATTCCGACCGACTGACCGTTCGACTGCGCCCCTTGAACCCACCGGCATCCATGATGCGCGACCGGGCGGGCAGCGTGGTGGACCACCCCCGAGCATCGAGGGTATCGAGCAGGTGAACAAACCCAAAGCTCGCGCCGATGAGCGTGATGGGTTCATCGGACGACTCAAACACCTGAACCAACTCCGCCAGTTTTATGCCATCCGGCCCAACGAAAAAGCCCGAACCAATGGCTCCAAACTGATCGACCAACCGTTGCATTCCCCACGACATGATGAGGTGAGGCGCACTGGTCGGAGGAGGCGCCAGAACCGCGATCCGTGTGACGGTCGCGTCTGGAAACAGATGCCGCGTGGCATTCTCTCGAATCGCTTCAGCCATCACCTCCAGTCCATCGTGGCTGAACAAGGCTCGTCCGAACGACGTGCTGCTTGTTCCCGAAGTGCGGAATTCTGCCACAGCATCCGAACCGCTAAACAGCCGGTGCCGTTTGAATGCGGCCGTGAAAATGGGAGGAATGTCGAGCCAACTCTGCATCAACCGCGGCTCGAAACCCCGCGCCTTGGCCAGCGCTCCGTAGGCGTCAATCCGATCCATTTGCCACGAAACAAGTGCCTTGACTCGTTCAAGGTCGAGTTCCGGTGAAGCGATTGCCTGAAGCACCAGATCTTTCATTCGACCTCCGGAATGCGGTGAATCGCTATCATCTTGCCGTCCATCCACGCCTCGATGACCTCAGCTGCAGCGGAACGGTCACCGCTGATGGCTTCCACAAACCGTCGCACATCAATCGCCCCATCGAGCCACGCTTCCTGCGGCACCTGCCGAGCCCGCATCACGGCATGAATTCGCTCCATCGGGACCAGCGGAACAATCCAGTCATCGTCGCTGACGGACGGCAAGTCTCGCTCCGTTGCACTGAGCGACCGGTCAGCACTCCGATAAGCAAACAGGTTTGGTTCAGATCCGAACTTGCGGCGATAGGTGTAGCGAACGGCCGATAATCCGGCATTGACTCCGTCGCCCAACGCCATCGCCGTGGACCGGTAGCGACCGGTAACATCCCCTGCAGCAAACACGCCCTCGACCGAGGTCGAGCACCAAGGATCAATGGTGATAAACCCGTGGCCGTCGTCGTCGAGCCCCAAGGTGTCCCAGTCGCGCCGTGTTTGATTCTCCCACGCGTTGTAGTCCAGCAGGATTGCGGAACAATCGTGGGAATGCTCTTCGCCGTGTTCGTCGAGCCACTGGACACGTTCTACGCCGGTCGCGGCATCCCGCTCGAAGTCCGGAGCCGCCGGATCGTTACGGTCGCCTGCATCAAACCCAGCGGAGGTGCTCCCCTTGCCGTCCACTTGTTTCAGTCGACCTCGAACGACCCGACCGGGCAAATCGGGCAACTCCACCGCCAACGGCTCATCGAGCACCCAAAGAACGTCGGTGGCGCGTGCGAGCGGGCCTGCGAGTTCGGCGAGATGGGCAGACTTTCGGTTTCCAAAAACGACAACGCCTCGACGACCCGCCACTCGGATTCGGTCAAACAGTTTGGGGAAGTACTCGTACCCCATGTACGTCACAAACAACCCCCTCCCCAGAAAATGGCGCTCGTTAGAGAGCGGTCGCATTCCAGTGGCAACGACCACACTGAGCGCCCGAATCGCGGGTCCATCGGCTGTGTGTACGGAGAAGCCTGCATTCGATTTCCGAATCATGGTGACCCTGTGAGGCAACACCGGGATGGCATACCGTTCAAAATCCGTCATGATTCGAGTCACAAGGCCATCACCAATGTACCGATAGCCAGGGCCCGTAATGGAACACGTCCGCCATCCGGCGAGGCCTCCAATCGGTCCGGGCTCAAATACGGCCACTGAACACGGGAGGCTGCGATAGCTCTTTACCCAGCGGCACCGCACCGCCGCACTCATTCCAGCGGGCCCGCCACCAATAACAGCCACATCGACGTCGTACGGTGCCTCTGGATGGCGCATCAAATGGCTCCGGTCTCTGTCAAATAGGGGATCAGTCCACCGGCCTCGAGCACCGCGCTCCAGTACGGATCCAGCGCATGAAGTGCGATCGACCGGCCGGTTCGCTCGTTGGTGAGACGGTCCCCTTCGACCTTCAGGACGTCCCCGGGATCCGCTATTCCCGTCACGGACGGGGCGGTCCGTGCCGCGACGCCGAGGCACATCGCGTTCCGGAAAAAAATTCGACCGAAGCTCTCCGCCACAACGGCTCGCACCCCCGCCATCTTCAGCGCCGTCATGGTGGTTTCTCTCGACGAACCACAGCCAAAGTTCTTACCGGCGACGATGACTCGAGGCAGGTCCTCTTCCCGGTCATCCACAGACGCCAGTTCGCCCATAAATCCCTTTCGGACGGTGGTGGTGTCGAGACTGAAAAAGTAGCTCGGATGCAGCATGTCCGTGTTGATGTCGTCGCCAAACACGACCGCTCGACCCGAAATCATGGCATCACTTCGCGGGGATCTGTGATTCGACCGGTCAGCGCGGCCGCGGCGGCGGTCAGGCCGCTGGCCAAATAGACCCGAGCTGTGGAGTCGCCCATCCGACCACGAAAGTTGCGATTTGATGTGCTCACACACACTTCACCGGCTGCCAACAAACCCTTATCAATGCCGCCACATGCCCCGCAGGATGGATTGGTAATGACGGCACCGGCATCGATGAGCGAGGTCAACCACCCCGCCTCCATTGCTGCGCGATACACCGCCTGCGAAGCGGGTGTGACCACCAGCTTCAGGTACGGCGACACCCGCTGGCCGTGGAGCAACATCGCAGCGTCTCGGATTTCCTCGAGACGCCCACCTGCACAACTGCCGATGAACACCTGATGAACCCGTTCGCCGCTCACATCATCAATGTCCTCAACATTTGCCGGTGAATACGGAATCGCAATTTGGGGCGCCAGAGCCCCAACGTCAACCGAATGCACCGCGTCATACACTGCATCGCGGTCGGGCGCGAGGTCCACGCCCTTCGGCCATTCGCCGCCGTTCGATTCGTAAAACGCCTTCGTGAGTTCATCTGGGACCCAAATGCCATTCACAGCACCGCAGTCTACCGCCATGTTCGTCAAGGTTAACCGCCCGTCCATTGGAATCGGACGGCCCGACGTCTGGTCTTCGAATTCGAGAGCCTTCCACCCCGCGCCCCCTTCTCCGTACGTCTTCATCATCCACAGGGCGAGGTCCTTGCCGCGTACATGGTCCGCCAACGAGCCCCGCATGACAATCTTGTCCGACGTGGGAGTACGCAGATGGGTCGTGCCCGTTTGGAGAACCGCCAGAATATCCGTCGACCCCATTCCGGTCGCAAAGGCGCCGAGCGCACCGGCCATGGTGGTGTGCGAGTCGGCACCAACCACGATTGAACCGGGCACACACCGTGGACTCTCGACCAACAACTGATGGCAGATCCCACGCATCATCTCGAAGGTTCCTCCCGCGGAGGCACCAATCCCGTGTTCCTCCACAAAATCCAAGAACCGCCGGAGTACGTTGGCCCGGTCCACCGACGATGGTGGAGCGAAATGATCCGCAACCAAAAACAAACGCTCGGGGAACGCCAGCGGCTTTCCTGCATTGGCGAATCTGTCCACAACCAACGCAATGGTCGCATCATGGCCCAGCAGCAAGTCCGGTTCGACCTCAAACCACTCCGAACCCGGCATTCGACTCCCGGTTCGTCCTCGGTTCAATATTTTTTCAGTCAGCGTCTGACTCATTTGCGTCCCAAGACCATTTCGTGCGCCCAGAGTAGCACTTGAGAAACTGCGACCCCTTGAGCAGCCTGTCGATGCCTCGCTTCGGCCTCAAGGAGCGCATCGAATGCAGCCGAATCCTGTTTCATCGCCTCCGCTTGTACGCGACTGCGAAGCGCATCGAGTTCGGCAGGAGTGAGCACCACCTCCTCGGCGTCGAGGAGTGCGGCGAGATGGGCGGTTCCTGAGTGCTTACCCAGCAACAGCGTGCGCTCGCGTCCAACACGGTTCGGCTCAATGGCTTCATACATTCCCGGGTCGGCAAGCACGCCATGGACGTGAATGCCACTTTCGTGGCGAAATGCATTGGCGCCCACAATCGGGTGTGCCGCCGGAACCGGTACACAGGCGGCTCGCTCCACGCGCTTGGACAACGCAGGCAGGCTCGAGAGTCGGACACCCGTCTTCAAGCCCAACAGGGTCTCGGTGGACACAACCACCGACCCCAAGTCGGCATTTCCTGCCCGCTCACCCAGACCATTCACGGTCACAGTGGGCCACCGCACACCGGCCTCGATGGCCGCGACCGTGAGTGCCGTAGCCATGCCAAAGTCGTTGTGGCAATGAACACCCAGTTCCGGACCACCCCTGAGGCGGTGCATCATCCACTGCACCAAGGCACGCCATGCCTCAGGGGATTGACTGCCAACGGTATCCGCCAAGTAGACCCGGTCCACGCCGAGGGCTGTGGCTGCATCCACGAGGGCACTGAGATTTTCCTTGCTGGCCCGCGATGCATCTTCGGCGACCACTTCAATGGAGGCCCGACCGCCAATCAAGTCGACGCATTCACCAAGCGTGTCGAGCAGTCGACCTCGTTCGATCCCCAGCCGTTTGCTCAGGTGGCCGTCCGAGATGGGGCAGATGATAAAGATCGCGCCTACCCCACAGTCCATGGCGAGCCGCACCATATCCGGCCGACACCGAACCGACGCACCGACCACCATACGTTGGCACTGCGCCACTGCCTCGCGGAGAAAACGCTGCTCGTCCACGTTGACGGCTGGCATACCCGCATCCGCCATGGCAACGCCGGCATCGTCAAGGCTGAGGGCAATCTCCAGCTTTCTACCCGGCGGCATCGACACGCCGGCTGTTTGGTCGCCTTCACGCAGCGTGCAATCGACCACTCGCACGCGGTCAGTCACGGTTCGCCCCTCAACCAACTCTTTCGGACAACGGGCCCGCGCAGCGTACGCTCCTCATCCAAGGCATCCATGTAGTCCACTTGATCACCAATCTGAAGCGTTGGCGCTGCATGACCGCGCCGTCGAGCCAACTCTTTGCGTCGAGAGAGGCAGTGAGAGCGTCCTTCTGCAGGTGCATTCCATTGCCGCGGATCCTTAGCCAAAAAGCAGAAGTTCATGCACTTGAGGTGCTGAAGGTGTCGCTCAAAGTCTGCAATTCCGCCTTCGTCCCGTTCATCGCCAAAATACCCATTGATTTTGAAGCCAAGGCTCGAATAGGTGTCGGCACGATCCCCACCGTGTGCACGGTAAAAATCCATGAAACAGTCGCGGTCGGTGACCATGTTGTAGCTGCTCGGCGTTTCAAACTGGGGGGATCCGGGCTCAAGTTGAACCGTCCACGTCATGACCCGCCGCGCATTGGCGTATCGGTCTGCAATGATGTGCTTCATTGCCGCAGTCTTTTGCGCACTCTCGACGTTTTCCCCCGGCAGGGCAAGGCTAAAAAAGACATCAAAGCTGATGCGCTCCTCCTCCAGCCACTCCAGCGCCTGAAACATCTCGGCATCCGTGTAAAACGGTTGCTTATTTTGCTTGCGGACTCGCTCATCGCCGGCATCGGGACTGATTGCCAGATACGATTCGGGGCTCGGGAAGGTTCGACGAAAATCCTTCACGAAACGCTGAGTCGGAAGACCCCAGCACTCAAAATAAAAGTCCACGTCAAGCCGGGCCTTGCGAATCGCCTCAAAGACCGACAGATAGTAGTCGTCCTTCCACGGCACCGGATCAAAACACAAGGACATGGTCTTGTAGCCCCAGTCCATGGCGGCTCTGATGTCGTCGAGCACGCGTTCAGGGTGGCGCCAGGTCACCTTTGCCGTTCCGTTGATTTTGCGTAGCGTTGCCTGATTACCGCCGCAGAAGGTGCACTTCCACGGGCAACCCCGACCGGTAAATAACGGAAAAAAGGACCGCCCCATGGCCAACATCGACGTGTTTTCTTCGGGGGTGTATTCCCGACCGTAAGCGAGTGGAAATCCAAACGAGCGGGCATAACGCGAGGCATTCCTGAGCGGCATAAGGTCCCCGAATCGCAAATCATCCAAGGGCGGAACCATGCCATCGGCAAACACAATGCCGCGGGTTTCCTTGATTTCGTCTCCGACCCGGACAGCTAGATTCGGAACGCTTTCCACGGGGCCATGTTCAGCAAGCGTGGACACAAGTTTTCGCACTACTCCCTCGCCGTGCCCGAGCACCACCGCGTCGATAAACGGAAACGCCTCCAGAATTTCCCGGGCGAAATACGCCGCAGTGACGCCGCCCAAGAACACGAACGCCTCGGGATGAGTGCGCTTCATCTCCCTCGCCATCTCGATCGAATCGAAGCTCTGGTAGTGCCAGTACAGGCTGATGCCGACCGCCCGGATTCGGTGATTGGCGTAGGTCTTCGGTATGGGTGTTGTGGGATCTTCAAGCCACTCCACACCCGCATGCGCCAGCTCGACCCGCCACCCATCCTCAAGCAACAAGTTTGCCAACGCGACAAGCCCCATAGGCATGTACGTGATGTTAAAAAAATCACCTAGGGGTAGGTAGTGGTTGTCTGCCTTCGGCGTGTGCACAAAAAGGCAATCAAGGTCGGGTCGCATGGTGGGCCTTCGGTGCCTTGAATTTACCACTCTAAAAGGGCAATGCACGCAATAGACGCACACCTCATTGGACTCGCATCAGGGGCGGCTGACGACATTGGGGCTCGATCGCCCTCAATGTGGGAGTGGACCGCTTCTGCAGCGCCTCGAAAAACCAACGTTTTTTATGCAACCAGAAGCTTCCGGCCGGGACCAATCGCCGTTTCGTCTACCCCGGGCGCATCAGGTGAGGTCGAGCGCTTTTCCAGTAAGCGAAGAACCGTCGAAGGCTTGGTTTACGGTCGAGAGTGACAAAAGGCCGATCCGCAACCGCATCCACCCTAAAGTCCTCCCTTAGGGCAGAGACCATGCTGAGCAGCGCGGGGTTCACCGTGGCTGGAACCACAATCTCGCTTGCGCTTATTCGTCGCGCCTCATGCTCCAGAACCGCAACGGTGCTGCCGCGAAGGACGTCAATACCCATCTCGCTGAGGGTTTCGTAGATGAACACAAGGCGCTGAAACCCGTACCCCATGGCTTCGAGATGGTGGTCATCCCAGACAAAACAAATGGAGTCCCCGGCCCGCCGTGAGGCCAGCGCAGGGTGATCGATCGACAGCGCGTCCTCGTGTATCCAGAACAACCTGCGGATCATAGCGCTTGCCGGTTCGGAAACAGTCGAGCACTCAACTCGCCGTAGGTCGCATCAAGTGCCCGATTCGACTCCGGGCGAGTATCGATGTCTGGACCCGTGTACTTCGCCACATTCGCCAAGTTAAAGATGTAGGGTTTCCGGCTGAACGTGCTGGCTACCCACTGCCATGAGAGGTTGTTGCTGGCTGGGTCGCCATCGAGCAACCATGACATCATCCACTTCGCCCCAGACTGCCAGCGAACCCGACGCCAGTGCACGATGTACGAAGCCAGATACATCCGAGCGTGGTTGTGCAGATACCCCGTGGCCTGCAGGGTGTGGATAAAGGCATTTATGCATGCGACCTCTGTGTCGCCACGCAGGATGTCATCGGGCATATCGGCGCGGTAGTCGTCCTCACTCCAGCCTGTTTTGTGAGGTTCGATGCTGTTCCAGATGCGGTCGGGATGGGCCGCGTAGATGCGCTGCCAATAGTCGCGCCATGCGAGCTCTTGGATAAACTTCTCGATCCGTTCGGGATTGCCCGCGATCCGAATCGCTTCATCGCGAACGACTGCCAAGCTCAGCAGACCATGGCGGATGTAGGGCGACAACCCAGTCACTGCTCCATCCAAGTGGTTTCGTGTTCGGGCGTAGCGCAGAGGCTCGATCCGCTTCAATCGAGAGTGGGCTGCTGATCGCCCACCTCGAATCGGACTGGCGGACCGAGCCGAAAGCCACGGAGCGATGGAGGCAACATGGCCCACAAGCTCGGCTCGGTCCTTGAAATCAGTCTTCAGTTGAACTCGCTCGAGCACGGCCCCTCCATCGACGCAGACAGGGACACTTCATTTCGAACTTCTATTGCAAAGTGACCCTAAATCGCTCGATTTTTGAACCGATTCAAAACTTATTCAAGAATGAATATCTAACTTAGTCAGAATCTATTCATTTTTTTTCAGATCACGAGATTGGAGGTTTAATGGGCTAATTTTATGAATATTTCTACCCATTATATGTTCAATACATGTTCAAAATGTTGTCTAAACCTATTTATTCAAATATCTATGTTGTGCGGCCTGAGTCGTGTCGCGCATGACGGCTCGAAAACGCCATTTTGGAGGCATAAATGGACAAATCACTAATGCTCGACCCCGGCGATTTTGTCGGCGTCAGTTTCTGGATTATCTCCGCTGCGATGGTCGCGGCGACCTTCTTCTTCTTCATGGAGCGCGATCGCGCTGTTGGTAAGTGGAAGACATCTCTTTCCGTCGCATCTCTCGTGACCGGAATTGCGGGCCTGCACTACTTCTACATGCGAGACGTGTGGGTGGCAACGGGCGAGAGCCCCACCGTCTTCCGATACGTCGACTGGCTCCTCACCGTCCCGCTTCAAATCGTTGAGTTTTACCTCATTCTGGCTGCCGTAACTGTGGTTGCATCCAGTCTGTTCTGGCGACTCCTTGTGGCCTCGATCGTGATGTTGGTCGCCGGCTACCTTGGGGAAGTTGGT
>Ga0160422_10003253_pt1 | contig 10068 bp, 8 predicted proteins | sample Fk160mmetaG_FD_108192 | JGI IMG/M metagenome (GOLD analysis project Ga0160422, IMG submission 108192) | Marine microbial communities from the Central Pacific Ocean - Fk160115 60m metaG | ecosystem: Environmental > Aquatic > Marine > Oceanic > Photic zone | place: The Central Pacific Ocean... | reverse complement strand
TTACTCGCTAATCACTCAACAACCATTAGGTGGAAAGGCTCAATTTGGTGGTCAAAGATTCGGAGAAATGGAGGTTTGGGCTCTTGAAGCATATGGTGCTTCTAGTACACTTAGAGAAATTCTTACCGTAAAATCAGACGATGTAGTAGGAAGAGCTAAAACATATGAGGCTATCGTTAAGGGCGAATCGATGCCAACACCTGGATTACCCGAGTCATTTAATGTATTAATGCATGAGTTAAAAGGACTCGGACTAGATATTAGATTAGAAGAATAATAAATTTTACACACGAATTATGCGTAGAAAAAAAGATAATACTGCAATTAAATTTAATAAAATCTCTATTGGTTTGGGTTCTCCGGAATCTATATTATCTGCTTCTAGAGGAGAGGTATTAAAACCTGAAACCATTAATTACAGAACTCACAAACCTGAAAGGGACGGTTTATTCTGTGAAAGGATTTTTGGACCCGTTAGAGATTATGAATGTGCATGTGGTAAATACAAGAGAATCAGATACAAAGGAATTGTTTGTGATAGATGTGGGGTTGAAGTAACTGAAAAAAAGGTCAGAAGAGACAGAATAGGACATATTAATTTAGTTGTTCCTGTTGCCCACATATGGTACTTTAGATCACTACCCAATAAGATAGGATATCTTCTTGGTCTTCCTTCCAAAAAACTTGATATGATTATCTACTATGAAAGATATGTGGTAATACAACCAGGTAATGCCAAAAATATTGAAGGTGAACCATTGAATAAAATGGATTTTCTCACTGAAGAGGAGTATTTAAATGTTCTAGACTCATTACCCCCAGATAATATGTATTTAGACGACAATGATTCTCAAAAATTTATTGCAAAAATGGGTGCTGATTGTCTAATTGAGTTATTGTCTAGAATTGATTTAGACGGACTTTCTTATGAGCTGAGAGATAAAGCTAATAATGAAACCTCAAAGCAACGAAAAACTGAGGCGCTAAAAAGATTGCAAGTTGTCGAGTCATTTAGAGAGGGTAACTTAAATCGTGAAAATTTACCTGAATGGATGATTATGAAGGCTATTCCTGTAATCCCACCCGAATTAAGACCTTTGGTTCCACTAGATGGTGGTAGATTTGCGACATCAGATTTAAATGATTTATACAGAAGGGTTATAATAAGGAATAACAGACTTAAGAGGCTAATTGAGATTAAAGCACCTGAAGTTATTCTTAGAAATGAAAAGAGGATGTTACAAGAATCAGTTGATTCTTTATTTGACAATACAAGAAAGTCATCTGCAGTAAAAACAGAGTCTAACAGGCCGCTAAAATCACTGTCTGATTCTCTCAAAGGTAAGCAGGGTAGATTTAGACAAAATTTATTAGGTAAGAGAGTTGACTACTCGGCTAGATCTGTCATTGTTGTTGGTCCAGATTTAAAATTATTCGAGTGTGGTCTTCCTAAAAATATGGCAGCTGAATTATACAAGCCTTTTATTATCAGAAAATTGATGGAAAGAGGAATTGTTAAAACTGTTAAATCTGCAAGAAAAATCATTGACAGAAGAGATCCTGTAGTTTGGGATATCCTAGAAAATGTTTTAAGAGGTCATCCTGTTTTATTAAACAGAGCACCGACACTTCATAGATTAGGAATTCAAGCATTTCAACCAAAATTAATCGAAGGTAAAGCAATACAATTACATCCATTGGTATGTACTGCATTTAATGCAGATTTTGATGGTGATCAGATGGCAGTTCATTTACCACTTGGTCCTGAAGCCATATTGGAGGCTCAACTTCTTATGTTAGCTTCACATAATATTTTAAATCCTGCTAATGGTTCGCCTATTACTGTTCCTTCTCAGGATATGGTACTTGGCTTGTATTATATGACTAAGCAGAAAGTATCAACAGATGATGTTAAAGTGCTTGGTGAAGGCCTTACTTTCTACTCACCTGAAGAGGTTGTGATTGCATATAATGAAAATAAAGTTGATTTAAATGCAACCGTCAAGGTAAAAACAAAAGATTTGGATTCTAATAATGAATTAGTTGACAAAATAATCGACACAACTGTTGGTAGAGTTTTATTCAACGAAAAAGTTCCAGAAAGGGCTGGTTTTATTAATGAGGTACTTACAAAAAAATCATTAAGAGATATAATAGGAGATATTTTAAAGATTACCAGTGTTCCCGAAACAGCTGAATTTCTTGATGAAATAAAAACTTTAGGTTACAAGTTTGCTTTCCAAGGAGGCTTATCATTTAGTCTTGGAGATATAATTATTCCAAATGAGAAATTTGAAATGATAAATTCTGCAAATAAGCAGGTAGAAACTATTAGATCAAATTATAATATGGGTCTAATTACTAACAATGAAAGATATAATCAAGTAATTGATATATGGACTTCGACTAACGCAGAATTGACAGAATTGTCAATGAAAAGAATTAGAGAAGATCAACAAGGATTTAACTCTGTATATATGATGCTTGATTCTGGAGCAAGGGGGTCTAAAGAACAAATAAGACAGCTTACCGGAATGAGAGGTTTAATGGCAAAACCAAAAAAATCTACTGCCGGAGGAGGAGAAATTATTGAGAATCCAATTCTTTCGAATTTTAAAGAAGGTCTTTCAATTTTAGAATATTTTATATCAACTCACGGAGCAAGAAAAGGTCTCGCTGATACGGCATTAAAAACTGCTGACGCTGGTTATTTAACAAGAAGGTTGGTTGATGTCTCTCAAGATGTGATTATAAATGAAGATGATTGTGGAACTTTAAGGGGAATAAATGTCTCTGCCTTAAAAAAGAATGAGGAAGTGGTTGAGAAACTAGGAGAGAGAATAGTAGGTAGAACATCATTACAAGATGTATATGATCCCATAACAGGTGAATTACTTGTAAAATCAGGGGAATTAATTAATGAGATGATTGCTGACAAAATTGAGAACTCATCTGTTGAAAATGTTGAAGTTAGATCTGCTTTAACATGTGAATCTAAAAGAGGAATATGTGCAAAATGTTATGGAAGAAATCTTGCAACAGGAAAAGACGTTCAAATGGGAGAAGCAGTCGGAGTAGTTGCAGCTCAATCGATTGGAGAGCCTGGTACACAGTTAACACTTAGAACTTTCCATGTGGGTGGTATTGCAGGAAATATTTCTGAAGAAAATAGTGTTGTTTCTAAATTTGACGGAAATATTGAAATAGAAGATTTGAAAACTGTTAAAGGAAAAAATAATGAAGGTGAAGATGTCGAGATTGTAATTTCTAGAACTTCTGAGATCAAAATTTCTGATCCAAACACGGGACTAACACTAAGTAATAATAATATTCCTTATGGATCTTTCCTTTATGTGAAAAATAAGAAAAAGATTAAGAAAGGAACGCTTATATGTGAATGGGACCCATATAATGGTGTTATTATTTCAGATTATGCTGGAAAAATTAGTTATGAAAATATAGAGCAAGGATTGACTTATGAAGTTGAAATCGATGAGCAAACTGGTTTTCAGGAAAAAGTAATTATCGAATCTAGAAATAAAAAGCTAATTCCTACATTACACGTTAAAAATTCCAAGAATGAAATTATAAGGTCATATAACCTTCCAGTAGGTGCTCACCTAGTTGTAAATGATGGTGATAAAATTGACCTAGGAAAAATACTAGTTAAAATCCCAAGGAAGTCAGCAAAAACAGGTGATATTACTGGTGGACTTCCAAGAGTTACTGAATTGTTTGAAGCTAGAAACCCTTCTAATCCAGCAATTGTAAGTGAAATTGATGGTGTCGTTTCTTTTGGAAAAATCAAAAGAGGGAACAGAGAAATTATAATTGAAGCAAAAACTGGTGAAGTAAGAAAATACCTTATAAAACTTTCAAATCAAATATTAGTACAAGAAAATGATTTTGTAAAGGCTGGAACCCCAATGTCTGAAGGTTCAATAACTCCTAATGATATATTGAATATTAAAGGTCCTTCTGCTGTACAGCAATATTTAGTTAACGAGGTACAAGAAGTTTACAGGTTACAGGGTGTAAAAATAAATGACAAGCACTTTGAAGTTGTTGTTAGACAAATGATGAGAAAAGTGAAAATTCAAGACTCAGGAGATACTATTTTCCTACAAGATCAGTTAGTTCACAAATCAGATTTTATTGACGAGAATGATAGTATTTATGGAAAGAAAATAGTTGAAGAAGCAGGTGATTCAGAAACATTTAAGGTTGGTCAAATAATTTCCACCAGAGATTTTAGAGATGAAAATTCACTCTTAATGAGAGAGGATAAGAATTTGATTGTTGCGCGAGATGCTAGACCAGCTACAGCAACTCCGATTTTACAGGGAATTACAAAAGCCTCATTACAAACTAAATCATTTATATCTGCTGCTTCATTCCAGGAAACAACTAAAGTTCTTAATGAGTCTGCTGTTAACGCAAGAGTTGATTATCTTGACGGTTTAAAAGAAAATGTAATTGTTGGTCATAAAATTCCTGCTGGTACTGGGCTTAGGAGGTATGATGACATACTGGTTGGTTCTAAAGAAAGCTATAATGAACTGATGGATGCTTCAATGCCTGATGAGGAAATAAATACTAATTAATTTTCATGGAAAAAAATAAAAATTCAAAGGCTAAGATTAATATTGAGCTTGACGAAAAAGTTGCAGAAGGAACTTATTCAAATTTGGCTATTATTAACCATTCGGTTTCCGAGTTTGTAATAGATTTTGTATCTATAATGCCAGGGTCCCCTAAAAATAAAGTGAAGTCAAGAATTATTATTACACCTCAGCATGCAAAAAAATTAGCTAAGGCTTTAAACGACAATATTAGTAGATTCGAGGATAATTTTGGATCCATTAAAGACTATGATAATCCAAAATTTCAATTAAATTTTGGTCCAACAGGCAAAGCCTAATTTTATTAGGTTTATTGAATATACCTTTTTACTTTTGATATATGCAGGAGGAAAAAGTAGTTTTAGTAGATAAGTTTGATAATCAGGTAGGATTAATGCCAAAAATGGAAGCGCATCTGAAAGGATTACTTCACAGGGCTTTTTCGGTAATTATTTTTGATAGTAGTGGAAGAATATTACTTCAAAAAAGAGCTTCAACTAAATACCATACCCCTAATCTTTGGTCTAATACTTGCTGTAGTCATCAAAGGGAAGGCGAGGATAATATTAGTGCCGGGAAAAGAAGACTAAAAGAGGAAATGGGTTTCGTTACAGAATTATACAATTTTGACTCCTTTACATACAAGGTTGAATTTTCAAACGGTCTTATCGAACATGAAAAAGACCATATTTTATTGGGTGTATTTGATGGTATTCCTATCCCTAACCAACAAGAAGTTGACGAATGGCAATGGATAGATATTGACGAATTAGTGATTGATATGAGAAAAAACCCTGAAAGTTATACAGCTTGGTTTAGAATTATTTTAGAAAAATACTCAAAAAGTTTAAAAAAATGGAAATTACAGTAAGTAGAAAAGCTCATTTCAATGCGGCTCACAGGCTACACAACAAAAATTGGTCTGATGAAAAAAACTATAAGGTTTTTGGAAAATGTAATTATCAAAATTATCATGGGCATAATTATGAATTAATTGTTAGTGTTACAGGAAAGATTAATCCTGATACAGGTTATGTCATTGATATGGGTGAGCTAAAAAAAATAATAAAAAACGAAATAGAAGAGAGATTAGATCATAAAAATTTGAACCTAGATGTTCCATATTTTTCTAATACTATACCCTCTGCAGAAAATATATGTATCTATATTTACGATATCTTAAGAGACAATATTGATACTCAATTTAAATTATCAATAAGATTATATGAAACCCCTCGAAACTTTGTTGAGTATTCAGGTTAATGACTAATATTTTCTCAAATACAAAAAAAGAAATAGAGAGCATGGGCTTTAATGTTGTTGGTCATGATTTTAACAGACCATGGGGTGGTTTTTTATTAATTGATGAATCACAATCAAAAGAATTTATTACTAGGTTTATCTCAAATGAAGATTTAAAAATTGAAAATAAAATAAGTCCTAAAATTTTGATTGTAAATCCAAATTCAAGGTTATCATGGCAATATCATCACAGAAGAAAAGAAATTTGGAAAGTATTTAAAAACGATGTAGGTATAATTAAATCAAAAGATAATAATGAGACCGAGATGAAGATTTTCAATGTGGGTGATATTATCGAGTTAAAGAAAGGTGAAAGACATCGGCTGATTGGTTTATCTAACTTTGGAATAGTTGCAGAAATATGGATTCACACTGACCCGGCAAATCCTTCAGATGAGAATGATATTGTTAGGTTACAGGATGATTACACTAGAGATTAGAAATCAATTTTTTCCCATAATATGAACTCTTAATTTCATCTGAAAAATTTTTGTACACCCTTTCGATATAATTTTTGTTTATACTCTTTTCGTATTTATGAATTATGTAAGCGGATAAGGGGCTAGAGTTATTATTTAAAGAGTAATTAACTATGAACAATATTTTTTTTTGATTGATTTTAATCCTTTCTCCATTTAGTGAGTCATATTTTTTTTGATCCCCTTTCACGGATAATTTTATTTGTTCAGCTAATAGCTCTAAATCTTTATCATTAAATTTAGATATCTGATTTTCTATATTTTTAAATTCAGCAAATAATTTTGAGTTTTGGATTTTTGCATTAAAAATGAATTTTTCTTTTGAACTTCTGAATAATATACTTGAAGGTTCAGAAAAAAAATTGAACTTTTCAACAGAGTTTTTTCCTTTTAGAATCAAAATCATTTCTATTGGCTCATCAATGTATGTTTTTAAATTAAATTTACCATCTATAACATCTGCTGAATCGACAATTTTTTCTTCATCAACTTTAGCTAAATAAATTTTTGATTTTTTTAAATCAATAATTTGACCTTCAATAATCATGTTATCCTTGTTTATTTCACATGCTGAAATAAGAATGAAAAAAGTAAACACTACTAATTTTTTCATGATATATCTAACCAATAAGTCAATTTAAGGTTAATAGATCTATTTGTTACACGAGGAATAAAAATACTATCATACCTATTCTCTGTAAAATAATTATCGTTATAAACGATGAATAAGTCTGAAAGAGGGGCAAATCTCCATTGAAGTCTTGCGTTCAAACTTAAATTATTACTTTGATTACTGTACTGTAATAATGTTGCCCAATATAGGTTTTTATTGAAGGTAAAATCAAATCTGGGTGCAATCAAAAAAATATTTGCAGAAGAATATGGCTCTGGCAACTTTACTTTATCAAATTTCATTTCAACAGAGCTGGTAAATTTTGGTCTTATTCTTTGGCTTAATTCAACATCAAAGGATGTTTTATAACCATTATAAAATTTACCAAATGATGGATTTACCCTGTAGTTAAAGTCTTTTGAATCATCTGAATTAAAAGAAAAATCGAAATTCGTATAGTGATACCCACTATTAGCTGGTAGTGGATTACCGCTATTGGTCCCAGTAGGATCAAATTCTTCATATAAATATGTGAATCTATTCCACATGGTAACATTTATCCTGCTGCTATCTCTCATTGCCGCATCCCATTTTGAAATGATATAATAATCTGAAATTTCATTATTTAGACTAGGCTTAAAAATATAAACCGGTGTTACTTCAAAACTATGATTAATTAATTTTGCATCTTCTGGCCAAAATGTATATTTAATTTCTGGATACAATTTTATGATATCAGTTCTTCTGATAAAACCCAGGTCAGATCTAAAGTTTTCCCCTATGTATGACCCCGCAGCTCTAAGACTAATATTTGTTGATTCATATGTAGTGCTAATACCGAAGGAAGTGGAGTCATCATTGTCTTGAGGTGATAAAGATTTATGAAAATAATATTTACCATTCCAATTACTTTTCGCATCTCTCAAATTATAATCAAATCCAACAACTCTGTTAAATTTTTCATTATTTCCTAAAAAATCGTAATTACCTGTAGCATCTCTACTTATAATAAATGCATTTAGGTTTGATCTGCTAAACATTTTTTGCTGTAGGATAAATATAGAATTATTGTAAGCTGAAATCTGATTTTCAATATCTGCGCTGGTATGCATATTTAAAATACCAATTCTTAATTTTTTATTAAGATTTCCACTTAGACGCAACCCTGCATTAATTTTATTTTGGATATTATTTCCATTAATATCTTTTGCAATCCCGATTCTCCTGGAAAAAAATGGCCTTGCCTCTCTGCCATTTCCTAGTTGTGTGAATAGGTCACTATTTTCAATAAAAAATTGTCTTTTTTCAGGGAGGGAAATTTCAAATCTTGTCAGGTTAGTAACTTGTTGATCAACCTCAACCTGAGAGAAATCAGGATTTACAGTTAAGTCTAGTGTTAGTGAATTGTTAATAACAAATTTTGCATCACCCCCAAATTCAATATCACTACCTCTTTTTTTAATTTCAAAATCATTATAACTAATACTATTAATATAAGGGATAAAAGATTTTTTTGGTTTCGACTTGCTTAAAGGTTTTTCAAAATACATTATTCCAGTAAATGCAAGATTAAAAAATAAAAGATTTTCCGGTGCGAGACTCCATGTTATCCAGGAATTATTTTGCGTATTTCTCATATATGAATTTACACCCCATTTTGTTTCACCTTCTCTATATTTAAAAGCTGATAATGGGATTTTCCATTCTGTCACATAAAAATCATCATAAATCTTTGATTCAGATAACCACTTAATATCCCATGTCATATCCCAGTCTCTAAATCCGTAGCCACCGTTAAATAATAACATATCACGTTGAATACCCAAGTGGTTACTTCCTATTACAAACGCATTATTTCCGTCATTAAAAGTATCAAAAATCATAGTTATATTATCCGAATTTTGCGCTTGAAAATCTCTTCTTAAAGTATTTGACTTCAAATCCTTGCTTTTAACCATAACTTTAATTCCAACATACAGAAAACTATCATCGTTCATTACTTTAATTATTGCCTGATTTGGACTTATTTCACCGTGATTAGGAAATGCTTCATAAAAGTTTGATGTGGGGATTGCTTTTAACCAATCAGATTCATTTAAAATACCATCAACGGTAATTTCTTTGTCAGTATATTTAACAAAAAGTTCTTTCTTTATATTTTGAGAAATAAGTGAGCTTGTGATTACAACAAGAAATATAAACAGGAATTTTTTCAAGATTTCAATTTAGACAAAAATATGCAATAAATTTATACATATTTATTCTTTAACAAAACTTTATATGAGGCTATTTATAATTACACTTATTATATTTTGTTCCGCTTTTTTCAATAATAATTTAAAAGATGGATTTGTTTATTTGAAGGATATTGATGATAGTATAATTATTGATTTAAATTATTACACAAGTGAAAATTTTACAGGTCAGCTTGTAGAGGGTTATCATTCAAATAATGCTATTTTAACAAAAGAGTCAGCCTTAGCATTATCAAATGCACAGGATGATTTTAACAAACTAGGATACTCATTAATATTGTATGATGCCTACAGACCTCAAAGGGCTGTTGATTTTTTTGTACAATGGTCAAAGAATCTCAATGATACCATTAATAAAAAAATCTATTATCCAAATATTAAAAAATCAGAATTATTTAAATTAGGATATATAGCATATAAATCTGGCCACTCAAGAGGTAGTACAGTTGATGTCTCTCTTGTTGAAATTTCAACCCATAAAGAGCTTGACATGGGTACTATTTTTGATTATTTTGGTGTTGAGTCACACACTTTTTTCGATGGTATTACTGAAAAGCAAAAATCAAATAGATTAATTCTTTATGAAATCATGTCTAATAATGGATTTAAAAACTATTCGAAAGAATGGTGGCATTTTACCCTTGAAAATGAGCCTTATAAAGAATATTTCGATTTTCTAGTTAATTAACTAGTGGTTTTTATCTTTTCAAGCTAAAGTGTGCTCTAAAGGTTTTGATAATTTCTGTACCTGGTTCTTCATATTTCACGGTGAACCAATAGTCAGTTGCTGGTAATGG
>Ga0160422_10003252_pt1 | contig 10070 bp, 11 predicted proteins | sample Fk160mmetaG_FD_108192 | JGI IMG/M metagenome (GOLD analysis project Ga0160422, IMG submission 108192) | Marine microbial communities from the Central Pacific Ocean - Fk160115 60m metaG | ecosystem: Environmental > Aquatic > Marine > Oceanic > Photic zone | place: The Central Pacific Ocean... | reverse complement strand
ATCTGTGTCAACAGCCAAGCCAACATATCGGTATTTTCTGTATTATAAAAGTTCTTGCAAAGCTCAGAACTTGCCCATGTGACATCCAAATTTGCACTTCTGCGTGTGATTTTATAGTCCTTCACTAGATAGCTGATGGTTTCACCCACCCCCCATCCAGTATTTAATTTCGAGAGAGCATCAAGACGTCTATCTTTTCTTTCCGATCTAGTAGTTATTGCCATAACTTTTTTAACCTATTAGCTTTTATATATAGGCCTTTTATCGTTGAAACGCTTACTTTCTGAAGCGATGAAAAAAGAATAATCTTTAAACGCTAAGAAATTTCTCGACTACAGCTTTACTTAATTCACTTGTTGGCCCATTAGCCACTATGCCTCCACGTTGCATTGCGTAATAACGATCTGCTTGCTTAACGAAATGCAAATGTTGCTCTACCAATAAAACAGCAATACCAGTTTCATTAATTATCCTTCTAACTGCCGACTCAATATCTTGAACGATATTGGGCTGTATTCCTTCAGTTGGTTCATCAAGTAAAAGTAACTTAGGTTTACCCAATAAGGCACGTGCAATTGCGAGTTGTTGTTGTTGTCCACCGCTTAAGTCTCCTCCCCTTCGGGATAAAAACTGTTTAAGAACTGGAAACAATTCAAAGATAAGTTTGTCAATCTTTTTATGCTTCGCAACTCCTCCAGGTAAAGCTTCCATTCCAAGTTGAAGATTCTCCTCAACAGAGAGATAAGGTATTATCTCTCTCCCCTGAGGAACATAAGCGATACCTGAACGAGCCCTTTGATGAGGAGGCTTTCTATTGATCAAATCTCCGTTAAAAGTAATCTCGCCACTACGAGGAGTTAATAAGCCTATTAATGATTTTAGAAATGTAGTCTTACCTACACCATTGCGACCTATAAGACATACCATCTCACCTGAGTTGATACTTACATCAACATTTCGAAGTATATGACTCTCGCCATAGTAAGTATTCAAACCATTTGTCTTAAGTAGAGTCATTAAACTTCCTCCTCAGACTGTCCTAAATAAATCTCTATAACTAAAGGGTCTTTTTCTATTTGGCTCATAGACCCCTCTTTCAAGATATGTCCTTGATGTAAAACACTAACTGGACAATCAAGTCTACGAATAAATTCCATATCATGATCAATAACTAAGATAGTATGATCACCAGCTAAAGATTTAAGAAGATCAGCCGTTAAATCTGTTTCTTCATCTGTTAAGCCTGCGACAGGTTCATCGACCAATAATAGATCTGGATCTTGTCCAACTAACATTGCAATTTCTAACCATTGTTTTTGACCGTGAGATAAAGCTCCAGCCTTGATATTTGATTTGGATTGGAGATTGACAATACTCATTAAGTGTTGGATTTTATCTAATTGTTTAACCTTTAAACTATTGATTAATAATGAAAATGGAGTTTTAGGTCTGCTAACTGATAGAGCTAGATTTTCTTGTACAGATAAATTTTTAAATATTCTAGGACTTTGAAATTTCCTACCAATCCCTTTACGAGCTATACGATATTCTTTTTGCCCAATCAATGATTTATCTTTGAAAATCACATCACCTTTGGTTGGTAATACTTTTCCGGTAATAACATCTAAAAAAGTAGTTTTACCTGCGCCATTGGGACCGATAACTGCTCTAAGATCACCTTCATTCATAACTAGATTAAGATCATTAAGAGCAAGGAATCCATCAAAACTAACTGAAATTTGTTTTATCTCTAGCAATGGAGAATTCATGAATTCACCTCCCCTTGTTCATTGACTTCAAGACTTGGATATGTTTTTAGCTTTTTATTAATGCCTATCAAAGAAAGTAATTCCTTTAGTCCACCTCTTCTTATCCAGCCTAAAACACCTTCGGGGAGTGCTGTTACAACAAAAATAAATAACCCGCCTTGTATAAACATCCAGCTGGCTGGTAGTGCTTCACTAACTAAACTTTTTGCATAATTGATGAAAACAGCTCCTAAAATTGCACCAAGTAAAGTTCCTCTTCCTCCAACCGCAACCCAAATAACCATTTCAATAGAAAAAGGAACAGTCATAAACTGAGGTGAAACTATACCGGATTGAACTGTATATAAAGCTCCTGAAATTCCTGCTAATCCACCTGCTATTGAAAAAATTATGGTTTTAAAAACAACTGGATTGTAACCAGTAAAGCGGACTCTAGGTTCATCATCTCTAATTCCAATCAAGATGTCTCCAAACCTATCGCGAACAATCCAACGTGAAAAAAGCCATGCAAATATTACTAAAATTGCAGTTAACCAAAAGAACCCTCTTTGCATTATTTCTGAACCTACTAATTGTCCAAAAAGTTCTGTCACGTCTGTTTTTAAACCATTTGTTCCATTTATTAGTTTCTGTTGACCATTGAAGAAATTAAAGAAAACAAGAAGAGCTGCTTGTGTAAGGATTGAAAAATAAACACCTTTAATTCTATTTCTAAAAACTAAATAACCAAGAAGACCAGCAATTATTGCCGGTAGCAACCAAATAGAAATAAGAGTAAAAATCGAATTTTTAAAAGGTTCCCAGAAAAATGGAAGTTTTTCTATGCCATATAAACCAAAAAATTCTGGGATACCATTGGGAAATCCTTCTGAACTATTCAATTGAAGAAACATTGCGGCAATAGCCACCTAAAGCAAAGAAAATTCCTTGACCTAAGCTCAACATTCCAGTGAATCCCCAAATCAAATCAACTCCAAGTGCAACAATTGCAAGGGATAGGTACCTACCTAAGAGATTCAATCTGAAAACTGGAAGAAAAGTTGGTGCAGCAATAATTAAGGCAATAATTACAACCCAGATTGTAAGGTTGATCCAATTTTTTTTTGTAGAAATAATTGACATAAATTAAGACTCCACCATTCTTCCTTTCTGAGGGAACATCCCTGTTGGACTAAATTGCAAAAATAAAACTATTAGGGCAAATATCATGACTCTAGCCATGCTTGTTGTCGCAAAGAAATCTACTGTCGAAGCTAAAGGTGAAGGCATATCTGGCCAAATCGTTAGAAGTCTTCCTGCTCCAATCAAATCAGTCATTATCCCAATTGAGAAAGAAGCAAGGATTGTTCCTAATAAATTGCCAACCCCACCAAGGACTACAACCATGAAACATCCAACGATATAATTTACGCCAACATTTGGACCAACTGAACCAAGAAGTGATACAGCTACACCTGCAACACCAGCAATACCAGAACCAATTCCAAAAGTGATGATATCTACTTTCTCTGTTGAAATACCTAAACATTCACACATGGATCTATTTTGAGTGACTGCTCTAATCCGAAGCCCCCAAACTGTTTTATCAAGAAAGAAAATAACAACAAGAACAGATATTAGTGTAATCAGAATTATTAACAGACGTGTTTTAGGATAAGTGCTTCCCAAAAAGTCAATTCCTCCTCTCATCCAGGAGGGGGCAGTAACATCAACATTTCTTGCACTAGCGCGACCAAGCTTACTTGCTAAAGATGATAAAACACCTCCTGTTGTTACTCCTATTAATGCAGACATGCCCCAAGTACATGACCTGATTAATCTACCTTTTGCACCATGAAGTAAATCATTTGACAAAAATAGTGGTGTAATTAAGCCAATAAAAATTGCTATAACCAGCCCACTTCCATAAGCAAGAGGAACGCTCCTGACAAATTGTTGGAGAATTAGACTAACCCCCCATGTCGCTAAAAGAGTCTCAAGAGGACTTCCATAGAGACGTCTAATGATTGTTCGTTCTAAAAGAATGCCAACCGTTCCACTAACTAAAAAAGCAATTCCAATAGCAAAAATGACGTAGGAGTCATAGAATGGTTTTAAAAAAGAAACTTGTTTGAAAATTAATTGAGTTATGTAAGTTGAATAAGCTCCAAGCATCATTAACTCACCGTGAGCAAGATTAATAACACCCATGAGTCCAAAGACAATTGCTAATCCCAGTGCTGCGATAAGCAAAACAGAGCCAATAGCAACGCCATTAAAAAGACTTTCAAGAATAAGTTGCACTAGATTAGTTTCTATTTTTACAGAAAATAAGGAGCCCGAAGGCTCCTTATTAGAGTTGATTTATAGGTTGAAATTGAATCACATTCTATATTTTTCTCCTTTCTTAGGATCGGTCCAATCACAAGCGTAACCTTTTGAACTTGGATGTTTTTGGTTCCATGCTTGTGGTTCAACTACTCCAGTTTCTTCTAGGATTGTAAATCCACCCTCTGAGTTGATTTCACCGATTCTCACTGTTTGAGACAGGTGATGATTTGCCATAACTTCTACTGGCCCTTGAGGAGCATCGAATGTCTGACCAACCAATGCTTCTCTAACAGCATTGTCATCAAATGTACCTGCATCTTCAACTGCCTGCTTCCAAAGATAAACCATGTTATAAGCAGATTCTTGAGGATCAGCTACAACACGATCACTACCCCATCTCTTCTTGAAGCTCTTAGCAAATTTCTTAGAGGCTGGAGTATCAATAGACATCATGTAGTTCCAAGCACCATAGTGGCCTTCAAGGAACTCAGGTCCAATCGTACTAATCTCTTCTTCCGCAATGGAGTAGTTCATTACGTAATAACCATTGGAAGGAGTGATTCCTGCGTCCTGAATTTGTTTGAAGAAAGCTACGTTTTGGTCACCATTCAAGGTGTTAATGATTATTCCGCCATCAGGAAGAGCAACTTTTATCTTCGAGATGATTGGAGCTACCTCTGTATTACCTAAAGGAAGATAGTCTTCTCCAACAACTTTACCGCCAAGTTGTTTAACTTGAGCTTTAGTAATTGTGTTAGAAGTTCTTGGAAAAACATAATCTGAACCAACTAAGAAGAAATCTCCTCCAGCAGCTGGTGAGCGCTTATACATGAAATCTGTAGCAGGCTCAGACTGCTGATTAGGAGTTGCTCCTGTATAGAAAATGTTATTAGAGCACTCTTGTGCTTCATATTGAATTGGGTAATAAAGGAATGCATCTTTAGATTCATAAACAGGAAGCATTGCCTTACGACTTGCAGAAGTCCAACCGCCAAAGACAACTGGTACTCCATCCTGATCGATTAACTTCTTGGATTTCTCTGCAAAGGTAGGCCAATCTGAGGCACCATCTTCAACGATGTATTCAATTTTATAACTCTTACCGTCGACTGTTACTCCACCAGCTGCATTGATTTCCTCAATAGCCATTTTCTCTGTATCAACAAGAGTTGATTCAGATATTGCCATTGTCCCTGTTAGAGAATGGAGAATCCCAACAGTTACAGTGTCATCAAAGTTACCTGAGGAATCAGATCCGCCACAAGCAGAAACAGTTAATGCCAATGAGGCAGTAGCTAGACCTGAAAAAATGCGCTTTGAAAGCTTCATGAATTACTAACTTAAATAGTTGTTTGCCCATCTTGGGGCTCATGAAAAGTATCTGACTGATCATCACTCTTTATGTAGCTGATGAGACTGTTTTGGCTATTTCATCAAACAAAGATACATTTTCGTATCAGCTAATACTTTCTATAGAGTTAAAGGTATTTGATTACACAAAAACTCTTCAATTGTTTTTATCCCCTCCCCTGTCTTTGTGTTGGTAAAGCACCAGGGTAGATTTTTCCTCATTAATAAAGTATCCCTCTCCATAATTTTTAAGCTTGCACCAACCATCTCGGCAAGGTCAATCTTATTGATCACCAATAAATCTGAACGTGTTATGCCTGGCCCTCCTTTTCGAGGGATTTTATCCCCGGCTGCGACATCAATAATGTATATGCAGATATCGACCAGCTCAGGGCTAAAACTCGCAGCAAGATTATCGCCACCACTTTCAACAAATATTAAATCTAGATTTTTAAATCTCTGCTCTAGCTCCTCAACAGCAATTCGATTAATAGAACAATCTTCTCTTATGGCAGTATGCGGGCATCCTCCAGTTTCAACTCCTTTGATACGTTCAGGTGCTAAAGCCTTTGAATTAGTTAAAAATTTTGCATCTTCTTGCGTATAAATGTCATTTGTTACTACTGCGATTTCTAATTGATCTTTAAGGTTTTCACATAGTTTTTGAATAATAGCCGTTTTACCAGAACCAACTGGGCCAGCAATTCCTACTCTTAATTTACTTTCCATTAGCTTCTAAATAATCTTGAATAAAGTTCTACATGCGATTGTTGGGCCATGATTGCACCAACATCGCTAATCCAAACTTCTTTTGGATTTTGCTGTGATAAGTAATTTGCTTGAGACTTAATAATTAATAGAGATTTTTTTTGAAGTTTTTGAGCTTTTGTTGGCCCTAATGACAATAACCTTAATGCTGCACTTAATTGATTAGCTACCCAACTATATAAAAATCCCTCCACTAAATCAATTGAGGGGATATTCCAACATACTCCAGCCCAAGCCCAAGCTATCGGCCATATGAACTTCTTTTCATTGTCAGGAAGAGGGTGATCTAGATCAATGAGAAGCTGTAATAAAGATTCACCCATTTGTGTTTGTTGAGATCTGACATCTGGAGAATCTCTTAATGAACTAAGCCAAGAATTCCACTCTTCAATAACAAATTTATGTTGGGCATCTCGATTATTCCTCCAATCAACTAAATCTTTCATTATATAAGAAATTGAGCTTGCCTCAATTGTTATCTGACCTCTTGAAAGCTCACTTTTAATCCAATTAAAAAGAGTTGTCTCGTTATTTACTTTTTTATTTTGAACAAGCCACTCCAATCCTTCTGAGTAACTAAAAGCACCAACTGGTAATGATGGACTTAATAATTGTAAAAACTCAAGTTGCATTAATTGACTTTATCAAGAATTTTATTTATAAGCGCCAATCTCAGGAGAGAAGGCACATTGAGCAAATTCTATTTCGAATCCTTGTTGTTCTAACATTTTTCTCATAACTACATCGTTTAGTAAATATATCTCTCTTTCATGAAACTCTATCTCAACATGTCTATTACCTAAATGATATGCCGCTTTCATCAATTTCAATCTATTGTCTGAACTTACTTTTATTAAATCCTCTTTAGCAGCCTCGATGGTTACATAGAATAATGAATCATCACTTTTTAAAACCTCTCCAGGAATCAACCTGCCGCCGCCTCGAGGTAAATTTAAAATAACCTCAATTCCATTTAAGGTGGATCGCTTACCTCGTAGTTGAATCCTCTCTTTCGCAGATAAAGGTAGTATCAGACAATTTTCGTTAGCCTGTGCACTTGTTCTCTCTGTGAGATAGATTAATGTCTCTGACAAATTTCAATTAGTTGTGGATTTAGATTTTAACGATTATCTCTACAAGATTAAAGAATTCTTATTTCCTCAATATTTATTTAATTAAAATGATACAACTAATAAATGACTTCTAAATGGCATGGAACTTGTGATCTAAGACTTTTCAAGAAGCCAGGATCTAGAGATATTGAAAATGTAACGACTATCCATCAAGCCAAATGCCAAGCTCCGTTAAAAATAATGAAAGTGTTCAACAACAAAGAGGATGGGAGGTGTGAAGTTCCCATCCTTCACAGTGCAGGAGGGATTGTGGGAGGTGATCAACTAACGATAAATGTAAATGCTGAAGAAAATAGTAGTGCAATATGTTCTTCAGTTGCAGCTCAAAAAGTTTATGGAAGTAGAGATAGATCAAAATTAAACCCAGAAGGGATCTGGGCAAATCAAAATTGTTTTTTTAATCTTGAAAAAGATGCCGACTTTGAATGGATGCCTCAAGAACTAATTATTTATCAAGGGGGGCTTTTTGAACAGAATATGACTGTTAAGTTGGATAACTCATCAAGCTTCCTATGTGTTGATTTGGTTCGCTTAGGACGAACTGCCGTAGGAGAAAAACTTGGATCTGGAGTATGGAGATCTTCTTTAGAGATCTTTAGGGAGAGTAGCCAAGGGAAGCAATATGAATTCAGTGATCGACTAGAACTTTCTGGGAATGCGCTTGAATCTATTCATGGTTTAGATGATCAGCCAGTATTTGGATCGTTAACATGGGTAACACCCAAAAGTACAAACAAACAAGCCTTATCAAAATTATTAGAAGAATGTCGTCAACGAAGAGAAGGGCTTGAAGGATTCATGACTTGCAGCCTGCTTAATAATGGTATTTCAGCAAGGTATAGAGGTTCATCAACGCAATCAGCTCGATTTTGGTTTTATAGAATTTGGGGACTCACACGAGTTTTAAGGAAATCTAGTATTCCTGATTATTTGAGGATTTGGCCTATGCAAGAGAATGCATGAACAGATACACATTGTCCATGATGAACTTTTATGGAATTGAATTCCAGTAAAATGAGTTTCTAATAATTAAAAGATGTACTTAAGTCCTCAAGAAAAAGACAAATTACTTGTAGTTACGGCTGCTCTTCTTGCAGAGCGAAGATTGAAGAGGGGACTTAAATTAAATCATCCAGAAGCTGTTGCTTGGCTTAGCTTTCAAGTACTTGAAGGTGCAAGAGATGGAAAAAATGTCTCAACTTTAATGAATGAGGGGACAACATGGCTTACAAAAGAACAAGTTATGGAGGGTGTACCCGAGCTAATCGAAGAAGTTCAAATAGAAGCCGTTTTCCCAGATGGAACAAAACTGGTAACACTTCACAATCCAATTAGTTAATTAAAATCATGTCAAATTTAATCCCTGGAGAACTTATTCCCGAAGATGGTTTTATCGAATTAAATCAAGGTAGAGACGTCACAACTCTTAAAGTCGCTAATATTTCCGATCGACCAATACAAGTAGGTTCTCATTATCATTTCTTTGAGTCTAATAACGGCCTGGAATTTGATCGTCAACGATCTATTGGTATGCGGTTAGACATCCCGGCTGGTACTGCTATTAGGTTTGAACCAGGTGATCAGAGAGAAGTTGATCTTGTGCCTTATGCAGGAGACCGTAAGGTCTTTGGCTTCAACGGACTTATAAACGATTCACTACATTAATTAAATGCCTTTCAAAATCTCACGTCAAGCTTATGCCGAGACTTATGGCCCTACCAAAGGTGATCGCATTAGACTTGCTGATACAGACTTGATTCTCGAAGTTGAACAAGATCATACTCACTATGGAGACGAAGTTAAATTTGGTGGAGGCAAAGTTATTCGTGATGGGATGGGACAATCACAACAAACTAGAGATAATGGAGTGGTAGATACAGTTATTACCAATGCACTTATTCTTGATTGGTGGGGAATTGTTAAAGCTGATATTGGTATTAAAGACGGGAAAATTGCAGGTATCGGAAAAGCTGGGAATCCAGATACTCAAGAAGGTGTCAATATTATTGTAGGAGCTAGTACAGAAGCAATAGCAGGAGAAGGAAACATTATTACTGCAGGAGCTATTGATAGTCATATTCATTTTATCTGTCCACAACAAATAGAAACTGCTTTAGCTAGTGGGGTTACCACAATGCTTGGAGGAGGTACAGGTCCAGCAACAGGCACCAATGCAACGACATGTACACCAGGAGCATTTCATATCTCAAGAATGCTGCAATCAGCGGAGGGATTTCCTGTTAATTTGGGATTCTTTGGAAAAGGTAATGCAACGAATAAATCAGCATTAGAAGAACAAGTGAGAGCGGGTGCTTGTGGATTAAAGCTTCATGAGGACTGGGGAACGACACCGGCTTGTATTAATTCTTGTCTAAGTGTTGCGGATCAGTTAGATGTACAAGTTTGTATTCATACAGATACTTTAAATGAGGCTGGTTTTGTTGAAGATACGATTCGGGCAATAAAAGGAAGAACAATTCATACCTTCCATACAGAAGGAGCTGGAGGTGGTCATGCTCCTGACATTATCAAGATTTGTGGAGAATCTAATGTTATTCCAAGTAGTACAAATCCCACTAGGCCTTTCACTCTAAATACTCTTGAAGAGCATTTAGATATGTTGATGGTTTGCCATCACTTGGATCCCAAAATTCCTGAGGATGTTGCATTTGCAGAGTCCAGAATACGTAGAGAGACTATTGCTGCTGAGGACATACTCCACGATTTAGGAGCTTTTTCT
>Ga0160422_10003251_pt1 | contig 10072 bp, 10 predicted proteins | sample Fk160mmetaG_FD_108192 | JGI IMG/M metagenome (GOLD analysis project Ga0160422, IMG submission 108192) | Marine microbial communities from the Central Pacific Ocean - Fk160115 60m metaG | ecosystem: Environmental > Aquatic > Marine > Oceanic > Photic zone | place: The Central Pacific Ocean... | reverse complement strand
CGGAACCAAGCCGCTACTGCAGAAATGAAGCAAAAAGCTGCGGCACAAAAAGCAGAGGCGCAAGCAGAAGCCGCTCCAGCCGAAGTAAAGCAAGATGAATCAACCACGACTGCAAAAGAGACAAAACCCACCAAAGCAAAGAAGACTGAACAAAAAACTGATGACGACGTTTTTGATTTCGACGAGGAAGACGAAGACCTTTTCTAACCTCGTTCCACGGTTGAGCGTAGCAAATCATTAATTTTCTCTGACATCAGCGGCAATTAACTTAAGCAAAAGCCAAATCGCCCATTTGATAATCATGGCACACATAGCAATTTTGGGTCTGGGTAACTGGGGCACTGCAGTCGCTAGGATGTGGTTACTGGAAGGTCATAAGGTCAAAGGCTGGACGATAGAGCAAGAGGTTTACGAATCAGTGGTCATGGATGGTGTTAACAAGAAATATTTACCAAACCATTCAGTTGAAGGATTGGAAGCGACTATGAGACTCGATGAAGCCCTTGACGGGGTTGAAATAGTAGTTCTTGCCATTCCATCCTCGGTAATTTTGGATGTCGTTGATGAGGTAATACCACATTTACGGCCGGGACACGTTTTGATTGACCTAGCTAAGGGCCTTGCACCGGGCAAACGTTTGATTTCACAGGCAATACATGAAAAACTAAATGCGGCAAAAATGACCAATCCCCTAGCAGTTGTTACTGGACCAACTATCGCTCCAGAGGCTGCCGGAGGAGTAATTACCACCGCTTTAGTAGCAAGCGAGGACGAATCGGTGGCCAAACGACTTGCCGACACCTTGACCACTCAAACGTTCATACTACATTCCGCTTCTGATCCAGTTGGAGCTGAGCTGTGGGGTGCGTTCAAAAACGTAATAGCGTTAACTTGCGGTCTGGTTGATGGACTAAAGAAAGTAGGTTCCCTAGGTGGAGACAACCTGAAAGCGGCAATATTCATGGCCGGTTTCAAGGAAGGATGTCTGCTGTTACCACAACTCGGTGCGAAAGCCGAGGTCGCATTCGGACCAGCTGGTTTGGGCGACCTTTACGTAACTGCTACCTCCCCATACGGGCGAAACAGAAGCATGGGTGAAAAACTCGGAACTGGACTATCGGTTGATGAAGCACTATCTGAGATGACAATGGTTGCCGAAGGTGTAAGGGCTGCTAGGATGTTCATTAAACGAGCAGATGATGAGGGAATTGACATACCGTTTACCAGAGCAATCAACAAACTACTGGACGGAGAGATTGACGCAGAAGAGTGCTGTCGCCGTATTGTCGGTTTAAATTAGCGCCTTAACCCGTCGGTGTTGTTTTGTATGATATTTGCTTGGGAGGTTCATGGCCGAGGAATTGAGCGAACTTGAGGCGAGATTGTTTGAATGGATTCGACAGTCCGACTTCAATACAGTGCCATGGTCTACAGCAAGCGCCGCAAAAGCGTTCAAGGTCAAGAAGGACGATATTTACGAAGCAGTTGCCGCTTTAACTAGAAAAGTTCCGGACAGAATCCAAGTATTCTACAAAGCCGGTGCAGTTCACATTGCGGCTGAGTAGTATTTTTGTTAGTTTAGGATAACCTAAACTATATCAATAACGAGGGGGAGCCAGCGATAGGTGGAAAATTTGAAAGGACCTAAAATTGCAATTTTTACGACGCTGTTGATACTGATCGCTAGCATCCCCGGATGCATATTTGATCCGGTAGAATTCGATGAATGTGAAGACAAGGAAAATTGTCTCACCATCGCATTTGAAACAAAAGAAGAATACAAAAATGCCGATGAAAATCCGCAGAAGCTAGCTGATAGGCTTGAAGAATTGATGGATATGGAAGTAGAAATCTACACCGTGTCCGGTCCCGCTGCAACAATTGCGGCGCTGGAATACGGCAACGCAGACATTGGCTTCTTGGACGGTGGCGCAGCGTGGCTGAGCATCGAAACCAGAGGCTTTGAGGTTGCAGCCGCAGAGCAAAAAGGCGACGGCCGACCATATTACAACGCTGTGGCATGGGTTCACACAGATTCTGACATGGCTATTGCCGACCGAGCCGGGGAAGACCCGTATGCTCTGATGGCTGGTAAAATTTCATGCCACACATCTCCGTTAGGCAGTTCCGGAATGTTGTTACCTATGGGATGGATGATTTCCGAGGGATACATCGATATTGTTGGTGACCCTAACACCATGGATTCACTCTATACAACGGTCCGCAGCCACTTTTCCGAGGACTCAAGTATTCCTGACAGCGGAACCCTATACCGAGGCTATGGAGGCTCTCTAAGATGTCTTGCAGAGCACACTTTGGGCGATGCAACAGACTACATATCCTTCGCTAAAGACCCAACGGTCCCCGACTACTGTGGCGAGGATGCTCGCTCATGGTGTTTCGAGGGTGATTTCACCAGCACCGAGGATTTTTATCCGCTAGGAGGGTATAACGAAACAACAGGCGAGATTAATAGCTTTGGCAAAGCACCTAGCCACCCAATCATGTACAATCCTGACTTCTTCTTAGAGGACGATGTATCGGCATTACGTGCTGCTTTTGAAGTTATGAATGGTAATAATGACGACCTCGAAATCCTCGAGGATGTACTGGGAACTCCAGGAATCACTATCACCAACACATCTGCACACATCGGTGACTACGGTAACGCCATTGAAGACGTTCCTGGCATTGCTGCATACCTAAACGAAAAAGTCAACAAAACAACATCTGACGATAGCGGCTCAAACACACTGCTCATTGTTGGTGGTGCTGCGGCAGCAATTGCCTTAGTGACTGGCGCAATTTTCATTCGCAACTCGAACAAAAACAAAAACATCGAGTCTGAGGAAGAAAAAATTAGTGAGTGATTGTGGTGAAAAACAAAGCACTGATTATCGTATTAGTGTTATTGTCAGCAGGAATCTCGGGATACGAGATTTACCAACGATATTTCACTGAGGAGGAGCCAAGGTTCCAATGGCCGGATAAAATAGATATTCCGTGCCAACCAACATCAGAGAGCTTTGATTGTGATGTTTACCTGCAGGCTAACTCAACACCAGTTAAAACTCTACTACATCCGCTCAACGACGAGGTTTGGGTTGCCGAACTCGATGGTAAAATCTCCTCATGGGATGGTTCATTATTATACGAAGTCGGTAATATAAGTCAAATCATTTCGAGATGCCATTTCGAACAAGGTTTGCTAGGATTTGAGTTTACCCATGATTTTGCTACCAGTAATCAAATTCTATTGTCCTATACCGAGGACGCTGACTGCGATGGACCTAGTAACCTCTCTGGAGTCATGGTTGCGTCTGTAGAGATTGTTGAGGGCAAAATAGACCTTAACACCGTAGTAGAATTGAGAAGAATTGCGAAGGAAAATAGAAACCATAACGGTGGAAACCTACATTCGCTCAATGATGGCACATATCTCTGGTCAATTGGTGATGGAGGAGGCTCAAGTGACCCATTTAACAATGGCCAGAACATCCATAGTCCACTTGGCACAATACAGTATTTCTCATACCAAAACAATACTATAAGCCCTGTTTTGCAACGGTTTGGTAATGACAGCGATTATGTGCTACACCACGGACTGCGTAACCCATGGAAGTTTGACACCGACAACCAAGGACGGCTGTGGATTGCTGATGTCGGCCAATACTGCTATGAGGAAATTAATCTGGTAGTGATTCAAGAAGCCTCAAACTTTGGATGGTCTGAACGTGAAGGAATGCATGACTATGATGAAAGCGACGATTGTACAAGTCCTCCAACAGAACCAGCCAATCAAAACCTGACTGATCCGATAATCGAATATCCGCACATTGGCGGAAACTGCTCAATAACGGGTGGGTTTTGGATGGATTGGGGTCCTGAATCAATGCAAGAGTCCTATGTATACGGTGACTTTTGCACGGGTTCTATATGGCAAATTACCGCAACAAACAGTGGATGGGAGTCCAATTTCATAACCAGTGTTGGAACTCAAATCACTGGTTTTGGTCAAGGAATCAATGATGAACTATTGATTTTCAGCTGGATTGGCGCGATTTACCACATATACGAAGTTTGATCAATCTTCAGACTGCTTTTGACTAAACAACCTCTGGGATAAACTTGCGGGAAGCAGTACGGTCAGGAACGATGGACTACCAACTTCCGACTCGTCAGTAACGAACGATCTGATGAACAATGACAGGAAGTCAATCACCACAATTACGATGAATATAACTATCAGATAAGTCATCACGTGATTATACAGATTTAATTCCATTGCCCTGTCGATATGCAAGCCAATGCCGCCTGCACCGACTAGCCCCAACACTGTTCCATGCCGAACATTATATTCGAACATAAACAGCAATTGACTCAAGAAAGTGTTACCTGATTCAGGCAAAACAACTTTAGATACTATCTCGCTATGATTCAAACCCATTGCTCTCGCTGCTTCAAGGGGCTCACGATTGATGCCTTCAATCTCCTCATACTGCAATTTGCCAAGATATCCTATGGTGTAGATAACCATGGCTAATACACCGGCTAGAGGTCCAATTCCAACAACGATTACAAAGATAATCGCCCAGATAATGCTTGGAAGACTTCTAGTCATTGACATAAACAGCCTAGTTGGAACTAAAACATAGTTTGGAACTAGATTCTTTGCTGCGAAAGAGGATAGTGTTATTGCTCCTATAAAGCCAAATATCGTAGCCACAAACGCCATTTTCAAAGTCTCTAACATGCCAGTATATGCTTTGGAACAGAAAAACCCGATTTCGACATTACAATTTGGTGGTTCGGATTGTGCGTCAAAAATTAATGACCACTCGGGTGGCCAAAGTTCAGTATTCCAGAACTTGAGTAGGTTGGCGAATCCTCCGGTTATATCTCCCCAATCTCCGCGTACTAGGTTATTTAGAATAATCAGCGACAGAAATAGCAAAGTAAGCGAAATTAGCCAAACTTTGTTGACCTTGACCGACACTTTACTCACTCTCCTCTACTGAATACACTTCAAATTCACTCAAATCGATAATACGGTCAGCAATTTGTTTGGCCCGCTCTAGATGATGTTCAACAAGGAGCATGCCACACTGATTGTCAGCGACAAATTTTCTCATTAATTTAATAATTGAATCGGCATTTTCTTTGTCTAATTCGCTGAGAAATTCATCAGCTAAAATTAACTCTGGCTGTTGAGCAATTGCTCTAGCAGTAGCTACTCGGCGCTGCTGGCCGCCAGATAAGCGTCTTATCGGTTCGTTTATTTTATCTGAAAGCCCGACTAGTTCAACTGTTTTGTGAATGACTGTCGATTTTCGCTTCGACCAATTGAACAAGTTTCCGTCGGTGGTTGATTTTTTAACACCGCACCTTGCGCCTAATTCGACGTTATGATAAACGCTTGCGTGTCTTACTAATCCTAGTCGTTGGGGAATATAGCCAATACCACCCCTGGTTCTAATATCGCCGACTATTCTACCAGATAGTTTTGGTATCAACCCAGCAATGGTACGTAATAATGTTGTTTTTCCTAGCCCTGATACTCCAACAATTGCCACTATTTCACCAGGTTGGATAGTCAAATTAATTTCGCTAACTAATGGGTTTGAATATCCAACTGACAAATCAATAATGTTTATTATCGGTTTTGCCATTTTACACCACTACTCATTAGTAACACTCTAATCGTTAGGTGAGATTGTAATCAAAGACAGGTTCATTGCTGTAATATCTTCCTTGCTTGCTTCACTAAACCGATTATAGAAACCCTCAGTTCGTCTGATGTGATTGTCTTACCATATGGTATGTATACATGGTGGTTGCTTTCTTTGCATTCTAGGAAAATTCCCCGAGAGTCTAGATTACTCATGTGAACTACTTCTGACGACTTTTCATAGTGAGCATTGTAGATATCAACCATTGCGTCAACATGATCGTCATTCATATGTTCAATCGAGCCAGATTTGACATCGTCGAGATTCGGTTGTACGATTTGTGATAAGTATTCTTGACCGTCAATCCAGCAAATTTTGCCAAATCCTGCGATATACCTTATTGAGATAATTTCGTCCATAATCCAAAATGAAAAGTTATGAGTTTTCAGATACATGTCAGCTGCAGGAACCTGCGTGCGATACCTTGTGAGCATTGTTTCTTGTTCCTCTGCAGTAATATGAACCATTTCATGCGTGGATTCAGGGGATTTATCCGCAGTTGTTACCTCCTTAAACTTACCAATCAGACAAGCCCTCCAATATGATTGTGGGTCGCCCTCTGGTTGTGGGTGCGAAATAAATAACGATGAGTCGCCATTAGCCTTGAGATTCTTTGTGTGCGCAGCAATGCTAGCAATGAGTATGTATGGTTTACCATCGTCATTGATGGCAAAGGGGACCACGGAACTCAAGGGAAAATTGCTTATTTCCTGTTTTACAGACAATGTAGATAACACGCCGTGACCAACATCAATCATCCATTGGAGCACGTTCTTGGCTGGATTTTCATTTCTTCTAGAATTTTCTTCCGCCAACGATATCTCATCGTCTGCCATCATATCATGCTCCATTTCCTACGAATAGAGCAATTGTTTCTTCTAGCCATTCCTCGGCTTCATCTTCATAATCTGTGTCACAGTCAATTCTGTCGTTGATTCTGTTGCCACCCTTATCTTCCATTACCTCATCCCATTGGATTCCGGCTTCACAAAACAAATCAAATGCTGTGTCACCCAAAGCTAACACTGCGAAATTGACGCCATCCATGATACCATCATCAGCATCAGTGCACGCTTCGTATAGATCGACTGCGTTATCTGGTTGTTCGCCATCGCCCCATGTGCTACAGACGATTATGACGTTTCCGTGCTCAGCTATTTCGCCCGCATCAATCTCGTCCATGCCCTTCAGAGTTGTGTCAAACTCATGGTCTGCAGCGAGTTTCTCTGCATCCATTGCCAACAACTCAGAATTCCCAGTTTCTGTTCCATATAACAATAACATTTTCTTACTCATACTTCTTTTCCTCCCTATCTAAACCAAGGATATTGACTACAGGTTTGCCTGATGTTCCTGAAATCACTACCTCCGCGTTCACCCGGTATACTTCTGAAATCGCGGCGCTATTTAAGGCAACTCTTGGTTCGTCATAGCAAAATATCTTTGACTCATGAATTATCATTATTTTGTCGGCAAATTTACTGGCTAAGTTTATGTCATGCATAGCAACAATAGCGCTACAGTTGGTTGACTCATCACTCACTAAACCCTTTATTTGCTTAAGAATTTCATACTGATTAAATAAATCGAGGCTGCTTGTTGGTTCATCAAACAGGTAAACTTGCGGTTGTTGAACGATGGCTTTGGCGACTATCGCTTTTTGCTGTTCGCCACCCGATAAGGTGTGAAATTTACGGAAGGCGAAATTCTCGAGGGATAACTCCCGGATTACGGATGCGACAATTTTCCTATCTGATTCGCTGACGTTCCAATTTATGTATGGTCGCCTGCCCAAGAGAATCACATCATAGACATCGATTGGAAAGCTAGTGGCGACTTTTTGTGGAACATATGCAACAAGTTGGGCAAGTTCGTTAATAGTCAAGGCATCAATGGGTACACCGCATACTTTCACAGTGCCGGAATCGATTTTATTGATTTTGTTCAAGCACTTTATGAGGGTAGATTTACCGGTGCCATTAACACCTAAAACTGCGACTAAACAGTTGGGCTCAACTGAGAAACTGATATTTTCTAGCACTGTGTTCTTGCCGTAACTAAACGATAAATCGCTTACTTCAATCATTGGTTGTTGCTTCTTAGAAGACTGTTTTCTGCGCTGATTGGGCCTTTGTGTTACGTCATCCATGGGTAGCACCTCGCCTGCTCAACAAGAGATACAAAAAGAATGGCCCACCTAAAATCGACAGCATAATTCCGACTGGCAATACCACGGGTGCGAATATTGTTCCTCCTATGGTATCAGCGACGAGAACCAACAATGCACCGATTAGAGCCGAACATGGAACTAATTTACGGTAGTCATTGCCAATTATTAGTCGGGCGATGTGAGGTGCTGCTAAGCCAACAAAACCTATCAAGCCAGTAAAAGCCACAATAATCGATGTGGCAAAAGCAGATATAATCAGGATGTTTTTTCTTAGTCTTGCTGGGTCAACACCTGTTGATATCGCGAAATCATCCCCGCCCAGGGCAAGGGTATTTAGATCCCAAGAATATCTAATGAGAATAGGAAATACAATCCCCAAGACTACGCCGACAAACAGCACCGTTTCTAGATCTGGTCGCCTGACACTGCCGAATGACCAATGTGTCAATTGGGCTAATTGTTGCGGCGTTGCAAAATAAACTAAAGATTGCACTATTGCACCGTTAATGAAGGTGATTGCGATACCCACGAGAATGTAGGACTCGGCAGAGATACCTCGAAATTCGCCCAATTTTATGATTATGAATACCACAATCAATGCAAACGCAAAGGTATTGAAGACGATGATTGTATTAGGGATTATTTCGGCAAATGGCAAGCCAAACAGGGAAAAATTTGCACCAACTACCGAAAAACCGAGAATAATCGCTAGTGCTGCACCTAATGATGCACCGGAGGCAACCCCAAGCGTGAGTGGTGAGACGAGAGGGTTTCCTAAACTACCCTGCATTAGTGCTCCGGCAATTGCTAATGCAGCACCAGCAAATATTGCCATCAATACTCTTGGTAGTCGATACTTAAGCAAAATAACCGACTGCGTACCTGTTGGTTCGTCAATTCCGAGAATTATTTTCCCAATTTTTACGAAGTTAAGGGATTCTGATGAGCCAAAACCCATGGCAAAAACTGCAAAAAATAGGGTAAACAAAATTAGTAGAATAAGATATTTTGTTTGTTTTTGTGACCGCTGGTCAATTAGGCGCTCAAGCAAGTCTAGATTGCTATCAGAATCAGTAGGGACTTGTTCTGCATCCCCCAATTCACATCACCTAAGCAGCGCAGACGAACTTGCCGATTCTTTCGTGCCCGTGATACTTAGTGAAATAATCGTCTAAAATCTGCTCTGTGTCAACATCTTGGAACAGATCAGGATGGAACATCTTGGCTAAGGTAGGTAATCCATGAATCATCATTGGGCCAGCAAATTCTCCAGCCATAACCACCATACGGTTATCTTTTATAGCGTTGATTTCGGTGAATCCGTCACGATCTTTGATGAAGCCAAAGTGTGAGTTACACTGATCGTTAGGATCGTAGTGGTCATAGCCAATCTCGAAGGTAATACCATCAAACATTAGCACATCTGGATTGCTATCAATTATCGCCTCGATGTCCACGTGAGTGGTGTGGCCAATCAAATCCTCGAACACATTAACTCCACCTGCCATGCCTATGATATCATTCCACTGTGAATTTGCAGTCAATACTACCGGGTCGCGAGTCAATGACGCATGATGTTCCATAACTACTGACGGTCGGTCAGCATCCGTAACCTGTGATATCCTGCTGCTGACCATCTGTTCTAGTTGTTCAAACTCCGCTAAAATTTCATCGAGAACAGCTTGTTTTCCAAATAAATCCGCAATAACTGACATTTCGTATCTCAATGAATCATACTTGTAAAAATCTAATGCCACAACATTGATCCCAACTGGTTCTAACTTATCTCTAATCATTTCAGTATCGACCATTCCGTTGGTGGCAAAAACGATGTATATATCTGGCTGGACATCGAATAAGGCTTCAAAATCAATCTCTGAATGAGCCGAGTTTTGGATAATCCTGGTCCCCTGCAACTCTGGCCATAGGTCTGAATCTTCAAAATCACCAGACATACCCGCAATAACTGACAAATCAACATCAAGCATACGCATTATTGTTGCTGCATAGGTGTTTGTTATTGCTACCTTTTTTGGAGATTCATCAAAATAGTGTGTTACGCCGTTTGAGTCTTTTACTTCAATTGAACCGTCCGTGGCAAGCTCTGAGGAGTTTAGGTCTGAAATTTTGTAAGCGCCAAAACCTAACACTATCAGCAAGACAAATTGGATTG
>Ga0160422_10003248_pt1 | contig 10075 bp, 12 predicted proteins | sample Fk160mmetaG_FD_108192 | JGI IMG/M metagenome (GOLD analysis project Ga0160422, IMG submission 108192) | Marine microbial communities from the Central Pacific Ocean - Fk160115 60m metaG | ecosystem: Environmental > Aquatic > Marine > Oceanic > Photic zone | place: The Central Pacific Ocean... | reverse complement strand
TTAGTAAAAAATATTTTAGGATTAGAAATAATTGAGGACCATGAATATCTTTATCAAGTCACCACCGATACTGGTTCTATAAAAATCGGAAAAAATAACTTTAGAGACCATCATGAAAGTAAAGATAAAAATCTCAATGATTACATAGATAATTTAGTGATGGAGTATTTAAATACTTCATATTCCAGAAAAGTCTCCTTAAATTTAGCATAAAAGATTGATTTTTTTGTTGTTTCTATTTTCCAGTTTTGAAAGCTAAAGAAAACTTTCACGACTTGACCTAAAAAAAAATGAAAAGACTTAATTAATTAACTACTTCTTTAGATTCATAAAAAAATAAAAAGAATATTTTTTTTTGTGATTTTATCTCCCTAGCCACTCAAAAAAAAAATTGATTTTTCTATCTAAAAAAAGTAATATATTCCCAATTTTTTGAATTATCAAAATGTCAAAATTAAGTTTAAATCAATCTCTACTCTACACTTCTGGTATTGCTGGGTCATTACTTGCTATTAAGGTTTATTCTGATCAGGTGTTTAAAAAAGATATTTCGGGAGATAAGAATAAGGAACCCGGAGATAATAATAAGAATATGGTGAGAAAAGATAGTGAAAAAGACACTTCAGGAGATACTTCTAAATGTTGGACCTCTCCTGAAGCTAAGAATACACTACTCGAAGACTTTATGGATAATATTAAAATAGTTGATTCTGGCATCGATTCTCTCAAGAAATCCAGTGCTGAAGCTATATCAAATGCTGAAAAAATTATTGACTATGAAATTGAGTTAAAAAATGACTTGGCTAGCTTTCAATCACAGTTGGACCAGGCTATTGCTCAGTTCAAGAAAGATTCTTATGCTAAAACTCAAGCGGAGACTGAACTAGCGGATACTAAAGATAAGCTCAAGGTGGTTGAGGCTAAGTTAAATAAAACTCGTACGTTGTTTGAATTGTTTAAAGTACAATCTGAAACACATGTCAAAGAGAAGCCTCAAGCTGAGGCTAAGGTGGCGGAGATTCAATCACAATTGGACCAGGCTATTTCTCAGGGTCAAATATACTTAGCTGCTAAGACTCAAGCTGAGGATAAGTTGGCGGAGATTCAATCGAAGTTAGAACAAGCAGTGGCTAAGGTGGCGGAGATTCAATCACAGTTGGATCAAGCTATTTCTCAGGGTCAGATAGACTCAGCTGCTAAGACTCAAGCGGAGACTGAACTAGCGGATACTAAAGATTAGCTCAGGTTGGTTGAGGCTAACTTAAATAAAACTCTTTCGGAGTTAAAATTGTTTAAAGTACAATCTGAAACACATGTCAAAGAGAAGACTCAAGCTGAGGATAAGGTGACGGAGATTCAATCGAAGTTGAACCAAGCTATTTCTCAGGGTCAGATAGACTCAGCTGCTAAGACTCAAGCTGAGGATAAGGTGACGGAGATTCAATCGAAGTTGAACCAAGCTATTTCTCAGGGTCAGATAGACTCAGCTGCTAAGACTCAAGCTGTGGATAAGGTGGCGGAGATTCAATCGGAGTTGAACCAAGCTAAGGCTAAAATGACCAAGATTCAATCACAGTTTGACAAAACTAAAGATATTATAAAAAAAAATTCTGAAGTTTACACAGAAATAAAATTACTTATTCAAAGTCATGAAATATCAGTAACAGAAGAACTTAAAACCAAATTTAATACTTTTATGAGTTCTTTTAATTTTAATATTGATGAGATTGTTAAAGAGTAAATATAATCTACTACCCCAAATAATTACCTAGATAAAAAATAAAAAATAGAAAATAAGATTTTTTTTTGTATTAAATTAAAACCTCAAAAGATAAAAAAAAATTGATTTTGATAAGCCTATTTTGTATCTATTCTAATAAGGTACCCAGCTAAAAAAAAAAATGTTTGATTTGAGCAGTAGGACAGTGAATGTCATGCTTTTAGGTCTATTAGGATGTGCCACTTATATCATTAAAATCCAGAAAGAAGATATAGATGAAATAAATACCAAGGTAAAGAATATTGAATCTAAGATCGAGATAAAACAATCTATAATTGAACTAAATAATAGTAAATTTCAGTATTATCGTGATCAGATTAAGATACTTAAAGAACAACTGTCTCAAGAAGTGTTCGACAAGGATAAAGTTAAGGAACAACTGGATCTACTTGAGTCAATCAACTTTAATGTTGAGTGATTCAAGAAAGTTTCCTGTGGGTGAAAGACACTTAACTAAACAGTAAGGATTCTAATAGCATAAATTTAAAAATAGAAAAAAAAGATAAATAAGTTTTTTTTCTTAGAATATATATAAGAATGTCTTCTTCTAAAAAAGTATTACCCAAAAATATCATACCTAAAACTAAATTGTCTTTGGTTAAATCTGTTGATAAAAAAAAAAAAATAGAGGAATGGTTTCAAAAAGGATTAACAAATCTTAAGTCTGAGAATCAACAAAATCGTTTTTTAAAAAAAATAACCGTCAGTAGATATCCTTTAATGATATTTAATTTAGTTATTTATGTTATTATTTTAGTATACCTTTTTCAACTGAACTCACAATTATGTGAATGCAGTTCAAATTGGAAAAAAGAATTTATTAAGTATTTTTCTTTTTATGCTATTTTAAGAACAATTATAGACACAGTCTTTTTTGAAGAGATTGCTAAAAATTTATCAAGCCCTGATATAAAAATTCTCCTGATTTTTGATGGACTTTTATTTTTATCCTTCATTATTATTACACTCTCCTACATTGCCGAGCTTAAAAAGAAGAAATGCTTTTGTTCTCAAAATTGGAAAAGAGAATTTATGTGGATATTATGTTGGATATTAGTAGCTCTTCTTGGCATAAGTTATGCTTGGATAATCATAGTAGCTCCGATTATTATTGGAACTAAACTGATGTCTTCTTAGTATCATTAGTTGATTTAGATATTATCTAGAATACCTGTTAAGTCAGGGGGACTCATTTCTGCTTGACCTGATGAATCATTGTCTCTTTTAGTCCCCTCTTTCTTCGATGAAGAAGAAATTGATTCTAAAAATTGTTGTAAAAAATTTTCATCTGACATAAGTTCTGCTAATTTCTCATAATCGATATTTTCAATTATACTAGAAGAATCTATTTCAAAATCATTATTTTCTTGTTCAGACTCTTTTTTTTTGTCTTCCATAATAAATGTAATATATAGAAACTTTTTTTAAATAGTTTTTATAAATTATTTGTCTATTTTTGTTTTTTTTTTATGGTTTAGGTTTCCACTCTTCTTTAGGTTCCAAAGTTTCAGGAGGATTGCCTGTAAATCCACCAAAATGTGCCGGGGGTCTGTTTCCGAAACCAGGACGACCCCTACCACCTCCTTTACCACCTCGGAAATTTCCACCCATACCACGAGGTCCTCTTGGAGGGCGAGTAGTACCATCAGATGACACAGATGAAACAAATGTTCGATACTCGTTCATTAGCATACCACCACCAATACCGGTCACATTCACAGCTTGATTCCGGATATCTTTTTCAGATGATTCCGTTTCAACTGGTGTATTGGAAATTTCAAATTCAACATATTCGCCCGTGTAAAGAGCTTTGTATGAGTTTTCTTTACTAGGAGAAATATTACTGAAATGAACAAAAATGTCTTTACTTCCATTTTCAACTCCTTCTTCACCGTAGGGATAATTAATAAAACCGTACCCGCATTTATCGTTGAACCATTTAGCTTGTCCAATTACTTTTTTACCAGTTCCAGTTTGTGTTTCTTGATTTTCAGAGCTCATTATATTTTTTTTATAATTTATTATTATTATAAATCTTTAAATCTTTTTTAATTAAAATAAATTATCGGGTAGGAGTTTATCTTTTATTTTTTTTTTAGTATTTCTATTTAAGAAATGAAAATTTATCAAATTATTATTATTATTATTATTGTATTTATTATTACGGTGAACATTAGGTATAATCTAAAAGTAAATAATCAATCAACTATCCTACAATTAAATAATCCCTCCAAGAGTATCTTAGAAGATAACTTAAATCTAAAGTCTCCCACTGTAATCACCAATACTATGAATAAATGGGAAGATTCCTCTTTATTTACACCTCAAGAATTATCAAAAATAAAAATTTCTATAGACCTTAAGTTAAACACCACTGTAAGTGAACAACAAAAAACAGATTTGGTAGTGACTCCTTCTACTGAATTTTTTAAATGGATTCTCGCTAATGATGAAAAAGAACCATCACAGAATTTTTATTTATCTGAAAATGAACAATTTCTTAAGGATTTTAACTTATATAAACAATTCGATAAATTTGCGAGTTATTACTTATCACCGATGTCTATAAGAAAATCATATCCGGTTTGGATTGGTTCTACCGGGACCAAAACTGGCATTCATTGGGACCCAGAATATAGAAATATAATCTGTCAATTATATGGAACCAAAAAAATTTATTTATTTAGTCCAGACCAATCTAAATATATGTATCCATCAGATAAATATGATAATGGTGGTGTCGCTAGCAGTGTTGATTTTTGGAATATTGACCAAAAAAAATTTCCCGACTTTAATCAAGCTCAATTTATGGAAATTATTCTTCATCCTGGTCAAATGTTGTTTATACCCAAATATTGGTGGCATGCTTGTGAAAATATGACTACTTGTGTATCCATCGGAATTCGGTCATATATACCCAGTGATTTAATTACTGGTCTTCCTAATGTTTGCTGTTTTATAGGTCATAAATTAGGATTTTATAAGAGAAGTAATTGTACTTGTCATAATTAATAGAAACATAGAACCTTTTTAGTATTCAGAACACGTTTATTTATTTATAAGTAAAAAAATAAGGTATTTTTTTATTTTTTTTATTAAAAAGTTTTGTATCGATTCTTAAATGGGACAAACTGGAATATTTTATTGAGTACACATTATCTAATTAATTATTTTAAGAGACGAGAAATGATAAATTCCGTATTACATATAATTCAGACATTAAAACCTTTCATTGCTTCAATCAATTCAGACATATTTCTAGCACTATTAATTATTTTGAAGGTTAATGGATTATCAGAAATATGTTTTAATGATTGGTGTTTACGAATATCACTTAGAAAAGACATTTTAGCATCAAATAATTTTTCTTCAGGATATGCGTTCGCCCTTGAAATACAGCTCTGAAGAGCACTGACACCTGACATCAAAAATATAATACTCCTTAAATAACTCCAAAACAAAGATTTTTTTAATTATTTATAATATAGAAATCAATTTTTTTAGAGTTTTATTTTATCTGCTCCCCCTTTAATCTGGGAACAACTATTTAACTCTGGATAACAAATATATCCTACAAATTCATTATTATCTATAAAAATTGTACTATTAAAAAATTTAGGTTGCCACCAAAGAATATCTCTGAAATATCTTTTTTGAGATTCAGACCCTGAAAAAAGATTTTCTAGATTTCTAACCCATCTATTATGAACACAAGATATTTTAATTATATCTTCATCTTCATAGTAAGATTCTAAATGATAAAAGCTTTTTCTAAAAAAAGTATTCGAGTGATATTTATCAGTACATATTTTTCGAATAGGGTTAATACTGAAATTATAGGAGTTAGTTCCATAAGTTCCGACGGAAGATATCCCTTTAATTAAATATAATTGACCTTGATAACTATTTTTAGAATTATAATTAGCACTCGTGATTAATCCAAAAAAAACCATACATCCCAGCCATATTTTTAAAAACATTACACACTTATTAGGATATATAGAATAAAAATTAAAAATCCTCTTTTTTAATTTCGCTAAAATTAAATTTTTTTTTAAAGACTCTTAGAAAATAAGAAAAATGATAACTTTGGAAAAATGGTGACTTATTTAAAAATCGAAAAAATATCTTTTTTCAAAAACTTTTTTGAAAATTTCATTTTGCACTCATTTTAAAAATGAGAGTTTTTTTTCACATGCGCGAAACTTTTTTTTTCACGTTTTTTTCATTTTTTTCAAAAAAAATTATGGTCTTGTACAATAAAATATTTTATAAAATTATAAACCACAAATGAGAATAGAAAACTTACATAAATTTATAAACTCAATAATTTTCATTTTTTTTTTTCAAAAAGTGACATTTATCCTTTTTTTTGAAAAAAAGATAAAAAAGATAACTTAAAAAGATAAAAATCTAACTATAAAATAATGAGTATTTTTGAGTGTCAAATATGTAATTTCTCAACCCATATTAAGTGTAATTATAAACGTCATCTAAGTACAAAAAAACACTTACAAAAAATGTCCAAACTGACAAAAAAGGACCAAAATGAGGAGGAAAATGAGGAAATTGAGGAGGAAAAAAAGATAAAAAAGATAACTGAACAGAACCCAAAAAGCTTATCTTTTTTTGAAAAAAGTCCTCATTTTGTGTGTCATTTTTGTCAAAAAAACTTCTCTAGGAGAGATAACTTGAAAAGGCATATATCGGTTTGTAAATTAAATGCCCCCACGTTAAAGTTCCTAAAAGTTCCTAAAGAGTCCAAAATTGAGGAAAAAATTGAGAAAAAAAAGATAAATTTTATGTGTCAATTTTGTCAGAATCATTATCAAACAAAAAGTGGACTTAACCGACATTTGAGAAAATGTGTTCTCAGACAAAAAAGTTATGACGACCAACAACATCAAATAGAGATACTTCAGAATAATTTAGAGAATCAACAGAAAACTATAGAAATGGTCACTAAAATGAAACCTTCTCAAATAACTAATAATATTACTAATAATAAAACTATTAACTATTTGAACAATAATTTAGGGGAAATGATTGAAATGGAGAAATTTCTTTACAATCTTCAACATACTGAACAACTAACTCATCATGAACGAGAGATGTTACTAATGGCTTATAAAGATAATGGAATCGAGTTGTTTGCTAGAAGTTTTTCTCATATTATGAAAGAAAACTGTCGGCGTCAATTGCTCAAAGAAGGACTTCCTGATTTTCCAATACTCCCATTGTATTGTAGTGATGGTAATCTTCGAAGTCATAAAGAAAAAGATTCTAAAGGTTGGAAAACTCATTATGATAATCAAAGTATTAATACTATGATTAATATTAGTAGTGACCAAGTCTATCAGAGTCATCGTCATCCTTTATTTATAGATGGAAGAGAAAGGAAAAAAGTCTTTAAACAAGTCAAACAAGATAATCATGCTCAGAACTTTGAAGAAATCAAATTAGTTTCAGATAATGATGAGGAATCTTAAAACTTTCAAATTAATAAATTAAAAATATATAATGAGAGTGTAGATCTTTTAGTAAAATTATATTTTCATCAATTATTTTTTTATAAAAAATGGTGGATAATTACCATTAGTATAAGATAAAAAGTGTTTGAATTTCTTTGAATTTGCAAAACTATTTATTCTATTTTGAAAATAAAATAAATATTATTTTTAATATTTAACATAGTCACTAAACTCTCAATTATTATAATGATAACAATATACTCATAGCTATTTATTTTATTACTATCTCATTATTTCTAGGGTATACACTTGTAGTAAAAAACTTATAAAATAGGCTCGCTAGTTTTTCTAGGTCTTTCAGGTATAGTTCTTACATCTTGATATAGTTTTGATTATTATGTTTGATAAATAAAATAACAAAGAAACAACTTATAGGTCTGAGTTCCCCTGGAATTTTTCTCAAACTTATAAATCTTACAACATTTAAAAAAAAAGATAGTTAAACAAAATTACACCGACCGACATTTAAAATTAAACAAGAAATTTAGAATATTTTTTAAAGACTTTTTCTTTTAGTATTTCTAAGTTTACTCTTTTTATAATAATTATTTTTTTGTTCTATCAAATTGAGTACTCGAAATTCAAATTAAAAAATTTATATAAACAAATAGCTATACATAACTAGAATATGAAGTGGTTCAAAATTACTTGTGAACAAGTTGAACAACTCTCTATTAGTATACAGGAACTAAAGAAATTAATTTGTGATTACAATAAAAGAGACTTTTATTTCTTAGACAACAGGATTAATTTTGATATTTCCAGTTTAATCATCAAAAAAGAATGTTTGATCGGGAAATTTGACCATATTAAGGCTGTTATTTTTTCAAAACATGCTTATTTAATTGATGATAATTTTAACTTCAACGACTTCCAACATTTCAAAGAAGATAGTAAGTCTCCCTGTCATCTAATAATTCTAGAATTCATCTTTCATCAAGTTCTAGAATCATTTGATAAGGAATTCTCTAATTGTTTTGATTCTTATCTTCAGGTTAGTGATAAATATGACATCAATTATTCTTTTATTCAACTTCAAACCACCTTACTCAATTTAGAATATCGAGTTAAAGAGTTTAAAAATATTCCCGAAAATCTCTTAGAAAATAATGAAGATCTTCATCAACTAACCTATGATTTAATTGCTGTTGAGGACTTAGAACAAATTATTGAAAATTATGATCTAAAATTAGATGATATTTACAATGACATCTCCAAACTATTAAGAGAAATGGACAATGTTCAGAAAATCGCCAATATTAAATTAGCCAAAGACAGAAATAAATATGCGTTATTCAATTTATATATTTCTTTTGTCTCATTAAGTTTTTCTTTTGGTTCCTGGATTGGCAGTTTGTTTGGAATGAATGTCGACAATCATATTGAGGATAGTCCTTATTCTTTTTGGACAATCACCGGAACAAGCTGTGTAATTATGTGTACAATTATCATTAGTCAATGCCTTTATTTAAAACAAGTTTAGAATTAAATCAAAAATAGATTATAAGGAAAAATAAAAAATTTTTTTTTGAGTGTCTATAATATATGAGTACCAATTATTGGGGACCATTAACTTGGACTACTCTCCATTGTTTAAGCTATAATTATCCTAGTAATCCCAGCAGGGAAACAAAGAAGAAAACTTTCTATTTCTTTAATTATATTATTCCAGCAGTTTTACCATGTCCAAAATGTCAAAAACATTTTTTAAAACAACTTCGAGATAACCCTATTGGAGAACGTTTAAATAATCGTCATGATCTTTGCCAATGGGTTATTGATACTCATAATTATGTTAATAGAAGTAATCGAAAAAAAATTTACTCAAAAGATGAAGTGGATAGAATATATGAAGATAAAATATATATTAATGACATCCAAAAATTAATTTTCTTCTTACGTCAAAGAGTCCAATATGGTAATTTACGGATTGATTGGTATAATCAATTTATGTATTATTTAAATGGGCTACTATTACGAAGAGTTCCTACCAATAATTGTGGACAGGTCTAAATCTCTATGAAAATTATTTAAAAGCATTCTTTGTTATCTATTTAATGAAAGTCCGTGATATTAATTTAAGTGGTTTAAATAGTCAATTAGTTAAAACTCTGAATGATGATGAGATGGCAAGTGAAATTGATTCAGATATTATTAAGTTTACCCAATCTTATCCTGATTTTCTCACTGATTTTAATAATCGACAGATCAACCCCAAAAATTTTAATGAAATATTTCGTTTCCTAGAATACTTAATGGTTGATGTGATTGATATTCAAACATTTCTTCTCAAGTATATGATTCCTACTGAAGAACTTTATCACATAGATGACCAATTCCAGAATTATTTTAAGCTGATCTCAGTTAAAGATATTGTTCAGAATAATCAGCCCCTAAGAGAACTATTACTCGAAGAACAGAAAAATTATCCACAGTGTACTAAAGAAGATAAAAAAAAAGAACATTTAAATCCTTTGGACACGGTCAGACCCAATAAATTAACCAAAAGATTACATAAGTTATTAAAAGATAATACTTGTGAGCATATTTCTAAAATTACCTATCAAGTTTTGAATAATCCAAAACTAAACATTTCTGAAGATGAGTTAGAACAACTCTTAGATAACTCCGATATTATCACTGACAAGAGTATCCCTATTAAAAATTACAAACTTTTAGAAAGATACTATCAAAGTCTTGATTTATTTGATTATTCAGATAAAAAAGAAATATCTCAATGTCTAACAATCAATCAAATCTTTGA
>Ga0160422_10003247_pt1 | contig 10076 bp, 12 predicted proteins | sample Fk160mmetaG_FD_108192 | JGI IMG/M metagenome (GOLD analysis project Ga0160422, IMG submission 108192) | Marine microbial communities from the Central Pacific Ocean - Fk160115 60m metaG | ecosystem: Environmental > Aquatic > Marine > Oceanic > Photic zone | place: The Central Pacific Ocean... | reverse complement strand
TTGAATTGCCCTATCAATTTCTTGAACTAGGCCTTTATCCCAAGGTGATAGACTTAAGGTTTTTGAATCTTCAACAGTTATGGAACAACATTGATTTAATGGTGTCATATTTCCGTAGTAATCAACCATAATGCCATCAAGCATTGCCGGGTTAGCTCTACCAGTCCTAATTTTTTTTAGATTGTCACTAAAATTATTTAAGGAAGACTGCATTCTATCAGTGCAAGATTCTAAGATTTCTTCGTAGCTAGCCATTTGAAATTAATGTACCTATATCTTTACCTTTTACTATATCAAGTAAAGCGCCTTCTGACTCGTAATTGAAGACTTTTATATTCATGTTATTATCGCGAGCTAATGTTAATGCGGTTGTATCCATCACTTTAAGATTTTTGTGAATTGCTTCGTCGAAAGTCAATGATTTAAAAAATTTTGCTTTGGGATTTTTCTTGGGATCATCAGAATATACCCCATCAACTTTTGTAGCTTTAAGCATCAAGTCAGCATTTATTTCAACTCCTCTTAAACAAGCAGCTGTATCTGTTGTAAAGAAGGGGTTACCAGTTCCAGCAGTAAATATAACTACAAAACCTTCATCAAGAAGGTGGATTGCCAGACGTCTATCGTAATGCTCTACTATTCCGGGCATTGGTATAGCCGACATTACTCTGGTTTTTATTCCGTTTCTTTCTAAAGAGTCTCTTAAAGCAATTCCATTCATTACAGTTGCCAACATTCCCATATGATCTCCAGCAACCCTATCAATACCATCTTGATTTAATTCTTGACCTCTAAAAAGATTGCCACCTCCAATAACTAGACCAACAGAAATATTTTTCTCTACTATGCTTTTTATCTCTTTAGACATATAGTGAAGAATCTTAGGGTCTATACCTTGTCCTGCTGTTCCAGCAACAGCTTCACCACTATATTTGAGAAGAATTTTATTTAACGAGATATTTTTCGTCACTCTCCAACCTTTTTTCTTAAAAAGCTGAGGATTTTAACATCACCTAACAAATCTTTAATTTTTTTATCAGGATCTTTGATAAATGGTTGCTCTACTAAAGCATTTTCCATTTTAAATTTGTTTAACTTACCAATTATTATTTTTTCTTTAATTTCATCTGGTTTGTTTTCATTAGCTAATGTTGCCAATGCTATTTCTTTTTCTTTATCTAATATGTTCTGATCTATATCATCTGGGTAAATAGCCATAGGGTTATTTGCTGCAACTTGCATTGCAATATCTCTACCCAAAGATTCATCTCCAGAATCCATTTTCACAATAGCTGCTAATCTGTTGTCTGAATGTTTATATGAAGATAAAACGCCGCCTTCAATTGCTAACTTTTCATAATATGAAATCTTAATATTCTCTCCAATCTTTTGGATAATTTCTAAGAGTTGAGCATTATATTTTTCATTGAGATCATCTAGATCTGAAGGTGTTTGCTCTTTACAAAAAACAGTAAGATCATCTAAAAATTTTTGAAAACTTGCGTCCTTAGCAGCAAAATCAGTTTCGGTATCAACTTCAACGATAAAAAAAATACTATCAGATGACCCTATTAGAATTGCACCTTCGTTTGTTGCACGTCCTGATTTCTTCTCAGCCTTTAGGACACTCTTTTTTCTTAAAACTTCTATAGCTTTTTCAATATCTCCATCAGATTCCATCAGAGCTGTCTTACAGTCCATCATAGAGATACCTGTTCTCTCTCTAAGTTCTTTAACTAACTGAGCAGTAACCATTATTTTTTAGTAGTTGTTTTTTTGGCAGGGGCTTTTTTGGTTGTAGCTGCTTTTTTAGCAGGAGCTTTTTTAGTTGTTGCTGCTTTTTTAGCAGGAGCTTTTTTGGTTGTTGCTGCTTTTTTAGCAGGAGCTTTTTTGGTTGTTGCTGCTTTTTTAGCAGGGGCTTTTTTGGTTGTTGCTGCTTTTTTAGCAGGAGCTTTTTTGGTTGTTGCTGCTTTTTTAGCAGGAGCTTTTTTGGTTGTCTTTTCTTCCGCAACTGTTTCTACTTCTTTTGCCTCTTTTGTAAGAGTTTCAGAGGTCTTAACGGATACAGTTTTTGTTGCAGTATTTAATGAGAACACCTTTGGACCTTTATCTCCATCAAGTTTTTGAACCAATCCTTGTTTCCTTGCTGAATCTTGACCTAAATTGATTGCCTCAGCTAAAAGGTTTAGAACAAACTTAATAGTTTTAGAAGAATCATCATTTATTGGTATGAAATTTGTAAGGTTCGTTGGGTTGCTGTTAGTATCAACAAGACCATATACTGGAATACCCATTTTTATTGCTTCCTGAACAGCTATTTTTTCACTCTCAACATCAATGACAAACAACGCATCTGGCAGACCTTTCATGTCTTTTACACCGTCAAAAACCATTGAAAGTTTTTTCATTTCTTTTTCTAGCATTACGGCTTCTTTTTTTATCATTGAGTCTAGTTCGCCAGAAGATTTATTTTCTTCATACTCAAGCAATTTATTTATAGGTACCTTGATTGTTTTCCAATTAGTTAGCATTCCACCTAGCCACCTATGAGATATATAGGGCATTCCTGTTTTTTGACCAAAATCTGTGACATAGCTTGAAGCAACTCTTTTAGTGCCAACCACCATAACTTTATTGCCTACAGAGGAAAATTTTCTAAATATCTCATACAGTTCAACTATCTTCTCTTGGGTTTTGTAGAGATCAATTATATGTATGTTATTTTTTTCACAAAAAATATAATCCTCCATATGAGGATTCCAAAATCTTTTTCTGTGCCCAAAATGTGCACCTAATTCAAATAGCTCTTCTATGGTTACGTTTATTTTACTCATATAAGTCTTCAATTAAGGTCTGCATATGATAAAGGTTTTTAGGCTTTTGGTAAAACCATTTAACAATATTTAATGCACCTTGTGCGTAAATAGTTCTATTTGAGGCAGAATGCTTTAATTCCAACTCTTCTAGTTCGTTAAATAATTGAATTTTATGCCAATTTCCAGCTTCACCCTCTCTTAAACTATCAATCTTTGATTCTTCAAGATTTGTTAATTCTGCTAAACTCATAGCTGTCCCAGATGGTTTATCTAATTTAGACTCATGATGCTTTTCTGAAATTTTTACATTTAGAGAATTATTAAAATTTAATAGCTTTCTAATCAAATCTTGGATCAAAGCGATTGCCAAAGATGTATTGGGAGCTATAAAAACAGGCATTTCTTGAGAGAGATTTTTAATTTCTTCTAGCACATTAGTATCTAATCCAGTTGCACAAAACAAAAGTGGTTTTTTTAACTGTTTATATAAACTAATCCTGTCATGAATTTTTTCTCGAGTAGCAAAGTCAATAATGCAATCGAAATCAAGATTGATCGAAGCTTTAAAAATTTTATTATTAGCTGCTTCAAAGTGAAATTTTCCAACATCTAAACCTAGCACCTCAGAATTTTCACTTACAATAAAATTAGTAATATCAATATTACTATGATTATTTGCTTCCTCTATTACTGCTCGGCCCATTTTACCTGATGCACCGATTAGACAAATTTTAATCATTTATATTTTTTATTAATTTTTGAGATGAAATCAGATGCTTCGTGAAAATTTTTATTTGCATCGGTAAATGCATCTTGAATTAATTTTTTTTGTTTTGAAGAAAGTCTTGATGGTGTTTCAACAACAACTCTTACAAAAAGATCACCAGTTGTTTTGCCTCGCAATGATCCTGCACCTAAATCTCTTAATTTAAAAATTTTCCCTGTTTGGGTTTCAGGTGGTATTTTTAGAAGAACTTTCTTACTCAGGGTAGGGACTTCTATTTCTCCTCCTAATATAGCCTGGTCAACACGAATTGGTACCTCACAGTAAAGATGATTTCCCTCTCTTTCCAGAAATTCATGTTTTGCAACTTGAACGACAATAAAAAGATCTCCATTTTCACCACCATATTGACTCGCTTCCCCTTCTCCAGAAAGTCTAATTTTATTGCCTGTATCCACTCCAGCTGGAATATTGACTGAAACTTTCTTATTAGATGTGGGTAGCCTTATTTCAACATCTTTTCCAAAAACCGCTTCTTCTAACGTCATTTCATAAGCCATTTGAATATTTCTTCCTCTGGGTGGTCTTCTTGTCCGACCTCTACCAAAAATATCTCCAAAAATGTCTCCAAATATCTCATCACCAAAAATATTGTTAAAGATGTCATTTATATCAACGTTCTGAAAACCTGATTGTCCAAAGTTACTATTAACTCCCTGGTGGCCAAACTGATCGTAAGTTTGTCTTTTGGATTGGTCACTTAAAACTTCATAAGCCTCGGCAGCTTCTTTGAATTTAGCTTCTGCCTCTTTATCACCAGGATTCTTATCGGGATGATATTTAATCGCTAATCTCTTAAAGGCTTTTTTGAGTTCCGGAGCCGATACATTTCTGTCAACACCAAGAATCTCATAATAATCCCTTTTCACAATTATTTGTCTTTTTCGTCATCAACTTCTTTGAATTCAGCATCAACAGCTTCGTCAGTCTGATCTTCGGTACCTTCATCATCAGAATTATCTTGACCTTGTGCTTGTTCTTTTTTAAATAATTTATCTGACAAAGGTTGTGCAATTTTAGATAGTCCCTCTACGGCTTTATCGATATCTTCTTTGCTATCGGATTTGCATGCTTCCTCAACTTTTTCGATTGCCTCAGTTAAGGAGTTCGTCTCATCTTCTGATAGATCTTCTTTATTTTCTTCCATTGCTTTTTTGGTAGAGCTGGCCAGACCATCTGCCATATTTCTTGATGCAATTAATTCTTCAAATTTTTTGTCCTCTTCTGCATTCAACTCAGCATCTTTGACCATTTTTTCAATTTCTTCTTCAGAAAGACCACTTCCTCCTTGAATAGTTATAGATTGCTCTTTATTTGTGGATTTATCCTTAGCAGACACATTGATTATTCCATTTGCATCAATATCAAATGTAACTTCAATTTGTGGTGTACCTCTAGGGGCTGCTGGAATATCAGTCAAATTGAATTGTCCCAAAGACTTATTATCTGACGCTTTTTTTCTTTCACCTTGAAGAACATGTACAGTAACGGCTGTTTGGTTATCTTCGGCAGTTGAGTAAACCTGGGATTTGTTAGTTGGAATAGTAGTATTTTTTTCGATCATAGGTGTCAATACTCCACCGAGTGTTTCTATCCCTAAAGTCAATGGTGTAACGTCTAAAAGTAATACATCTGATCTTTCTCCACTTAAGACAGCTCCTTGTGTAGCAGCGCCAAGAGCAACTGCTTCGTCTGGATTTATATCTTTTCTTGCTTCTTTGCCAAAAAAGTCTGCCACAGCTTTTTGCACCATTGGCATCCGTGTTTGACCACCAACCAAAATCACCTCATCAATATCTTTAGGTGATAATTTTGCATCTTTTAATGCAGTTTTTACCGGCTCTAAACTTCGCTTTACTAAGTCACCTACAAGTGATTCCAATTTTGCTTTTGTTATCTTATGAACAAAGTGCTTAGGTCCACTTGCGTCTGCAGTAATGTAAGGCAAATTTACTTCTGTCTGATCTGTCGTAGATAACTCAATTTTTGCTTTTTCAGCAGCTTCCTTAAGTCTCTGTAAAGCCATTGGGTCTGTATTTAAATCAAAACCTGATTCACCCTTAAATTCTTCAATAAAGTGTTTAATCAGTATTGAATCGAAATCCTCACCCCCTAAATGTGTATCTCCAGAAGTTGATATAACTTCAAACTGGTATTCACCATCAACATTAGTCATCTCAATGATTGAAATATCAAAAGTTCCACCACCTAAGTCATAAACAGCTATCACACCATCTTTTTTTAATTTATCTAATCCAAAGGCTAGCGCCGCAGCTGTTGGTTCATTGATAATTCTTTTTACTTCTAAACCTGCTATCTTTCCTGCAGCTTTTGTAGCTTGTCTTTGGGAGTCATTAAAATAGGCAGGTACTGTTACTACTGCACCATCAACTTTTGAACCTAAATAATCCTCGGCTGTTTTTTTCATTTTCTTCAAAATTTCAGCAGAAATTTGAGGTGGAGCCATCTTATTCCCATCGACCTCTACCCAAGCGTCACCGTTTTCAGCTTTTACTATTCCGTATGGTGCGGATTTCATATCTTCTTGAATATATTCATCATCAAACTTGCGCCCAATTAATCTTTTTACTGCGAATAATGTTTTATCTGGATTTGTGACAGCTTGCCTTTTTGCAGCTTGCCCAACTAATACTTGCTTATCAGAAGAATAAGCAACCACAGAAGGAGTTGTTCTATTTCCCTCAGCATTTGATATAACTACAGGTTCTGATCCTTCCATAACAGAAACGCATGAATTTGTAGTTCCTAAGTCTATGCCTATTACTTTTCCCATTTTTATTCCTTTTTATTGTTTTTAATTGTTTTAAAATTGTTTTTTTAAAGCGTGAATTACTTTTTATTCACTACGACAAGAGCTGGTTTGACGACTCTTTCATTAAGTGTCCAACCCCTCTCAAGGGTATTAGTTACAAAATTGTCTTTCTCCCCAGGGTTGTTGACCGTAGAAACAGCTTCGTGTTTTTCTGGATCAAACTCTTGCCCTGTTGGATTTATGGGAACTATATTGAAATTCTCAAGGGTTTTTTCAAAAGAATCTAAAATTAGCAATATGCCTTCTTTGTCAATTTTTTTAGAGTCCTCTGAATTCTCAATAGATTTTTCTAAAGAAGTAATAAGCGGAATAATTGAAAGAAGTAGTTCGGAATTTGCATATTTTAGTGCATTCGTAATCTCATTGGTTGACCTCTTTCGAAAATTTTCTAATTCTGCAACTGCCCTTAATGTTTCTTCTTTTTGTTTTTCTACTTGTTCAAGAAGTTCTTCATAGGTAAGGCTATTGAGGTCTTTAGAATCATTTAATTCTATTTTTTGCTCTTCCTCTTTTGGGTTCTTAGCTTCTTTTTCTTCTGACATTATTATTTTTGGACTTTTTTAACGTAAAGCACAATACTTTGATCAAGCAATTCATAACCATGTTTTGCAGCAATCTCTCTCTGCTTATTCTTTATATCTTCGTCGTAAAATTCAGTTGTTTCTCCAGTATCAACACAAACCATGTGATCATGATTTAGTGGATCATTGAGCTCATAAACAGATTTGTTTGACTCAAATTGATGCTTAACAACGATCCTTGCATTTTCAAATTGTGTTAAAACTCTATAAACAGTGGCTAGACCAACATCATAATTATTGAGAACTAGCTCTTTATAAATCTCTTCAGCTGTAAAATGGTCTTCAGTTCCTGAAGTTCTTTGAAGAATTTCTAGAATTTTTATTCTAGGTAAAGTTGCTTTTAAGCCAGCTTCTTTTAAATTTTTATTGGTTTTATCACTCATAACATTTATTCTATCTCAAATGAAAAAAATACTGCTCATTATTATATCTTTATTAATGTATTCTTGCTCAAATATAGACCTTTATAAGGTAACTATTACGCAAGGTACTGTTTTTACTCAAGAAGATATTGATAAATTAGAAATTGGTATGACTAAAGATCAGGTTTCATTTGTAATGGGTCAACCATCTTTCGAAAACTTCTTCGAGAAGAATGTTTGGAACTACATCTATAAGATAACAACTGGTGATGAAGTAGATATGGAAAAGAAGGTAAAGCTTATCTTTGATGAAAAAAATCTTTTATCAGAAGTTATTGTTCTAAAGATCTAGAATAAACTTAAAACTTGAGCTATTAAATCTGCTTCGAATAGAACTTTCGCATTACCTAACACCCAAATAGTCATTAAAAATACTGGGCTAATCCATTTAAGGACAAATATCCAAAGACTCATAAAAGCCGTGCTTGTTATGCCCATTGTTTGTTTATCAACCACATTCTGAAGTCTCCAACCTACAAATACTGACATTCCTGTACCCACTAAAAGCAATAGAAAATCATCTGCAAAGTATTTCATGAATTCAAATGGATTATCCAATGCTCCCAAAGAAACATCTTTCCAAACATTGTGTCCTGCTATACTTACGAGAGACAGAGATATACAAACTAATAAGATAATTCCTGTTGCTTTCATTCTTGTCATTGAGAACTTTTGAGTTAAAAATGCAACACTAGGTTCTAATATTGAAATCATGGAACTAAATGCAGCCACAGCCAATAAGAAAAAGAATAGTGGACCTATAATTTGGCCAAGTGCTCCAAGTTGTGCAAAAGCTTCTGGCATGGTTTCAAAAACAAGAGCGCTACCCCCAAATGCATTTTCTTCAGGATTAAACCCTAAACCAAAAGCCAAGGGGAAGATCGCAAGACCTGCTAATAACGCAACACCTGTATCTGCTGTCACCACAACACTTGAAGCTTTAGAGACTTTTTGACTTGAAGGCATGTAAGAACCAAAAGCCATCAATGTTCCCATACCAATGCTTAAAGAGAAGAATGCTTGGCCTATTGCAGCTTGAACTATTGCAGCCACTTCTCCAGGTGAATTAAATTTTTCTGTTTTTGCTGAAAATAGATAATCAAGACCTGCATTAAAGTCTCCCTGATATGCACCATAACCAACCATTGCTATAACTAAAACGAATAACATCGGCAGCAAGAATCTCATAGCTTTATCTATCCCAGCATCTATTCCATTTGCAACGACATAACATGATCCAAAAATGAATAGTAATGTCCAGAAAGTCATATCCCAGAATGTTGTTTGCTGGGTGGCCCAAATGTCTTTTGCAGTGCCCTCTGTTACACCTTGCGCAGAAATAAAACCATAATCGATGACAAATCCTGCAATAACTGAGTAATATCCTGCAATTATTAGACTAGCCAGAATTCCAGCGTATCCAACAATTCCCCAACTTTTCGAAGATTTAGATTTTATTGCTAAACTTTCAACCGATGATACAGGATTGCTTTTTCCTTTCTTTCCAATAAAAACTTCAGCCATAAAAACCGGAAATCCAAGTGTAATTACAAAAAATATGTATAAAAGCACAAAAAGACCACCGCCATTTTCAGCAGCCTTATAAGGGAATCCCCAAATATTACCAAGACCAACAGCAGAACCCGTCGCAGCTAATAAAAAAGCAGTATTGTTATTCCATTGACTTGATTGTGATGCCATAATTTTTCTATTGGTTAGTAAATATAAACCCAATCATAAGTAAATGGCAAATTCTGATTGAAAAAGTAAGGTGGAATCTTATTTCTTTATACCAATCTATCTTTTCAATTAATTTTCTCTCTGAAAAATAAATATATTCATAGATCAATAGAAGAATAAAAAGACAAAGAATTGAAAAATTTTCAGCAGAAAGTGTAATGAAAAGCGTCAAAAGAAAAATCAAAGAAAAAATAATTATCGAGCTTAGAATTGACTTATTCGATTTTATTGATATCCCCCATAATGTACCTGCCATAAATGCCGCCATCATTATTGACCAAGTGAAAAAAAACAGAATCAGATAATAATCGAATGCTATTTTTGGTGAGATCCAAGATATTATGGGAATAAAAATGAAAGGTATAAGCCCTGAATAGCAAAATATTTTTACCTGATCTTGTAGAATCATATCTATGAATAGTAAAACTGTAGCAACAAATAAGAAAGCCAGATTTGATTTTTTTCTGGAAGAAACTTTTGTTGCTGGACTAATGCTTAAAGGGTGGGAAGTTAAATCTTTAAGAGAAGGTAAACTCAATATTAAAGAAGCTTACATCAAGGATATAAAAGGAGAGCTTTTTTTAGTCGGTGCAAGAATTGATCCAGCTAGCTACATAAACCAAAAAGACCAAACAGAGCCTGGACGATTTAGAAAGCTATTGCTTAACAAAAGAGAGTTAAAAAATATTTTATTTGCAATATCAGCTAAAGGGCAAACTTGTGTGCCCGTTAAGCTTTTCTGGAAGGGGCATCTTGCCAAATTAGAGATAGCATTAGCAAAAGGTAAAAAGAATATTGATAAAAAACAAACTAAAAAAGCTGCTGACATTCAAAGGGATGAAGAAAGGGCTTTAAAAAAGTTTAAATAAGCTTTATTATTGCCGGTTCGGGGGCGTATTA
>Ga0160422_10003246_pt1 | contig 10077 bp, 5 predicted proteins | sample Fk160mmetaG_FD_108192 | JGI IMG/M metagenome (GOLD analysis project Ga0160422, IMG submission 108192) | Marine microbial communities from the Central Pacific Ocean - Fk160115 60m metaG | ecosystem: Environmental > Aquatic > Marine > Oceanic > Photic zone | place: The Central Pacific Ocean... | reverse complement strand
CGCGGACCAGCAGCCCCACGCCATGCCTCCAGCGCGTCCAGCACCCACGCGTCCCCCCGACCCTCAGGCGGCGGAGCGTTGGTTGTTCGATACACTGAATCAACTGAGGCAAGACCACGGTTTGAAACCCGTCTCGCGGTTTCCGTTGTTTGACCAGTTGACTCGGGCCCACTCTGCTCTCATGGGACACACAGGTATTGTGGCCCACAGTCTGCCCGGTCAAAGAACAGTTGAGCAGGCCGCTGCCGCGCTGGCACACCCTCGGGCGGAGCACTTCCAAAATGTCGCCGCCGCTCCCAATGCGCAAGATGCCATGGAGATGGTCGCATTGAGTCCCGCCCACCTCAAAAACCTCTTGTGTGAGTCATGCACGCACGTTTCGATCGGGGCGTCTCTTGAGCCGGTTTTAGACCGTATTCCACGGTTGTTTGTCACGTGGGAGTTGTTGGAGTTCCCTCAGGGTCCACCGCGAGAGATTGACGACTACAACCGCTGACTCAGACCGGTTGGCTACGGCTGAACCGTCAGGTACTGCTTTAGTGATGCCGTCCGTTCGCCCGGCTTCAATGCTGCGAGGCTCTCGGGGATACTGCGTCCACTCTGGATGAACTCGGTTTTGAGCATCTCGCCGACCTTTGGGTTTCCAATCGGGTCGCCCACAGAGGCCGTTACGGCATCCCACATCCATGCTTCAGTCATGGCGCTGAACAAGTAGTTCTGGCTGTACGCAGGATAGGTCCAGAGGATCGTACTCAACAGTGAGCTGTCGTACGTCAGCCCTTTCTCGGTCACGGGTGGCGGAGGTGAGCCGGTCAACCTCTGTCTGGTCTCAGCCGCGAACCGGGTGATGGCCTCGAGACTGTTCGGATCTTCGTAAAGCCGTTGTTCCACCAGCGTCTGCACAATGGTGGAGGTGATCGACCGGGCCATTGAGTTGACGCGCCAAGCGGCAAGCTCGGTTCGGAGTTCCTTTGGCAACTCAGGCACATACCGGGCGTGAAACCCAGGTTCGTACGTAAGCCGTTGAAAAAACGCCGCGAAGCCTTCGAACCAAGGTGGGGTCGGTTCCCACATGGGGGGACTCAATGCCGAACTGTCGTCGATGGCTTGCCACCAGACGGCACCTCCACCGCCATAGGCCATCGCTTCGTACTGCCACAGGGTCCAGCGTCGATCATTGCTCATCACGATTGCGATGGAGTTAGGCGGTCGAACCGGGAACCCGTACACACCCGAGCGAGTGTAGCGAGAAGGACCGGTGTATACCTGCCACCCGTTCGTGGCGATGCCCATGTCGTTAAACGCTTGCTTTACTCGTTCTTCTGCAAGGTCCGCATCGAAGAAGTTGTCCGCATCCTCGCGCCCTGCTTCGAGCCCAAGTTTCCGGCGAAGCATCATGCGGTTGGCGAATGTGTTCTCGACGCCATCGGCCACCGCTTGCTCGGCCACCTTGGCCTCATTGGCGGAGACGATGGGCTGCACCACCGCGGTAAGCTCTTCAGTGAGGGTCTTCACGTCGTCGGGTGTCAGGCCTTGGCTCGCGAGAGCAAGCTCCCAGTAGTTGTCGAAGCCAGCCCTCTCGGCCACGCTGTTTCGCAGGTTGACGAGTGATTGAAGATCGGCACCTACGACCCTCATTTGATGTTCGACGTAGCTGTCGGCGAGGTCGGTTCGGTCGGACTCAGAAAGGTCGTCTGCCTCCTGACTGACGCTACGCCACCCTCGGCTTATTGCAATCTCAGTTTTACCGTCTTTGCTCGCCCAGGTGGCCTCCACACCATCGAGTTCATCGAGACGGGTAAGGAGCTGCGATTCTTGTTTGCGCTCTTCCTCCGTCCAACTGCTCGCGATCAGCCGATGGCGTTCATAGGCTGTTACTTTCCTCATCACCGTGGGGTCAGTCGACTCTTTGGCCGTATTCATGATCGCCTGAATCGACTTGGATTCAAAAAAGTTGGCGCGGGCCATTTCGGCGGCCACTTTTCGTTTTCGTGCCTCGCGATTCCGGATGTTTCGTGTGCTGTCGCGGTCTGCAGCAGCCAGCGCGACCATGATCTTGGTGTACCGTTCGTCCGCCTCAGCCAGTGGGTCGACGGGCTCGCCGCAGCCGATGGCAAACAGCGTGATGAGTGCAATGACATGTTGTGTAGCGCGCATGAGTAACTCTCCGTGGGAAAGCGTATCACTCGGGGGTGATCAGCGGGGCCCAGCACTGCCGATCGTCGTTGCGTACATTATTTACGCGGGGTGAGACTGGAGTGAGATTCAGCGCATTTTCTGCAGACGGTTTGAGAAAGGGCGCAAGCGCCTTGGGATCAGTTGTGGACGATTTCAACCATTGAGCGGCCCCGTTATCGCTCAGCAAGACAGGCATGCGGTGGTGGAAGGGCGACATGACGCGGTTGGCCTCGGTGGTGAGGATGGTAAACGTATAGGTCAACGTTCCTGCGTCGTCGGCCCAAGTGGACCACAGTCCTGCAAGTCGGAGAATCGGCTCCTCCCGCGGTGTGAACAAGGTGGGCAACTTGCCTGCGGGAGTCTGACGCCACTCATAAAATCCACTCGATGGAATCACACAACGCTGGGTTCGACTGAGTTCTGCAAAAGTAGGCTTTGTGAATACCGTTTCCGACCGGGCATTGATCAGTGATGCTCCACGCTTCAGGTTCGGCGCCCAGCTTGGGACGAGACCCCACCGGCAGGATTGAGCCATGCGTCCGGTGGCCGAATCCCGGACCACTACTGCCTGCTGGGTTGGTGCAATGTTGTATCGAGGCTCTGTAGACAGTCCGCTGACCAACCGAAAAAGCCGGATCAGTTCATCACTGGGTGTGGTCTGAGCAAAGCGTCCGCACATGGCGCAGTTCTCGTAATGGTCGCGGTTGGACTTGAACAGAAGAACTATGGTGCTGGGTGTGTGAGGAAGGAAAGCCTCATGTCAACTAGCGACTTTGATGGGCACAAGCGGGCCGTGCAATGGTATGGTCGCGGCCATGGTTGGTATGTGGTTTTTGTGGGGTGGATTGAGCGCAGCGTTGGCGGCGCCGTCTGTGTTGGTGCCGGATGAACTTGACCGGGATGTGCCGCGGCGTCACTTTGACATCCTTGCGTTGCATCTCGACCTTGCTCTGGACGTCCCCAACCGAGGCATTGGAGGTACGGCCAAATACACGCTTGCTCGCCTCGGCGAGGGCGATTTTGTTCTCGACCAAGTTGCGCTGGACATCTCATCCGTCACTGTGGACGGAGAGTCGGTGTCTTTCCGTACACCGAGCGATACCCTTGTCATCGAGATGCCGGACCGCATCGTCCGAGGCGGTCAGTCTGTTGTGGAGATAGCCTACTCCGCCACACCAAGAAGCGGTCTACACTTTCGAGAGAAACGGGCGCCGGATCGCTACGCAGAGGTCTGGACACAGGGGCAAAAAAACGACAATCGGTATTGGTTTCCGGCGTGGGATCACCCCAACGATCGATTTGAATATACCGGTACGGTGTCCGGTCCATCGAACTGGAAGATCAAGACCAACTCTGGAATGAATGTCCCGTCTTATCTGATCATGATTGCTGGAGGTCCGTACAAAGAAGTGGGTGGACCTGAGAATCGTGCTTGGGTCGCACCCGACGCGCCCCAGTCCGGAATCGACAAGGTGTGGGAGCCGGTGCCCGATATGATGGATCACTTTACGGCTCGAACTGGCGTTGAATACCCTTGGGGCGAGTATCTGCAGGTGTTTGTCCAGCGGTTCATGTATGGCGGCATGGAAAACACCGCTGCAACGATCAACTCGGATAACGTCGTGATTGCAGGCGATGTTCTGGAGACCCAAGACCGCATTCAGAGCTTGGTCGCGCATGAGTTAGCCCACCAGTGGTACGGAGACTATCTCACGTGCCGGAGCTGGCGAGACTTGTGGTTAAACGAGGGTTTTGCCACCTTTTTTGCGGCTGACTGGATGGCGCGCAGGGATGGTCACGAGCGCTGGGCGCATTCAATGTTGCGCAATCAACAGTGGAGCCAGACGGAGCGCCCGTTGGCGGGTCGTTTCTTCCATGGCGAGGATGCATCCGACAGCTACAATGTTTACGCCAAGGGCGCGACGGTTCTCCAGATGCTTCGGGTACTGCTTGGCGAAGCAGTGTTTTGGGAAGGGATCCGTCACTACACCGCGACGCATGCAAAGTCTCTCGTGCGGACACATGACCTGCGTGAGAGCATGGAGCATGTCAGCGGGCGAGAGTTGGGCTGGTTTTTCCAGCAGTGGGTGGAACTTCCGCACGTGCCCAGATTGACGGTGTCCAGCCGGTGGTCTGACGGCACGCTCACGGTCACCGTCCGCCAAGCTACCTCGGCTGAACGGCCGCGGTACACCATTCCTTTCGAGGTGGAAGTTGGTGGAGAAGTTCCAACATTCCATACCGGAGTGCTGTCCGATTCCAAGGTCCAAATTCAGATTCCGATTGAAGCACCGCCATCGTACGTGGCCTTTGATCCCAAGGCTGGGATTCTCTCCGACGTCGAGCACGACCAAGAGAACAAGGCATGGGTGGCCCAACTGAAATCGCCTTCGCCAGCCGCGGTCTTCAGGGCCATCGATGCCTTAGCTGAGACCGATGAGGCAACGGCGTTGGCCGAAATTCTCAGTGATGGTTCTGCGCACTTCTTGATGCGAATCGAAGCGGCACGGGCCCTCGGTAAACAGCGTCGCACGGACCTTCTGCTTGCGCACACCGCCACCCAACATGATGGTGTCCGGCGTGCGGTCGTGATTGGCCTCGGATCGGGGACAGACGGCACGGCAGTCGCTGTCCTCGAAAGACTGTTTCGTCGCGATCCCAACCCAGACGTTCGAGCGGCTGCCTTGGGTTCGCTAGACAGATTGGAAAAATCCCGTTCTCTTTCGCTTGCGCGGTCAGCTATCCGCGACGGCAACGCTGCCATTGCCAGTCGCGCTGCCCGCATTCTGGGCAGCCGAGGTTCATTGAACGACATCAATACGTTGCGATCGATGCGGATTCGAGAGACTCTTCGCACCGGTGGTTTGCGCCAAGCCGCTAAGATTCTCCGCCGCCAGATCGATGAGTCAGGCAGCGAGGCGGCTGCGGAGCGCCTGACGGCCACATTGGTTGGGTTGCTGGAAGACCTTGATCTGCGTGCGCGCCAAACTGCAGTTCGATTGCTCGGAGAGGTGGGGACGACGGCTGCGATTGCGGACCTAGAGGCCTTTCGTCGCATCGAAACTGTGCAGAACTTGGCAGATGCTGCGCGAGACGCCGTGACCAGCATCCGTTCTCGACAAGGGAAGATCGAGCCGATGGCCGCGGAGAACAAGATGGAGGCTACGCTTGAGTCGTTGGAAGAACGGATTGATGAACTTGAATCTGAGTTCGACGCGTGGAAGCGTAAACAGTAAAAATTTTTTGGCCGGGTGAAAGCTCTGGCTGATCGCGGTCGTTGCGACGGTGAACCCTACCTGGAGGTCACCATGAGCCACGCCCGTTTTACCACCCTACAGCCATGCTCACTGCTCATCGCGTTCGCATTGAGTGGTTGCTTCGCTAAAGAAGCCGCTCTTCCCGATCAAAAGGTCGATGCGCAAGAAGAAGCGAAAGCCCAAGCGGAGGACGCCAGCGAAGGAACGCAACCGCCGGATTCGAAGGCGATCGCTGAGGAAGGAGTCGTCGAAGAGCCGACACGTTTCACAGAGATTCAAGTGAACGGGACAGACTTACAGGGGACAATCGGAACAAGAGGGGGTCAACGCAATTTCGGTGGTTTAGGGTCCGGAATGGGGGGAGGTTCTCTCCGAATCGGCGGTTCCGCGGCCGGCGCGAAGGGAGCGCGTATCGGACGACCGCACCGGTTCATACCGCCTCCGGTACAGATGGAGAGCAAAGCCTCATCGGAAGAGTACACCGACCACGGCGTGAATCCCTTCACGCTGGTCGCTGAAGATGCGAAGTCAACATTCTCGATCGATGTAGACACGGCCAGCTACACCATGGCCCGACGCAAACTTACCGCGGGCGCCCTTCCAGCATGGGAAGGCATTCGTGCAGAGGAGTTCATTAACTTCTTCGATTACAAGTACGAGAGCCCCCGAAAAGGTCCGTTCGCGGTTCACATGGAGGCCATGCCGGATCCGTTTCGTGCAGGACGGCACATCATGCGAGTCGGCGTTCAAGCCAAGCGCTTCACACTCGATGAAAGACCGCCTCTGCACCTGACATTTCTTGTTGACGTGTCGGGTTCGATGTCCAGCCCGGACAAGTTGGGTCTTGCGAAGAAGTCGATGCACACGCTCGTTGAGAACCTACGTCGCGGAGATACGGTTGCGGTGGCCACGTACGCCGGTCGTACCGCACGGGTGCTTGAGCCGACGGGCATCGGAAACTCTGCAGCGATTCATGAGGCCATTGATTCGCTGAAATCAGGGGGCTCGACGGCCATGGCTTCTGGAATTGAGATTGCCTACGATATGGCCGATGATGCGTTTGAACGAGGCGCAGAGAACCGCGTGGTTATTCTCAGTGATGGCGATGCCAATGTGGGTGCGACCTCATGGGAATCCATGTTGAAGCAAATCAAGGGCTATGCCGACCAAGGGATCACCTTGTCGACAATTGGCTACGGCCAAGGCAACTACCGCGACACATTGATGGAGCAGTTGGCGAACAAGGGAGATGGCAACAATTACTACGTTGACTCTGCACGCGAGTCCGACCGAGTGTTCGGGAAAAATTTGGCGGGGACCATGATTACAGTGGCTCGCGACACCAAAATCCAAGTGGAGTTCAACCCGAAGGCAGTCGAGTCCTACCGGTTGATTGGGTACGAAAACCGAGACATTGCAGACAAGGATTTCAGGAATGACCGTGTGGATGCGGGAGAGGTGGGCTCCGGTCACAGCGTCACCGCATTGTATGAGGTGACGCTTGCGGATGCGGATGCCACGGATTTGGCTACAGTTCGTGTCCGATGGGAGAAGCCCGGAGCAGACAAAAAAGCCGATGAACGGGAGTTTCTATTCGACGGATCGGACTTGGTGGATGACTCGCGCAGTGCAAGTGTAGCCACACGGATGGCCTATGCTGCGGCAACATTCGCGGAAGTCTTGCGACAGAGCCCTCATGCTGCCGACATCGATCTAAACGAACTTAAAGCCCTTGCCGGTTCGCTCGATGCAGACAAGGATGGCCGAGAGTTGGTCCGACTGATCGGTTCAGCGGCGCGCCTTGGCGCCATGGATGCGCAGGCGGTGACGCGAGACGACTGACCTTTGTGTGGTCGTGCATTTCCTCTTCGGAACGTTATGAATCCCTGCTTACCCTTTGCGGCCGAGCAGGGATTCATACATTTCGCGCACTTGGTAGCGGTCAGCGCGCGCCATTCGGTCGATAGCAGAGCGGGGATGGATGTTGAAGAATCCGGAGATTGCGTAGGGCAGATGGTAGCCCCACCGAAGTTCATCGCGCATCGCAGCAAACTCCTCGACAAGGTCGAGTATGGGGCGGACGTTGTACTTCGGGTTGTCCAGATAGAACAGCAGCAACTCCAAGGGGCAATTTCCGGCCCCTCGCCCGATGCCGTGCAGGGTCGCATCGACAAAGTCTACGCCCTCGTCGATTGCAGCAATGGAGTTGGCGAAGGCCTGTTGCTGGTTGTTGTGGAAATGAACCCCGACCTTGATTCGTTCCCCGAGGTAGTTCATGTATTTATGAACAAGATAGCGGACGTGATAGGGGTACAGGGCGCCGAAAGAGTCGACCAAAGCAACGTTATGAACGCCTGATGACGCAAGTTTTGTCAGGAAGGTGTCGACATCGTCCGGCGCGAGGGTGGAGACGGCCATCACGTTCATGAAGGTCTCAAAGCCTTGCTCAAGGCATCGGTCCAGAAGTACCAACGCCTCGTCCATCTGGTGTGCGTAGGTCGCAATCCGGATGACGTCGATGGCGGTGTCATCGGCTTTCGGAATGTCATTCGGGTTGACGCGACCAATGTCGACCATCGTGGCCACTTTCAGCGGGCTCGGCCGAACGACTTGTGCAAGGTCAGTTTCCTCACAAAACCGCCAAGGACCCACATCGTTTCGACTATAGACGCCTGCTTGGGTTTTGTATCCGATTTCCATGTAGTCGATGCCCGCATCAACCAACGCTTCGAAAACGCTCCGAACGAAGGTGGGATCAAAATCCCACTTATTGCAGATGCCGCCGTCCCGAATGGTGCAGTCCAGAACCTTGATTCGTCGCTTGCGGTCCGTGACTAGGCCATCTGGACAGCAGTTTACTCGAGTATCGAGACCCATGGTCCCTCCATACAGAGACCTAGGCCAGAACGAGGCCCAATGCCACCAATTAGAACCGTATTTCGGTTCCTAGACTCGGCGTTACGCTGACAAAGCCGGAAAAACCGAGGAAAGCGAGCCTGTCCGCCTCCGCGGGCTCCGTCGCGACGCGTACGGTGTACGTCTCCGACATCCCCTCACTGTATGCGGCAATTTGAGCCTCAATGCCCGTTTCCGAAGAGGACCACGAAGACAGTGAAATGCTTTGGGTGGACGAACGCAACGCGTACAGGCTGTTGTGTTTCCCGGCGCTCAGCGAGTTCGACACGGTCAGCCGATGGACCCAAGGACCTGCGGGTTGGTCAATCCGCTGAATCAGCTGGTCTGTGATTAGACTGCCGCCTGTCAGCGCATCGATGGCCCACCCTTGCCCGTCAGGCGTGTAGATAAACCCGCTGCTTCCAGAGACGCTGAATCCAGCAGTTGTTGACGTAAAGTGGGCGTTGTGGATGAGGTTTGTGGTCTGTTGAACATGATCAAAGACCAAGATGACCTCCTCGGGGAGAATGACGATTGTCCGCGTGAGGCGCTCAAGCCCCAAGTCCTGCCAACCTTCGAGGGTATCGAACTCCGAGGGGTACGCCCCCCCAAAATCGCCCACCATAACGGTGACGTCGCCGTTGTTTGCAGCGAGAAGAATAGACGCCGTCGTATCCGTCAGCTCCTCGGGGGGGCCAAAGTCAAACTTCCATTCGCCGCGCTGACCGACATTGGTGGCCAGTCCAACCTGATAGGGAAAGGAACTTGGGCTCCACCATTCGCTAATGTCATCGGGGCTCCACCCCGGATCAACGGATTGGTCGGCTTGAAATGTGTAGGTGTTGGATAGAGCCGTCCGCTTCGGAAGCGTTGTTCGACCCATTGTAAGGACGGATTGACCGCCTGGGTACCACGCAATGCTGCCGGCATCCGGATGGAGGTTGGCTGTGCCGACCGCGTCAGCGGTCGTTTCGCCATCGGTGACGGATGCCCAAATGGACTCGGACACCGGTGGGCTGGCTTTGAATGCAAACGCGCTGTCTGTCGGGGAAAATCCGGAGTGCCAAGTCGCAACACCCCATTCCTCAAAGTGATGGACGGGAGATGCAGCCGCGGTGGGTGGAGCGGGCATCCAAGAAGGGTCGCACCAAAGAAATTCGAGCCACAGTTCATGATTGCGAGACGTTCCCGTCTCCACCAATAGATGCTGTTGGCGCAGCCATGTAGCCTTTCGGTCGGAGCTAAACGAATCCACAAAGCAACTTTGATGTTCGGGTCCGTGCAGCCACGTTGCGGTGCCATCGCCGATTGCGATAACGCCATCGAAACCGGGCTTCGTTAGCCGCAACATCGCATTCCCGCGAGCCTCAAGCCACGGTGAACCGTCTAGGTCGAGACCATAGTGTCGGTCCAAAATACTCAGGGCCTGAAACGTGTGCGTCAGTGTGCGTGAAGCGACACTGGGACCCTCGGGCCATGAGCCGTCAGTCAGGCGATTCATTTCGTCTAGGGTGCGATTGAAGAACCGTCGTGCCTGCCCCAACCAAACGGTGGATGTGTCGTAATCGTGTTCGGTTACGACGCCGGCCATCAGCAGCGCGGAATAAACGACGTGACTGTGGTACACCGCCCACGGGTCATCGTCGGTCAGCGCAGCGGATAGTTGGACGGCCTGCTCAATGATCCGTGCACGTGTCTGAACACGAAGCGTGGGCTCCATCTTGTCGTGCAGGAGGTCGTAGGCAAT
>Ga0160422_10003245_pt1 | contig 10077 bp, 15 predicted proteins | sample Fk160mmetaG_FD_108192 | JGI IMG/M metagenome (GOLD analysis project Ga0160422, IMG submission 108192) | Marine microbial communities from the Central Pacific Ocean - Fk160115 60m metaG | ecosystem: Environmental > Aquatic > Marine > Oceanic > Photic zone | place: The Central Pacific Ocean... | reverse complement strand
TTGCCCTGCCCGATTTTGTGCTTTTTAATTTCTTAATCGTTGCGGACGGGGCGTAGACTTCTCCAGTCTCCGAAGACTTCTTACCGGAAGCGGTCCTCCACTTCTGCTTAGTCCATCGCTTGAGCGATTTCTGCGACTTTTTCAATGCCATCAGTTGCGGTATCCTCCACCCGCTTTCTTATAGGCGGATGCCAACATTTGCGCTTTGCGCGCACTCCATTGTCCTGGACGACCACCCTTGGAACCCGCTTTGATTCTATTGAACAAACGCTTGCGCATGGCGGGTTTGGTATAATTACCCGCTTCATTGACGCGGGACTTGGTCTTTTTCTTTTTGGCGGGCATTACTTTTTCTTTTTCCTCCGCCTTTTCAAGGCCACAAAGTCTGCCTTCGTGATTCTATTGCGGGGTTTTGCCGCCCCTGCAATCTTTTTCTGTTTGGATGTCAGTTTTCTCATCAGCAATTCCATGCGCGCCGACTCCAATAGTTGGCGCTTAGTTTTGAATTTTTACCCTTTATGCCACCTGATCTTGCGCAATAGCTTTTCTTACGTGCAGGATTATTTTTTTTAATTGAAAGATTCGCATCCCCAAAGCGAATGATTTTTTGCTTACCACCTTCTGAAGCTCGCACTACGAATTTTTTCTTCTTGTAGCCGGGTTCACCCTTTCGGATTCTCCTTGGTTTATTTACTGCTTTTGGGGCGCTCATCCGCATACAAATTGTCAAAGGTGGTCTCCCAATCCGTGTACGAGTCATGCTTCTCAGCGGAATGTACGTATTGACTGGGAACGAAATCAGGCGGACCCTCACCAACCAACCACAATGCGGGGTTCGTTACACGAACGCGATTATTGGGTAGGGCGATGATTTGTCCCTTCCACGGTCCCTCAATCAATTCAAGCACGTGGCTTTGTTTGTGTTGGGCGGGATCGTCGGCAATGGAATTGCCCGTGAAGTCAACGGTGAACATATAATGAGCTTTGTAGAACTCTCCGTCCAGCTTGGCGATCCAAGGGCTTGAACTTACGCGGTCAAGTTTGATGACCGCAATGTCGTGAGACGGACAATCCCATGGCTGGGCAATATGGGTAGGACACTTACTAGGCCATTCCTCGTAGGGAACGTCCGCAATTAATGCAGTGATTGGCATCCTTGCCCACATTGCGCCGCCGTGTGGATTTGGGTCTTCCTCATCACATCCCGTAAATACGACTTGAAAAGACAAGCATCTATCGGGAATCGCGCAGACTGCGATTGCCAAACCGTGCAGATATTCTCCTTCGTATTTCATGTGATTATGCGTGAACTCCTTGCGGACCCACACTTTAAACTGCGGAATGTTTGCTATAAGGAACGACATTAGCGGCGCTTTCTACGCATTCCGCCTTTGCTCATATACTTGCTTTTCTTTTTTCCTCGCATGATATGTTGGGTTTTGATGTTGGTCGATAGACCGTTTGACCGATCTTAGAAAATTTCTTCATGCCGCTGATGCAGTCTGTCCGAACTGCGTGGGCATCGCGCCCAATCTGCCGATTTGAGCGTTTTGTTGTTGTTGAATCTGCATGGAACGCTGACTCATGTAATTTGAAATACGCTCCTGCAATGCAGGGTCTTGCTGGGCTTTTTGTTGGATGTCAGGTTGAGCCAACCATTGCTGGAACACTTGCATCTTCAACTCATGCGCATCTTGCGGTTTCACGTTTGGCGGTACTCCCGCGACCAATTCCGCAATCGTTTGACGTTCTTCATTAACTGCATTTTGAGATGCGGTCTCCTTGGGCAACAATACCTTTTCGGATGCGCCCGGCAAGACCTGTCCGATTGCCAATTGAAGCAAGCGCTCGGTGTCCAAAGTTCCGTTCTTATCGAGCAAGCCGCCAAGTTCCGCAACCGTCTTTACACGTTCAAGCATTTGTTGCGGGTCTTGCGTAGCGGCATCAAATTGCAAATAAAAATCAAAGCGTTCGCTTGGCGCGCCCTTGGAAAACTTTTGCATGTCGCGCATTCCGGTAACCCGAAAGAACTCAGCGTCAGGACCATACTGTTGATAAAGCGTATAAATCTGATCGAACAAATGCTTGAGATGTTGGAAGACTTTGTCGATGTTTCGTTGTTGCTTCATTTGAGCCTCAACGGGATCAACGCCGGGTGCGTTCCTACCAATCAATCGATCAAATTGTTCTTTGACGTATTGTCGAACCTGTACCGATCCGCCGTCAAATCTTGGAGTGTCCGCAAATCTGTACTCACCTGGTGTGCGATACGGAATGCGTACTCCCGGCCCCCAGCGGGTCGGAGCGCGTCCGAGTGGATGCTCCAAGGGTGGAAGCGTAGAAATGCTCTGTCTGTCAATCGATGCATCCTCTTCGATCTTTAAAATATTTTGCGGACCTTCTCCAAGCTCGGCAACGGAGCGGGAATGATAGAGTCGCTTACTCGTCTTTTCGTAAGTCGTGACGACGAACGGATATTTTCCATGACTATAATCCAAAAGCTGATGCTTGGCATAGACTTCAGGTACGCGGTCGCAAAAGATCGTGCAGTAAATGCCGGGAACGTCATCCTCATCGAGCAAGCGTTGGTAGCAGTAAATTACGCGGATGGTCTCGTCGTCGTTGCGAATGACTTCTTCCTGCAAGCGCAAATTGTTAATCACGGGGTCCACTTCTCCGCGTTGAGCAAGTTCAATTGCCTTGTCCACAAACTCCTCGTCCCATCCTTCCGTGCCAATCTTTGCCCGGAGTTGTTCGGGTGTCATATTAATGACGTGAAAGACGTAGGGCGCTTCCTGCGGATCAATCGCATAGGATGGCCAAAATACGTCCTCATCGGGAGCGAGGGCTTTGATGCGTGGTTGATTGATCACTCTGCGGGTTACGGGTATCGTAGTCTCTCCGTCCTGACGCAACTCTCTGAGCATTCCGCGAGCCTTGGCCTTGGAAACATTGAATTGTTCGTTCAGAGCGGCGGACAATTCATTGTCCATACTTCCGTCCTGTATTGCAGTCGCAATCTGTGGAAGGGCTTGTGCAATCTGATCAAGCTGAATGGATTGTTGTTGCTTGAGGTCTTGCGAGTCCCAGTAGCAATAATGCACCATCATACCCTTCTCATAAAAATGATTGAGTCCAAGTTCCACTTCATCATAGAACTCCTGCATTTTCGTATTGAGCATCCAACGCATGAAATTACTGATGACGTTGGAACGTTCGATATCATCGGATTCCACGGGTGTGGCGACGATATGGGCGCGTCTGATGGCATTGAGCGACATGGACACAAGCGTGTTAATCGTTTCATCCACCATGCGCACTTCCTGATCACTGGCCCCTTCCCAAGGGAAGACCTCTCCGGTCTCGCTCAGACTACCATGCTTCTTGTAATCGTCACTCTTTCCATTCCACAAACAGTTCCGAGTGTCGTAATCTCTTTGTCTACGATCCATCCATTCGCCCAAGTCGCTTTGGGTACGACGATAAGTTTCCTGCAAGTATCCAATATCGGGTTCCTTGGAAACGAACAATAATTCAGGATCAGAAGCACTTTGCATATGCAGTAGCAAATTATAGCCTTTTGTAGTTGCCAGGTCAAACGGATTAATTCACTCTGAAATCGTATTCATGTTTCCCCCGTGGTCTTTGGCGTTAGGGACCACGGGGTTTTTTAATATCCTCCGCCACCCGTGGCCATCATATTTTGGGAAGTTATGTGATCCGCCCCGCTGACCATCAAGTATCTCAGACAATCAATTTGGTCCTTAAAATGTTCAGCCCTTGATTGTCCGGTATATTCCATCATTGAAGTAATCGTATTTTCGCATTGGTCGGAGACGTAAAACTTCGGTCTGTTCTCGTCCGTCATTTCCTCCGTATCGTTCCACGATAGCGCATCATTGATTTTTGCAATTCCCGATTCGATCTCCACACCGGGCGCGGGACGCATGACGAATCCCAAGTTCGCCATAGTCGTGATGATATTGCTCTCGCCCTCCTTCTCCCTGACCGTTGCCGCCCCCATTCGGGGGTCTACGATTCGTTCGAATATTTCCTCCTCGTTCTCCAAATCCTCAAAGTGATTTTGATAATCGGAATATCCCCAACCGAGCGGACGCTGGGCGGGACCGGGCTTGCCCACGCTCTTGCCCACTCCATTGACGTGCGGTAATGCCCATTGTCCAAACGTGGAGTCGGGAAACTCTCGGTATACGTATATGCTACCGTCCCGCATAACGCCCGCCCATATGCATACCCACGGTTTCGAACCGCCGGGATCGGCAACGAAGTAGCGGGTAACGGGAACCTGATCATTTTGTATGAATGGAATCTTTTCGTGCGGGACGACGTTGACCTCCCGATTAAACTTTGGAAAGCGACCCTCGACCGCTTTGCTCGGAATCCCGTACAACCTTGCAAGTTTGACCTCCATGGGTTGTTTGGAATATGTGCGGACGAGTTCCCGTCCGTCAATGAACGGACTATCCTCAGACCAAAAATAGTGAATGCGACAGTCAGGCCAGTTTGCGGAGATTTGTTCGATGGGAAGCTCGCGACCAAGTAATTCGCTATATCTCTTTTCCACGGTCTCCGCGCCCTTCAACAAGCTATTGATCAATGGTGTCCAACCTTGCAAAGTCGTAAAGGTCAGGAGCAAACGACCGTGAAAATCAACCGTTCGTCCGAGCAAAGTGTTGAATATCGCTTCGGGGACTTCCTCGTCCAAATGAATACAATGCGCAGACCAACCCTCGAATATCTGAGGGTCCGCCATATATTGGCGATAGTTATTGAAGTAAATGGTCGATCCGCGCTCAGCGCCGGGATGCGTGGGGGGCAATATCGCTTTGGCGGAATTAAATCCGTTCTTCTGAGAATATTGCAAAGAATGAGTCTCACTCTTTTTCTTGGTTCGCTTATAACGCATCGGAAGGTTTTGATACACCGTCTTTTGCGCATCCTGTATACTTCTCTCCTCAGTCACGTGCATACTGCGAATCTCAGCTTCGGGAATCATTTGCGCCAAGTGTACGACCATGCGTGATGCGAACATGGTCTTTGAACTCCGGTTACCGCCCAAAATGACGTGTATCTTATCCTTGTCCCATCTGTCCATCACCCTGCGCCAACCGGGCAAAGTCCATCCCCACTTGATCGGGTCTTCCTTTTCGCTACTTGGTTGATCAATCATTAAGCGGCTCAGAATCTCCGCCCGTTCCTCCGGCAATGCGTCAATCTCGGAATCGCTCAATGCGCAAGCGAGTTCGCCCTTTTCAAACTTCAAATCATCCGTCCAAGGAATCCCGAAATGGGCATCAACCTCGTCTGCGTAGGTTATTCTCGGCATTTATCCCCTCGCCTGAATCTCCATGCCCACTATGATCGCTTCTTCGAGCGTTTGGACCGGGATTTCATTAACGCTCCAGCCTTGCGTATGCGTTCCAACGTCTCTTGGTCGAATTTCGACGGTGTCGGACCCAATCTTCTCAAGTCGCACGGTACATATTCGCGTACTGACAACGGTATTGCTCGACCGTATTTTTTCCAATAAGTCGGATTCCATCCCTCCGGCGCTTTCATACTTCATGCTTTTTCTTTCTCTCCTCGCACAAATCCTCATACAATTCGCAACATCTGCGCTTCAAGCCCAAGTTTTCCTCTTCCAACTTTCTATTTCTCAAGATCAATTCTTCCTTTTCCACGACCAAGCGACCAACCCATTGGGGCCAACCTTCCATCTTTTTACCCGTGGATTTGTAAAGATTCATTCGTCCAAATCAATATCGCTGGAAAAATCAACCACATCGTCGTCAAAATATTTATCAACTCCCTTGGTCACGCACTTGATCAATTGAGTATCGTCCAGGTCGCTCTCCTCGCTCCATCTCCTGAGCAATGAAGCAACTTCATTTACGACTTGTTTACTTGCCCGATCCATAACGCCAACCGGAACGACTCGGCATCCTTCTCTTTTCATCCGTACGGATTGCAATGAGTTTGCCGTTCTTATCGCGGGCATAACTGCCATCCTCCGCTCGTAGGAACTCCTTCACCTTATTCTTTGACCAAAAGCGTTCCCATCCGCGCAACGCTTCGTTCGGATTAAGTACGCCTTCACTCCTCCTCTTCTTCCTCATCCTCAATCTTCCAGTAATGACCGCGCCTTTTTTGCCGATCCTTCCATAACTCCTCGGAGTAGTCGTCTTCGTCGCTCATAAAAATATCCCTCCTATGCGTTTGCCCAGCCACTCAGCCACATTGACTGTGACCGCATTGCCCATTGCCTTGTACCTCGGACCATCCGCTTGTTTGACCACCTTTCCGGTCGCCTTCCACTCGTTGCCCTCAAGGACAACTTCCATCTTTTCCGATGTCCACCCATCGGGGAATCCCTGCAAACGCTCGCATTCGACGGGGGTGAGGCGGCGGACGGTTAGGGGCAAATGAGCCACACCCACGCCTTCCCCGCCTTGCTGACTGCGCAAAGTCACCGATACGTCCTCGGATGCCTTGGGGGTGACGTCTCCGTTCCATGAAATTGCTTTCGGTCCGCTCGCATTCGCAATGCCCGTAGCGCTCGTCACCGCAGTCTCACCCGCCAGTTCGCCATTGTACACGTCCGCTCCTTGAGTAAGCAAAGTCTCACTCCCACCACCTAAATCTCCTCCCTGACTTCGTAAAGTTCCGCATCCGCGCTCATACCCTCCGAAGCTACTCGCCGTAAAGCCCGCTCCAGCATCTCCGGCAATTCCTTGTCCCGCTTCTCGGCTCGGCGCAGGATGCCCCGGCAGGCTTTCGGTGACAGCGAGTATTTCATCGACGGATTCTCCTCCAAAATCTGAGACAATAAACACGCGCTTCCGTCTTTGGGCCACACCGAAATATTGGCTGTCGAGTAAGCGCCATCCCGTTTCACAAGCCCCGCAGTCGAGTAACTCTCGGATGCACCTTGCAAGTGCGACACCATCATCTGCGGAGAACAATCCCGCAACATTTTCCGCCAGCGCAATGCGTAACCCGCATCCACGGGCGCGCAGTTCCCGAATAAGTCTAGTTGCTTCATAGAATAATCCTGATCTTTGGCCATTTAATCCCTCCCTCTTTCCGGCTACGCTCAAATCCTGACACGGAAAGCCGTAAACCAAAAATTCACAATCGGGCAAGTCTTCGCCACTCACTCTAGATACGTCGCAAAACAATGGAACGTCAGGCCATTGACGCTTCAATACGCCAGCCGCATTCCCGTCCCATTCGACCTGAGCAACGCATTCATGCCCAGCCCGCTCCATGCCAAGGTCAAATCCTCCAACCCCGGCAAATAAACTTATGAATCTAGCCACGCACAACCTCCCATCCACTCTCCGCCTTCTTCAACTTAACCTTGTCGCCAATGAAGTACTTATTCGGCTTCGCCCGAAACCAGCCATGACTGCCATCCGGAAATTCAACGTCGTACCGATACGGATTCCTAGGCTTCAAATATACCCGTCCAATCAATTCCTCCGCATCCCGAACCCGCTTCTCAACCTCCCGGACCGGAGCAACTACATCCTCAATCATTTCTCCAATCTCTTCCAACTCTCCAACCCGCGCACGTTCACCAAGCATTCGATTAATCTTAGCTTCCATCTTCTTGGTCACACGGTTGCCGTACACGCAAACCCGCATAGTTGACTCCTTCACCCCAATGCTCCTCGCAAATTCATCCATTGAAACGTTCAGCTTTTCCAACGCCTCCCTCAATTCCTTCCCATCCATATTCGCTCCCTTGTGCAGTTTATCATGGACAAGTCAAACACTTTCCGATAAAAACCCAAAACCATGCCGAAAGGAATACCCAAAAACCTAGAACCCTTCGATGAAAAGCTAAAGGATAAGGTAATCAGGTCAGCCGCCAAGATCGCACAACGCAAATCAAGGCCAAAGACCGAAGCCGACAATATGGAACTCTCCCCAAAACAGGAAAAGTATAGGAATCGAATACACAACGCTCTCCGCTACGGCCTCGAAATGAACGAGCAACAATTCCTAAACGCAGTACAAAAAAAACTGCAACATATGGTATCCGACTCCCTCAACGATCTTCATGATTCAATCGAAAGAATACCACCGCAAAACAAAGCGTATGCGGTGGGCTTACTCTTCGACAAACTAATGACCGTATCAGGACGTCCGACCAATATAACCGCGTCCGCAAACGTCAAGCTCGGAGCTTCCGATATGTCACCCGATGAAGTCCGCTCAATCCTAAAGGGAGCGAAGGAAGCCGCCGAGTCCATACCATCGCAAGCGTCCGAGGACAAAGTCATCGAGGTAAACTCAAGCGAGGACAAACGGTAACCTCCGACGTCTTTCCCGAACTTTCCGCAAGGGCTGACGAGGTCTGCGAATAGGGCGTTATAGCGAAAAATTTCGTGGGGGGTGTGATGATAATATATAAATTAACGCGAGAGGTGCCGCACCCCCGCCCCCCCCGGCCGTTGCAACGCGCGTCTTTTTATGCGGATCGCGGTTCACGCGGTTCCAATTAGACATAATACTTATTATGCGAATTTGGTTTTGTTGATTATCAAGCACTTACGCAAAACTCGCATTGCATTTGTCAGGAATTCGATAAAATTTCACCGGACCGCGTGACAAGCTTGCGCAATCGTATCGCTACGCATCAACGCATCATGATATTTTGATGCGACTCGCGCCTACGTATTCAAAAATGGATGCATTGGGGCGAAATGAATCTTCCCTATCATTTCCAAATATGGAAACCAAATTTCCAAATATGGACGTTTACCTGGTAAGCATTGAATGCCATGCTTTTGCGCTTAATTTGATTTTGCCGGAGCAAACCGCAAATTTTTTTTACCCGCTTGAACACTGGGCTAAATCAGTATTTTACAATATTGATTTGACAATATTTGCCTGATTTGCTTTTGTGAGTTTGTCGAGGCAATTAAGCTTCGGCGAAAATGGAGAGATTATAATATGAGTAAAGAGAGAGAGATAAGAGACTTGTACGACGAAGTATTCGTATATGGTACAAGCTTCAAAAAATTATTAAATGACGGTTTTACATTAGAAGAAATAAATTATGTTTTGGTGCTTGGTGGACTTTCGCCATTAGTATGTGAAACCAGACAAACCCAAAAAAAGAAAGGAAACTAACTATGAAATCATATCCAATTTGGAACGAAGTTGACGCTTGCATATATCAATCAAGCAAATCTTTTGGAGCAAAGATGCAAAGCAATGTGAACGTAAAGGTTGGCACATCCGCAAGGAATAGTCACGATTTTGTAAACCATTGCGTGACGCATCGTGAACTTGAAAACGGTGACAAGGAATTCCGTTTTTACGTCGACGGCAAATGCATCAAGCGCGGTTTGGTAGAAAAGGGAACGCAAAAGTTCCGCAAACTTTCAACGAGAGGAATCTAATGAATTACGACATATTGATAATGACGCTCCCTTGGGTTTTCCCGCTTTGGATAATGCTCAAGGATTTGTTCGGGGGGGATAACTTATGATTAGGGATACTACATGCTCATGTGCGGGTTGGACTGATACATGGGTTTATGATTGCGGGTGGCGAATCAGGGGGTCACATCCTTATAGAATGATACTTTTTGGCGAGCAGATACTGGATCAACCGATTGGAATCATTCAATTTTACAAAGAAACAGGCATTCTCCCACCAAATGAAAGAAAGGAGCACACATGACATTATTTATTGAAGTAACAAAAGAGAAAAACCCATTTACCAAGCAATTACATTATCGAGCAAAGGCTACAAATAGTGTTCGAGAATGGCTAGGTGACGGTATTGACGGAAATCGACAGCAAGCCATTTCTAAGTGCTTTGTTAAGTACGAAAGTCAAGGATATTCAACTTATTACATATTGAAAGGGTAACTCACATGATTCACGCATCACAATTATTCCCATTAGCGCTTGATCGTATCCACGATCTGATGGAACGTGGCCACGCAACCCGGACCGCCAAGGCGCAAGCCTTGTTGGATGCGTTCGATGAGGGAGAGCGGAAACGCGGGAAGCGGGGTGGACGCAAGGCGGGCGTTCG
>Ga0160422_10003244_pt1 | contig 10080 bp, 12 predicted proteins | sample Fk160mmetaG_FD_108192 | JGI IMG/M metagenome (GOLD analysis project Ga0160422, IMG submission 108192) | Marine microbial communities from the Central Pacific Ocean - Fk160115 60m metaG | ecosystem: Environmental > Aquatic > Marine > Oceanic > Photic zone | place: The Central Pacific Ocean... | reverse complement strand
TTTTGGAGTAAACTTTCCAATGACATCAATAACTCCGGTTAGAGGAGATGATGCTCATCCTTTTTATAAATGGGCAAAGTCAATTTATGGAAATAAAACAGTACCAAAATGGAATTTTCATAAATTATTAATTGATAAAGAAGGTAAAATTGCAGATACTTATTCTTCTATGACTGGTCCTAACGATCAAGATTTGATTAAAATGATTGAAACTTTATTAAATTCTTAATCAACACATGATATGTAAATTGATCTTTCTCTAGGTCTATTATCAAAATCGACAAGAACTATTTGCTGCCAAACACCTATTTTTATTTCTTTGTTGATAATTGGAAAACTCAGTGACGGGCCTAATATTGCAGATCTAACATGAGAAAAACCATTCCCATCTCCCCATTTTTCATTGTGAAGATATTTTTCACTTTCTGGAGCTATTCTTTCAAAAGCTTTTTTTAAATCCTCAATAACACCATCTTCATATTCTATTGTTGTAATTCCTGCTGTTGACCCTGAAATAGAAATAGTAATCAAGCCATTATCAATATTATTATCTTCAATAAATCCTAAAATATCGTTAGTTATATTGATAATATCATTAAAACCTTTCGTTTTTTTATTAATTACTTTGTTAATCATTTATAAAATTATTCACACCAATCTTTAACTTTTTTGCCACCATAATATTCAGTATAAAAATCCTTACCTTTTAAAAAATCTTTATAATTTATATTATCTATATATAAATCTCCTACAACTCTTCCACCATATTTACCCCATTTTAGATTTTTCACATAAATTACAGTGGAATTTTTTATCAAGTCATTCACAAATTCTTTAGCTTCAATAGCTAATAACTTTTCTTTTTCACATTTTCCTTTTATCTCTGGAGTATCTATACCATTAATCCTAACTTTTATTTGCTGTATTGTTTTTGGAACTCCAAGCAATCTAGCATTACAAGTGTCGCCATCATAACAAAAATATCCATTTCTTTTTTCTATTTTTACAGATTGAGTATGTGAGTAAGAGTTTTTTGATATAAATAGAGGTGAAAAAAAGGTTAAAAAAATAATAATCCTGATAAACATCTTTAGAATAATAAATAAATTATACCTTAAAGAAATACCTGTTTTAAAAATTTTTATTTTATTCTGAATCTAAAAGAAGATTTTCTGAATCATCACTTTTTTCTAGATATTGATTTATTTCAGCATCAAAAGCTTTCAAAAAATTTGTAGACAAAGAGCTTAAATCAGTCTCTCTTTTAATGAAATTTTTTTCATTTTGATCTTTTTCTTTTTGAAGTTGCGATTTAATAGCAGCAATAGAATCAATAACATTTTTAACCCTATTCCTGAATTTTTCAGATCTTATATATGAATAAAGCTGTTCTTTTTTCGTTAAATTGCCTTCTAAATCATTGTCGCGATCAATTATAAAATCTATTAGATCTACTTTAAGTTGAATAATTGGCAACATGACCGAATATTTTACTATTGAAACTCTTGAATCAATCTCTAGATAATCTAGTCCTTTACCTTCCTTTGGCATAGTACCTGAAGTTACTATTATTCCATGATTTGCACCAGTATTTTCGATATCAGAGCGAAGTTTAGTTATAAAGTTATTTGACCAATTTTTAACATTTTTTGCCTCAATTAAAAGATAGCCACCTTTATTAGTTTCTAAAATATGGTCTGCGCCCTTAGCACCTTTTTCAACATCATTAATTGGAAGTCTGGGGAAATTTTTAATAATTGAGTTTTTTACTTGCTCTTCAAAGCTTTCTCCAATCAGTTCAACATCCGCACCTGCTCCTTTGCTTACATCCTCTAATTTGTTCTGCATTCTTTTCATTTCAAGTTCATGTTGTGTTTTTAACCTTTCTGCCTCAATTTCCATTTCTTTTTTTTGATTTTCTAATTTCATTTTATAGTCTGTTTCTATATTACTTTTATTGGCCTTCAACTCATTAAGCAAAGAATCTTTTGCAGAAATTTCTTCTTGGAAATTTTTAAATTTTTCACTATTTTCCTTTTGTACAAGCATTTTATATTCTGTTAATTTATTTTCTGCCTCAATTTCCATTTCTTTTTCTTTTTGTAATAATTTTTTTTCTCGTAAATTAAATTCTTGATCTTTTTTCTCTAAATCTGAACTAACAGATTTTTTATATTCATTAATTTTTTGTTTTACTTGTAGGTCTACATCAACATCAAGTAATGATTGAATTTCATCATTACTTAAAGCGTCGGACAATGAAAATGTATGGCTACATTCTGGACATTTTATTTTTTTACTCATAAATAGACTCTATCATTAATTTTTATATTTTTTAATTTATTTAAATTTTTTTTTATTTTTTAATCTTATTTTTTTAAAAGTTCTTTTAATTTCATTAATTAACTTAATAGCTTTCCTAATGTCATAATTTTCACAATGTTCACAAATATCCTTATCAAAATCATCATCGCTTGATTGCCACTTAACTATTCCTTCATCATAACAAATTGAGCAGTGCTTGGTTTCTATAGGCTGTCCAGTCATACTTATTTTGACAAATTTTTTGACTGCTTCACTACTATCCCTATAGTCTTTAACAAGCTTCAGAATTTTATAACTCATAATATAATTCGACCTAATTATAGTCCAAAATAACATATAAAACCTATTATGATTTTATTTAAAGTTTTATATACTCGATTTGTAATATTTTTAAATAAATAAATCAAAAAACAATATATTTTTCTCTACTTAAAATATCGAAATTATTATATTATTTTTATAATTTAAAGCATAAATTATTATAAAATTTAAATAATTACATTTTTATCAAAATTATGATATTTTTTCATGTTTTTGACTTCAATTATCTATTATAATTGAAAAATGGATCTGGAAATAATTATTTTAATATCTTTACTAGTTTCTATAATTATTTTTTTAATAATAAAAAAAGAAAAAAATAAAAATTATGAAATTGATGATTTAAAAAATTCAATTGAAAAACTTATTAAAGAAGAAAAATCTAATATGGAAAAATTAGTTCTAGGAATCGTAAAGGAAAATACTGCTTCACAAGAAAAGTCCTTTAAAACTGAATCTGAAAATCTTATGAATAGTATTAATAGCCAAACAAAATATTTTAGTGAATATTTCACAAAAATGGATACAAGTATTTCGAATTTAGACAATGTTACAAAAGATATGAAAACTGAAATAAATGATTTTTCTACGATAATTGGAGCTAGCTCAAGTCAATCAGGTAAATTTGGAGAATATCAGCTTGAAAACCTTTTTAAGTTTCATAACTTACAAAAGGATATTGATTACATGACCCAAGTTTCAGTAAAAACTGATGACGGAGATTACAGATTAGATGCTGTATTGCTTTCAGAGGAAAAGTGTCTAATTATTGATTCAAAAGCTACGTCAAATATTGAAGTTATAAAAGAGTTGAAAAATGATGATACATCAAAAGAAAGAATTGATGAAATTAAAAAAGAGATTAAAGATAAAGTAGCTAATGAGGCAAACAAACTTTCAAAAAAAGGTTATCACAATATAATAGTCAAAGAGAAATATCATACTCCTGAATTTATAATAATGTTTATTCCAAATGAAAATGTTTTTCTAATAGTTAAAGAACTTTTAAATAAAGATACAAATATGATTGCTGAGGGTGTTGTTTTAGCAGGCCCCGACAACCTTAACTTTATTATTCTTATGTGGCATTACATAAACGGAATATTAAAAGTTCAAGATCAAATCGAAGATATTAGAAACGCAGCAACACAAATTCATAACAGGTTTGGAAGTGTAGCTGAACATTTTTCTAATTTAAAAAATTCTCTTGAATCTAGCATAAATAACTGGAATAAGCTGGTATCAAGTGTCGATTCAAGACTTATACCTTCTGTTAAGAAACTTGAAGAAATGGGAATAAAATCTTCTAAAGAATTACGTGAAATCGGCCCTATTAAAAATACACCAGAAAATTTGAAGAAACTTTAAATTCCTTCCAAGCAATTACGTAAGCCTTTAGACAAATTATTAATTAATTCAAAATATAAATTTTTTCCAGGTACTAAATTAAATCCTACAGGATCAAGCTCACCTTCTTTAGAATTGGTGTCTTGAATAACAGTTTGAACAATCCTTGAAGGGAACTGTGGTTCCCTGAAGAGACAAACTACATTATCTTTTTTAATCTTAGATTTAATTTCTTGTATCCTCTTAGGTGTTGGTGAAATTTCTGGATTAAGAGAGATCGAACCAACAGAGTTTAAGGAGTTTTCATTTTCAAAATACTGATATGCATCATGAAAAACAATGTAGGGTTTATTTTTAACCGAAGCCAGTTCCTTTTTTACTTTTTTTGAATTATCTTTCAATTTTTTAATAAATACTTTTGCATTAGCTTTATAAATGTTTTTCTTGTCTGGATTAATTTTTGATAGTTCCTTTATTAAAAATTTAGTCATTTTTATAACATTTTCATTACTGAGCCATACATGCGCATCATAATCACCATGGTCATGATGGTGACCATCTCCATGATCTTCCTCTTCCCAAACACCACCTTCACGAATTGGTAGCAATGATAAATTTGCATTTCCTAAAATTTTAATAGTTTTAACATCATTTTTAATTGAAGCTAATGGTCTTTCAATAAAAGTTTCTATTGATTCGTCAATATAAATTAAAACATCAGCATCATTTAACTTGTTCATATCTGATGGTTTGAGTTTAAAATCATGAGGTGAAAAATTACTATCTAGAAGTAAATCTACATCTGTATCTACTATATTAAGCAATATGGAATGTAGAGGCTTTATTGTTGTAATTATTTTTTTTTCATATGAGTGTGAAAAAAATGTTAAATTAAAAAATATTATTGAGAATAAAAGTATATATAATTTTTTCATAGTGTTATAATATAACAATAGGAGTTTTTTATGTCAAATTGTTCAGATCATAATTCTTGTGTTGATTCGGCAATGAAGGAAGCAGAAAATATTTGTAACAAAAACAATCTTCGTTTTACAGATATCAGAAAAACAGTTTTGAAAATAATTTGGGAAAGTCACAAACCAATAAAGGCATATGATATTTTAGATAAAATTACGGGTATGGAGTTTTCAGCAAAACCTCCAACAGTCTATAGAGCCTTGGAGTTTTTATTGGAAAATGGATTAGTTCATAAAATAAATAGTTTAAATTCATTTATAGGTTGCCCTCACCCTTTACAACATGATCAATGTTATTTTATAATCTGTTCAGCTTGTGACGAAATTGAAGAATGTTGTGATGAAAGTATCTCAGATGTTATTAAAAGTGTTATGAAAAAAAATAAATTTTTACATAAAAATATAGCAATTGAAATCAATGGTACTTGTCAAAATTGTTTAGAAAGTAAGTAATATGCTAATAAAAGCTGAGAATATTTCTGTAGTAAGAAACAATAAAGAAATATTAAAGAATATTGATCTTACAATTAACCCAAGAGACTTTATAACTATTCTAGGTCCAAATGGAGCCGGTAAATCAATGTTATTAAAGTGTTTATTAGAATTTTTTTCACCTGATGAAGGTAAGATTATTAAATCAGATGATTTAAAAGTTTCTTATACTCCTCAAGATTTTGTGATTGATAAATCTATACCAATAACTTCAATGGACTTTATTATGCTTAATAAAAATATTAAGAAAGATGAAATAAATAATATTTCTAAAGAATTTAATATTTCTGAAATTCTTAATAAACAATTATCTCATTTATCAGGTGGAGAATTACAAAAAATATTAATAACTCGCTCATTAATTGATAATCCAAATTTATTAATTTTGGATGAACCAACCCAAAATTTAGACGTTTCGGGCCAATTAAGTTTTTATAAATTTCTCGATAAAATTTACGCTGAAAGAGAGATAAGCATATTAATGGTTTCTCATGATCTTCATATGGTTATTTCAACCACAAAAAAAGTTATATGCTTATCTAATCATATTTGCTGTTCTGGAGAACCTTCAAGTATTACAAAAGATCCTGAATTTATAAATTTATTTGGTCATGATTTTGCAGACATGATGTCTTTATATAAACATGATTTAAAACATAATCATGAAGGTAGAGAAAGTGTTTGATAGTTTTATTATAAATGCTTTAATTGGTGGGATATGCGTTTCTATTATTGCAGGCGGTCTGGGTTGCTTTGTAGTTTGGAAAAAGATGGCTTATTTTGGTGACTCACTTTCACATAGTAGTCTTTTAGGAATAGCCATTGGAATTGTATTAGGATTTAATTCAACAATAGGTACTTTTTTAGTTTGTATTGTCTTTGCAACGTTGTTAACTTATTTACAGAACAAAAAGATTCTTTCAAATGATACTTTATTAGGGATTCTTGCCCATGCATCTCTCTCAATAGGAATTATAGCTATAAGTTTGTCTAATCAATATGTAAATTTAGATGCTTATTTATTTGGTGATATTTTGACAGTCACAGATAATGAAGTTGTTTGGTTTGTTTTATCAACAATATTAGTAATATCAATACTCTTTTTTATTTGGGAAAAACTTGTATTAATGACAATAAACGAAAGTGTTGCAAAAGCCGAAAATATAAATACATTTTTAATTCAATCTATTTTTCTAACATTATTAGTAATTTTTGTCGCTACTTGTGTCAAGGTTGTTGGAATATTATTAATAACATCAATGCTTATAATCCCAGCCGCTACAGCTAGACAAATTTCTAGCTCACCCGGATCCATGGCATTGGTATCTGGTTTGTTAGGAATATTATCAATCATTATAGGTGTATATCTATCAATATTTGTCGATATTCCCACAGGTCCTTCTATAATTTTCACTTTAACCCTATTTTTCATAATTGTTCTCTCTGTCTTCAGAAAACAAACTTCTTGAATAAGTAAATTGTTATGTTATAACATATACTAATTTTTTAAGGCGGTGACCAAATGCGTAAAGTATTTTTATTTTTATTACTTTTTTCCATAACACTGTTACCAAATGTCTCTTTTTCAAAGGGGCATTCAGATCATTCAGATCATTCAGATCATTCAGATCATTCTGATCATGGTAGTGATGGCATGGGATTTTATATTCATTCAGGAATCAGGATTCATTTAGATAAAACTTTTGATGCTGAAGAAGAAAAGGAACAAGTAGATGAAGCCTCAACTCATTCACATTTTGAAATTGGATACAATTTTAATGAGAGTTTTTCAATAATATCTGATATTAAAGTTGAAGGTGGAGACCATGGCCATAGTCATGGTGAGGAAGAGTCAGAAACACCAAAAGATAAGTTTTTTGAAGAACATAAGTCAATAGTAAACAAACTATATCTTAATTTTAAGAAAGATGATTTGACTATATATGCTGGTAAATTTTCTCCATCTGTTGGTTTAGATTTTCATCTTTTCCCTGGAGCTTATGGATATCAAGAACCTGAAGGGTATTCATTACTTCAGAAGATTGGTGGAGGTTTTCAGATCATGAAAGATCTTGGAGATGCTGGAACACATAAGTTTAATGCATCAACATTTTATGCCGATACAACTTCTTTAAGTCATTCAAGGATTAACAATGATGGAAGAAAGAAAAAATCTGATGGTGGAGTTTCAAATACAGAAGATTTTTCATCCTTTGCAATATCATTAGAAGGAAAAGACTTTTTTTCACTTGATAATAATTTTATTGATGGCTTTAGATATAAGCTGGGCTATGCGAAACAAGCAAAAGGTACAGGTGGTGAGGCTGATGAAAAAAGAATGTCAATTGGCTTAATGCACACTTCCTATTTATCTGAAGATCTGAAATTAACTTTAATTGGTGAATACATGGATATTGAGAAATTAGGTGGTGAAAAAGGTCATGACAGAACATATACAACTTATGGCTTCAACCTGCAACATGGTAAATTTACTCTTGGCGGAACATTAACATATAAAGATAATGATGCTACTGAAGCCGATGAAAATGTTGACGACAATGTTAGACAGATTTCCTTGGGTTATTATGTTGAAGAAAATTTTAAAGTAGATATCGGTTACAAAAGAAAGAAAGTTTCTAATGAAGTTTCAGAGATAGGTGGGATTACATTGTACTATGTCTTTGACTGGCCTTCAGGTGGTCATGATCACCATGATCATTAATAAATTTTAATTGCTTTAAAACCCTTAATATCTTAAAATTTTTTTTTAAATATTGAGGGTTTTTTAATAAAATAATTTCAAATATTAAAAATTAATTTTTTTAATATTTTAAATAAATCATGTTAGAATTTGATTAACATATGAAATATTTATTTTATTTACTACTTCTTTTATTTTCATTTAATATAATTGGATTAACCAACTCCGTTGCATCTACTTCTCAAGAGCAAACATGTAAAGATTTTCTAAAATTATTAAATGCTACTACAGCAAAAATAACAGATTTAAACTATAGCATGGAAGAAGAAGCTGTTGAGATGAAAAATGAAGTTGTTAAAGAACAATTAGCTATACTCCAAGAATACTATCAGAAATTAGGAGTTGGTGAGCTTGAGGTTACATGGCAAGAAGTCTGGGGAACAAAATTTTTTGAAGGATCTTCAGATAAAGCAAATATTCAAAAAGAAAAAGTTATTGGGATTTGTGGTCCATATTATAATGAAACTGAATTAAACCAAATGGATTTTGTTTTACCAACATATTTTGAGTTAGAAGAATAATAAGACATTCATTCATTGATTAAAACTAAATCTCTGCTAATTTCACCAATATTCTTACACCCTGTTAGTATCATTGTTTCTATTAATTCTTTATTTAATAAATCTAAAACTAACTCTACACCTTTTTGTCCATCATGATTCAAGCCCCAAAGTAGAGGTCTGCCAACTTGGACTGCATCTGCACCCAATGCAATACATTTTAGAATATCTGTCCCTCTTCTAATACCACCATCTACAATTAGAGTTGCATCTTTACCTACCTGATTTCTAATTGGTTCAATCTGCTTTAAGGTTGGAACTGCTGTATCTAATTGTCTACCACCATGATTTGAGATTATTATTCCATCAGCTCCATAACTAATTGCTTTCTGAGCATCATCTGGTCTTAGTATTCCTTTTACAAGTACAGGTAGCTCTGAAATCTCTTTTATCCAACCAATTGCATCAAAAGTCAGTGAAGGATCAAAAAGATGATCAGAATGAGCAGCCATTGACGAACCTTCATAGGTTTCAATTTTCTCAAAGTTTTCAAATTTAGTTCCCAAAAAATTTCCAAGTTTCAACTCTTTAGGCATTTTAAATGAATTTCTTTCATCTGCTTCACGTGTACCAAGTCTTGGCGCGTCCACTGTAAAAACAATTGCTTTATATGAATTTTTTTTACAATTTAATAACATTTGCTTTGTAAACTCTCTGTCTTTAGAAAAATATAGTTGAAAAAATAACTTATCATGCAGTGGACCAACTTGATCAATTCCGTAGTTAGCAATAGTACTATGCGTCATAATTGTATTAAATTTTTTGGCAGCTTTAGCTGTAGCAATTTCACCATCTTTATGCGCCATTTGTTGCATGGCAACGGGTGCTAATAGTATAGGCGACTCTATTTTTTCATCTAAAATCGAGATGGTTGTATCAATTTTTGAAACATCTCTTAAAAATTTTGGTAAAATTTCCCAATTATTAAAAACATCTCTATTTCTTTTTAAAGTAATTTCATCTCTTGCACCGGATGAATAATATCCTTCAATATCTTTTGTTAGATTTTTTGGAAATTTCTTTTCAAGATCAAATAGATTGATAATCATAATGTAATAATAAATTAATTTTTTAAAAAGAATATTCTAACTATTATCATTGTAATAGCTGAAGACCCACATGCAAGAAGCATTGAAATCATAAAAGAGAAACCATTTTTCAACAAATAAGGAAGTAATATAAAAAGTGGAATAGTTGCTAAACCAAAATATAGTATTTCGATACTTAGATTTGCAATCTTTAAAGTATCTTTAGTCTCATAGTAAATCCAACAAAAAGTTATCAAAGATACTAGAGG
>Ga0160422_10003243_pt1 | contig 10080 bp, 8 predicted proteins | sample Fk160mmetaG_FD_108192 | JGI IMG/M metagenome (GOLD analysis project Ga0160422, IMG submission 108192) | Marine microbial communities from the Central Pacific Ocean - Fk160115 60m metaG | ecosystem: Environmental > Aquatic > Marine > Oceanic > Photic zone | place: The Central Pacific Ocean... | reverse complement strand
CGACGCTTTAGTCTGCCGTTTTTCGTGCATCCTCGACCCGAGGTTGTCTTGAGCGTATTCGACCAATGCCGCGGTTCTGGGTTCCCAAAGCCGAAGCCCGACATCACGGCAATGGACTTCCTCCAGCGGCGTCTCGCGGCCATCGGCCTCGGCACGCTATGAGGCGTTGAACACGGCGCCTGCCGAGCCCAACCGCCCGACGGATGTTACATCCGCTCCCCACTCTGGAGCCCACTGTGATCCGTCTTTCATCATTCGTTCAAGATCAATGGACCGAAGGCACTGGCGACACCGCCGTTTTGGTCAACCCATCAACCGAAGAGGCCGTGGCGGAGACCACAACCGGTGGAATCGACATGGCGGCAGCGCTCGCGCATGCCCGAACGATTGGTGGCCCTGCCCTGCGCGCCATGACCTTTGCCCAACGCGGCGACCTGCTCAAGCAGATGGCGAATGCACTGCACGAACACCGTGAAGAGCTACTGACCATCGCCGAATTGAACAACGGTGGGACCCGTGGCGACGCAAAGTTCGATGTCGACGGCGCAACCGGAACACTCGCAAGCTACGCGCGCATCGGAGAAAAACTGGGTGATCACACAATGCTCTGTGATGGTCCGGTCACGCGGCTCTCACGCGCCCGATTTGTCGCGCATCATGTGTGGATGCCTCGCCCCGGGGCCGCGGTCCACATCAATGCGTTCAACTTTCCTGCTTGGGGGACCTTCGAGAAGGTGGCCGTGTCACTTTTGGCGGGCATGCCCGTGGTCACCAAGCCCGCGACTGCAACGGCTTGGCTCGCGTGGCGGATGAGCCAAATCATCATCGATGCCAACATCCTTCCCCAAGGCGCCTACACATTCATCTGTGGGTCGGCGGGGGATCTGCTCGACCATGTGGGTCCGCACGACACGCTCGCCTTCACGGGCTCAGCGGATACGGCGGGATTCCTGCGCGCGAAGGCCGGGTTTACTCACGGATCCACACCGGTGAATATCGAGGCGGATTCGTTGAACGCAGCGGTTCTGGGACCGAAAGCTGAACCCGGATCCGACCTGTGGCACATCGCCGTTCGCAACATCGTAAAGGACATGACGCAGAAGACGGGCCAGAAGTGCACCGCTGTGCGTCGGATTGTCGTCCCGGAGAGTTGGACCGACGCACTGTGTGAAGCGATCGCCGAGGAACTCAGCCGCATCGTGGTGGGGAACACCGCGGACAAATCAGTCACGATGGGCCCTGTGGCCACGGCAAACCAACTCCGCGACGTGCGCGCTGGAATTGACCGTCTGGCTGCAGAGGCTTCAATCGTTTGCGGCGGATCGCAGCCCGTCGCCGGTGTCGGAGCGCCGGAGGGCAAGGGATTCTTTGTCGCACCGACGCTGCTCCGTGCGACCGACGCAGACAGCGCTCCCGCCGTGCATCGCGATGAAGTGTTTGGGCCCTGCGCGACGGTTATTCCCTACAACGGTGATGCCGAAGAAGCGGCGCGGATTGTTGCGCTGGGCGGCGGATCGCTCGTCAGCGCCGCGTACACCGACGACCGCAACTGGCTGGGATCCTTCCTAATGGGAGCCGCCCCGTGGAACGGACGTGTCCTCGCATGCACCGCAAAAGTCGCCGATGAGACGCTTCCCCCTGGGATGGTGTTGCCGAACTGCTTGCACGGCGGGCCCGGCAGGGCGGGCGGCGGTGCAGAACTTGGCGGTGTGCGTGGGCTTGAGTTCTACATGCAGCGCACCGCGATCCAAGGGGATTCAGGAATTCTCGCCAAAGTATTGGACATACCTTCAGAATGAGCTGGGAACTTGCAGGCGCCTCTCTGAAACTCATCATGGCGGGAATGGAACCCGTCAAGGATGCACCGCTGTCGAACTTTGGTTGGTGGCGGGTCGGCGGACCGGCCGACCTGATGGTGGATGTGACCGATGAAGAGCAGTTGGCCGCCGTCATGGACACCGACCTTCCCGTGACCGTTTTGGGCAACGGCTCCAACCTCTTGGTGGCCGATGCTGGAATCCGAGGCATTGTTGTGCGGCTGCGCGGCAACCTCCGGGACATCGCTTTTCGCGATCCGTCCGCGGGTCCCGGCCTGCACAAAACATTGTCGGGAAATGCAGGAATCGCAGTCGTCGGGGCTGGCATCGCGAACTCTCTGCTCCTGCGCAAGTTGGACCGTATGGGCGTGGGCGGTGTGGGGTGCCTCACGGGCGTACCCGGTACCGTGGGTGGGGCCATTCGTATGAATGCGGGCACCCGCCTCGGCGAGATTGGTGAACGGGTGGCCTTTGTCCGTTTGATGCTCCCCAACGGATCCGTAGAGACCCTCACCCCGGACGCCTTGGGCTTCGAATATCGACGAGCCCATCTTCCAACAGGCAGTGTGGTCACACGCGTGGGGCTTTGGGTATCCAAAGAAGACCACGCGACGGAACAGGAGCACCGCGAAGAGCACCTCGCCTACCGAAAAGCGTCTCAGCCGCTCGACCAGCCTTCTTGCGGATCGACCTTTAAGAATCCGCCGGGCGATGCTGCAGGGCGACTCATCGATGCCGCAGGCTGGAAGGGTGCTGTCATCGGCGGAGCCCAAATCAGCGAGAAGCACGCCAACTTCTTCATCAACACCGGAAACGCGACCGCCGCTGACCTGCATGCACTCATCAAGCATGCCCGAGACACCGTGCACGAACAGTTCGCGGTCACACTCGAACCGGAAGTGCACGCAGTCGGAGACTGGCCAGAAGGCACATGGCCGCTATAGACGCACGCCGAGGACCGTATGAGCGAACCTGAATTCACAGCCGCAAACCCCGAACCCGCACCTCTTCCAGACATGCGAGGCCGGGTCTGCTTTGTCATCGGATCCCCTCGCTCGGGGTCGACCCTCCTCATGCGCATCTTGAACGCTACGAGTGCAATCTATAGCCGTCCCGAGCCACACCTGTTTCCCGCCTTGGCTCACCTTGGATTCTGGGGTCGCGTCGATTCAGCCCCCTATGACCAGATTCAAGCGCAGGATGGTACCCGCGATTTTGTGTCCGACCTTCCAGGTGGCGAGGCAGACTACTACGATGCGTGCCGCGCCTACATGGACATCCTCTATGGAAGGATCTTGGCAACTGCACCGGGTGGAGAACGCTATTTTTTAGACAAGACCCCTGCTAACGCCCTCGTTCTCCCGTTCATGGAACGCGTGTACCCGGATGCCAAGTTCATCGTTCTCACACGCCATCCGGCCGCGATCTTCGCCTCCTATGCGAACTCCTTTTTCGACGGTGACTTCGATTCTGCCGTCAAGTTCAATCCCATCATCAGTCGCTATGTGCCCGCTATGGCGGACTTCTTGCGAACCGCCTCCGCACCGTTTCTGCATGTCCGGTACGAAGACCTCGTTCAAGACCCTGAGTCCACGCTCGAACGCATCTCATCGTTCTTGGATATCCCCTTCGAACCGGAGGCGGTGAACTACTCGAAGACGGCCGTCGACGGAAAAGGATTGGGTGACCCGGTTGGTGTGGCGCAGCACAGCCGACCCGTCACCGCAAGCGTTCACAAGTGGGCCTCCGAGTTTGCGGCTGACCCGACCAAGTTTGCAATCGTCGCGGACCAACTTTCGACGGTACCAGAGGATGACATTCGCGCGTTTGGCTACGACCCGACGACCCTCTGGGCGCCCATGCAAGAGGCGGACCCTACCGCCTGGGTTCCGGCAAAGAAGAAGATGGACCGCTTTCAACGCCAACGTAGAATTCTTCGTTGGATTCGACGAGACATCCATCACCGCTGGCACGGCAATCTGATTGCCAAGATTCGAAAGGTCTGCGACATCCTGCTCCGCGGCCATTGAATCGGGCGCATGGCTGCCTCTGAATTGGCCCTCTGACTCTGATTCGCCTTGCGCAATCGCGCCGCAGTACTTAATCAAAATCTACTCATCAGGAGAAAAAATGCTTCGTCTACTCTTCATCGCGCTCCCCATGGCCATTGGTTGCAACTCCAAAGGCAGCACAACCGTGGGTGATTGTCCGGATGGACTGACGTTGGATGCCCAAGGAAGCTGCGTGGAGTCAGAGGCATCGGTCAATGATGACACGGCCACACCCACGACGGATCCCGACGACGAAGAGCCCGAGGTGGATCCCTGCACCGTCGAGGTGGTCTCCACGACCCCGGGCGATGGCGAGGATGACGTGTATTGGCGGGACGCTCTGGTCTTCCAACTTGATGGGCCCGACGAGACCGCGACCGTGACGGTAAGCGACTCCGAGGGCGATGCACTCGATGGAACCTTGGACAATGCGGACGGCCTGCTCGTGTGGACGGCCACGGATGGGCTCGTACCCGATGCCGAGCACATCGCCACATTGACGTGGTGCGGCGGCGAAACGGCCATCGAGTTTGCAACCTCTTCCCTCGGCAGCCCGCTGGAAAGCGACGTTGATGGCAACACCTACGCGCTCGACTTGGGGTCGGCAACCCTCGTCAAGCCCACCGGACTGGACATGTTCTTGGGCGATGCCCTCGACATCCAATTGCTTGTCGGCGTGGAGGTCACAGGCACTGAGTTGGACTTTATAGGCGCTCTCACCGACGCCACAACGCTCGAACAGGATGAGTGTGCTCCAACGTTTGGTTTCGACCGCGTCGACTTCTCTGCATCGCCGTTCTTCGAAGCGGGCCCGGTCGACCTGCCCATCGAAATCCTCGACGTCAGCCTCACCATGTGGGGCATGTACCTCAGCGGGACATTCGAATCGGATGGAGCCGGCATGGCCGAGATGGGTCTCGAAGGTGCGCTCGACATCCGAGAGTTGGGCCCAGCGTTCGGTGATGCACTGGGTGGCTTGATTGACCTCAGTGACCCGGACAGTGCCTGCAGCACGGTCGCCCTCTTCGGCGTGAACTGCGAGGAGTGCCCCAGCGGCGATGGCGACTATTGCATCGGAGTCGACCTCGAAGACATCGAGGCCGAGAAGACCGACACAACGGTCACGCCCATCGCCGTAGAAGACATCTCAGAGGACTGCGAATAATCCCGCTGACAACCTCACCGTGACAATGCCGAAACAACATCGCTCCGCACCACACTGCATCGCGAAACTCTGGTAGAGGCGGCTCTCTACAATCGAAAGGACACCCCACCATGCGACTCTTCATCCCATTGAGCCTCTGTCTCAGTGGCTGTGCCACTACCTTCGACTCCACCGCATCCGACACCACTTCGCCGGTGGCGGAGTCCTGCGATGCTATCGCGCGCACGGTTAGCCCAGCGAGTTCGGGCCAGAGCAACTTCTACTATCGCAGCGACATTGTGTTCTCGGTGACATCCGGTGGCGAAGACGCAGAGATATCGCTCGTGGACTCCACGGGTAGCGCCGTGTCGGGCGCGCAATGGATCGATGACCGGGTCGCTCCAGACGAACCCCTCTTGGTGCGCTTCACCCCCGATGAGCCCCTTCAGGCAGAGACTGCCTACACCGCAACACTCCGCTACTGTGCCGGTTCTCCAAGTGTCTCGTTCCAGACCTCTTCGCTCGGCAAAGAGTTAGAAGAGCCCGGCCAAATCGAGGGACGGACCTTCACGATGGACTTATCGGCGGCAAAAGTGGTTCAACCGAGCGGCGCGGCACAGGTCTTGCTCACTTTGCTCGACAATGACTTATCTCTGCAGGTGGACCGGGTCGCTGGCGACACCCTCGACATCACCGTTGCCCCCACACGGCGTGCCGATGGGGAGCAAGACACCTGTGTTCCAACCCTCGACTTCTCCATGGATGGAAACTTCGCTAAGGCACCCGCATTCGATGTGGGCCCTGTGGATGTTCCGTTCGCCGTCGCCGGCTACACAGTCATGCTGTACGATGCCTTTTCGTCTGCGACCTTTGCAGCGGATGGCACCTATTTTGCGGGCGGTCGGATGTCCGGTTCGGTCGATGCACGCGACGTTGTGATTGCCCTCGATGGTCGGGGGGTGCTGCCTTCTGATGACCCGGCCGACCTGTGTTCCCTCTTGGCGAACCACAACCTCGGATGCACACCGTGCCGCGATGGCGAGCCCCTCTGCCTCGACCTCGAGGTGGCCAACATCGAAGGGTCGCAGGTGGAGCTTGATGTAGAGGCCATCTACGACACGGACTGCCACGAGCGTTGCGCTGCCAGCTGCGACAACAGCGAGTGTGATCTCGGTGAAGACCTCGCGGTCTGCCCATCGTAAGTCAACGAGCCCCCTTTTTGCGACGACGCCATTTTGAACCGCGTTCGGGCATGTCCATCTGGTCGATCATCCAAGAGACAGCCTTTCGTCGTGCGCGGAGCGCTCCGATGGGCGGCCAGCGCACCCCGTGGTCTCCGTCGGCCACTTCCAACAGGTCCACGTTGGGTGTTGCGGCAGCGTACTGACGTGCATCAGCCACGGGACAGACGCGATCGTGCTCGCCGTGGACAAGCAGCATGGGCGGCATCGCATCGCACTGAAGCGCGGCAGGTGATGCCGACTCTAGGGTGACGGCATCGAAGACGCCGTTCACTTCATCGGGGTGCATCTGACGAAGATCGGTGGGAGCACCCACCGCAACCACGCTGCGAACCCACTCGGGTTTCATCAATGCAGCCATCATTGCAAGGTGACCGCCGGCTGAGTGCCCCCAGAGCGAGATTCGGTCTGGGTCGGTCAGCTGCGAACGAAGGAAGCTCACCGCGGCGAGCACATCCTCGATTTGGGCAGGCCAAGGGTTCTCGGGAGCGAGCCGGTAGTTCATTGCCGCTACCATGAGGCCCCTCCGGGAAAGCTGTGGACCGAAACTCTCAAAGTCGCGCCAGCTGCCCTCTCGCCACCCCCCACCGTGAATCAGAAGCACGGTGGGCCATCCGTCTCGTGGGCACAGGTCGTTCAATTCCCAGATGTGGACGTCTTGGCGCATGCGATCGCCGTACGCAACTGCATCCCATTGAATCAAGTCAATGCTGGCCACACGACCCTGAACACGCCGCCGCAGTGCGTTGGCCTTGGTCAATGCCGGCAGGGTTACTCCACTGGAGACGAGCGGGTTTTCTGCCACTCAGCCGTCCTTGGACACGGTCCGGCCACCGATTTCAGTCCAGGCCACGATGCCTCCATCCATGCTGGTCGCGTTGAACACTCCCTTGCTGCGCAAGAAGCTGGCGGCCTTGAGCGATCGAGCCCCCAACGCGCAATACACCACGGCCTCATCGGCATCTTTGACTTCTTCCCAGCGGGTCTCAATCTGACCAAGCGGAATCAACACCGCGCCCGGAATGATTCCGGCGTCGGTCTCTTGAGGTTCCCGCACATCGATTACGGTCACAGATTCGCCAGCATCGAGGCGCTCCTTCAGTTCTTGCGCACCGCATTCGATGTTGGATAGGTCCGGAGCATTCTTGGCGACAGGAGGGGCCGGACGGGGCTGCGTGGGTGGTCCAGCGGGCACGTGCGGGGTTTTGTCCAGCACGGTGTTCAACACTCGGCGCGCTGCGCGTCGGAACAGGTCCATTGTAGTTCTCCTCAGTTCTTGGCATGTAACCGCCTAAGAGCGAGATTAAACGACAAACGATAGAAGGCATCTTGGGAGTTGTGGTGCAAAAGAACATGCTTCACATCGGCGATCTCTGGAATCCGGCGGGTGCGTTGACCGTTTGTCGACTGTTGATCGCTGTTGGGTTTCCGTTTTTGACCCACTCGCCGCGGGTCGCGCTGGCCGCCTACTTGATCGCGATCGGAACCGACTTGGCGGACGGCTCTATTGCGCGAAAAATGGGCCAAGACAGCCATACGGGCGCCGTCTTGGATGGGTGGGTGGACAAGATCCTCCACATCAATGGCGCCTGGTCGATGGCAATTCATGGCTACATGCCCGCGTGGTGGATGTGGATGTGGTTCAGTCGTGAAGTCATCCAGTGGGCCATGTTCCTGACCATTGTCGGCGACTTCACCACCGGCAGTGTCCAAGTTCAAACCACGTCATGGTGGGGGCGCGCGACCGCGACAGTGCTGTTCTCGGCATTTGTTTGCACACTCCTTGGCGCGACGGCCATCGCGTGGCCTCTGACGCTCGCGACCGGTGCGGTGGGTACAATCTCGGGCCTTCACTACCTCAAACGCCATCTTGATGACCGAAAGCGCTTCGATTAGTCACCAACGGTTAAAATAAGGCGTCTCTGTGTCCAACTCTGAGTCCAGTTCTATCCCCTCCATGGTCGCTGAAGAGCAATCAGCGCTCACGGACATCCGCACGCGACTGTTGGAAAACCCAGTGAGTGGACGCGCCACCTCTGAAGTCGATGTGGCACGCGAGATCCAGCGGCTTCAATCGCAGCTGGGTACGGCTAAAGAAGAAGACAAAGCCGCCATGTTTCAACAGATTGACCACTTGGCGTCTCTGCTGGACCAAATTCGAGCCCAAGTCGCCCGCCCAGAGGTCAACCCAGACTCACCCTATTTCGCACACATGCAACTCAAAGAGGGTTCCCGTCGGCGCGATGTGTATCTGGGACGAGCCACTCGACTCTCCCACGGAATTCGAATCGTAGACTGGCGAAACGCCCCCATATCGAGATTGTTTTATCGGTACGAAGAAGGCGATGAGTACGCCGAAGAAGTGAACGGCACCGTGCGCGAGGGCGAGGTCACCATTCGAAGAACCGTGCACATCGAGTCGGGGACCCTGCAGCGGGTCGACGGTGCGGACGAAACGTGGGTCCGCCAAAACGAGGGGTGGTCACCCTTGTCCGAGGAAGCGCAAACCTTGGCTGGCGGACAGGGCGCTGCGCTGCGCGCAGGCCGGGGGCAATCTGCCAGTTTGGGGTCGGGAGAAAAACTTCGGGCGGACAAGCACCTGCCCGATATTGCTGCTCTCATCGACCCCGAACAATTCGAACTCATCACAGGCCCCGAGAGCGGTGTGGTTGTACTCCGTGGGGCTGCCGGTACAGGAAAGACAACAGTTGCGTTGCATCGCATTGCATACCTTAACTATGCCCACCCCAACGATTTTCCAGCGCACAAGATTCTTGTGGTTGTCTGGGGACGCGCCATGCGCGACTACGTCGCACACGTGCTTCCGGCCCTCGGCGTAAACGGTGTACAGGTCAGCACATGGGAACGCTGGGCCCGTTCAATGGTGCGACGGCATTATCCCCGATTGCCTCAGTCGGTCTCTGATGACACACCCGAACCGGTCGTCCGGGTGAAGCTGCATCCCAGCATAGCCGAAGAGTTGGCTGCAATGGCTCGATCGCCCGGACAACGGACACCCGAGGCCGCGCTCGAGGATTGGGGGACTCTGCTGACCGACAAGGCGCGCCTCAAAACGCTGCTGGGCGATGACATCACGGAACCCCAGTTGGATAAGGTGGTCGACTGGTGCACCCGACAATGGAATGCCGTAAACGCTTGGTACGAAGGCGATCGGGAAGTTGATGCTCGACTGGACCCCGAAGATGACGCCTTATTGCTTCGCGCCTGGCAACTGCGGATGGGACCCCTGCGCAGCATCAAGAAGCGACCCATTCAATACGCGCACATGGTGCTCGATGAGGTGCAAGACTTCTCCCCCGTCGAGGTTCAAGTGCTGCTCGATGCCGCCTCCAAGCGGCGCTCCGTCACCCTCGCCGGAGATACGCGCCAGCACATCACTCAGCACGCAGGTTTTTCCTCTTGGGCTGGATTCTTGGAGCGAATCGGGGTGGAATCCACCGCGCTCAACACCCTCGCCGTCAGCTATCGGTCGACCCACCCCATTACCCAGTTTGCCGTATCCGTTCTTGAGGAAAATGAGTCGCCAGCCAGAACACTGCGCGACGGCCCACCCGTAGAACTGTTTCGATTCTCAGACCATGGTGCAACCGTGGCGTTCTTGGCACGCGCGCTTCGAAATCTCGTCGATACCGAATCCCTTGCCAACGTTGCACTTCTCACGCCCAACACCGACCTCGCTCGACTCTACGCAGACGGCCTACTCGCTGCGGAGGTGCCCGATGTGCGCCTCGTCGAAAACCAACAATTTGCCTTCAAGCCAGGTATCGATGTCGTCCCGGCCTCCGAGATTAAAGGGCTTGAGTTTG
>Ga0160422_10003239_pt1 | contig 10083 bp, 9 predicted proteins | sample Fk160mmetaG_FD_108192 | JGI IMG/M metagenome (GOLD analysis project Ga0160422, IMG submission 108192) | Marine microbial communities from the Central Pacific Ocean - Fk160115 60m metaG | ecosystem: Environmental > Aquatic > Marine > Oceanic > Photic zone | place: The Central Pacific Ocean... | reverse complement strand
TATTTTCAGCTACTGCTGGAATTGCCCTCTTATACTTAATTAGTTTTATTATGTCCTTTTTTGGAACGAGCATAGGTTTCATTCACTCAAACGGACTCTTTGGGATTGGATTCTCCGTTTTTGTTGTTGGTATTGCAGCTCTCAATCTTGTTCTTGATTTTGATTTTATTGAAGAAGGTTCTGAAATTGGATTGCCTAAGTTCATGGAATGGTATGGTGCCTTTGCCTTAATGGTCACACTAATTTGGTTGTACATTGAGATTCTTCGATTATTAATGAAGTTAAGATCGCGTTAATGATTGAAAATATCTTCTTTTTTATACTTTTGATAGTTTCTCTTTTTATATTTTTTACTTTGGGGAAGGTGAAAGCTTCAAAAAAACAACTAGAGCGTAAGGATCGAATTAATTGGGGTTCACGACCGTGGTCAAAAGATGACTAGTTTTTTAGATTTTTGTCTTAAAAAATATTAAAATCTCCCAGTGGACAAATCTGTTTTAATTTTCCTTGCTATCCCTGTGTTCTATACCTTGATGATAATAGAATTCACTTATGGGGTTATCATCAAGAAAAATACCTATCGTCTGAATGATACCTTTGTCAGTATCTCCATTGGATTAATAAGCCGTTTTCCTGTGATATTAAATTTAGGTTTTAATACCCTTATTTTCTCATTGGCAGCAACAACTTTTAATTTAAAGTTATTGCCCTTAGATAGTTGGGTGACTTGGGTAGTTGGTTTTGTATTATATGATCTAACCTATTATGTGCAGCATCGTTTGCATCACGAAATAAAATTATTATGGGCAACTCATATCGTGCATCACCATGGTGAGGAATTTAATCTATCGACAGCGCTCAGACAAACCAGCACTGGCTGGTTGTGGAAATGGATGTTTTATATTCCAATGATTGTCATTGGGGTGCCTGCTGAAGTTTTTATTACAGTTGGTGGACTAAATTTGCTCTATCAGTTTTGGGTACATACTGAACATATTCCAAAACTTGGGTTTATCGAAAAGATTTTTGTCACTCCCTCTAATCATAGAGTCCATCATGCCAAAAATCCTGAATATATTGATGCAAACTATGGTGGGGTGTTTATTTTATGGGATCGTATGTTTGGAACCTATATTGAAGAAAAAGAAAATATTAAGCCAGTTTATGGCACAGTGAAAGCCCTTGAAAGTTGGAATCCTATCTGGGCAAATATAGAAGTCTTTTATAATATGCTCTTAGATTCTATTCGTACCAAAAAATGGTCTGATAAAATTAAAGTATGGTATGCACCTACCTATTGGAGACCTGATGACGTTGCTAAGGAATATCCAAGCAAACCCCTCAATCTTCAAACTAAATATAATCCAAAAATAAGCACGACTTCAAAAATATATGTTGTTGTTCAAATGATTGGCATTATGTTTATTTCAAATGCTTTATTTTCACAAATCTCAACTTTGTCGTATCAAGAAATAGCAGTAGTTTCTATAATATTAACTTTAATACCCACACTCACTGGAATTTACATGCAGAATAATGCAAATGCTCTACTTGCTATAAGTATATTTAGTTTAACCTGCATAGGATTAATTCTGTGGTCAAATTTATTTCCTGTGAATAGCCTTATTACTCAAGCTGCATTGATCCTTATGCTTATCAACTTAAGTTTTGTGTCTATTCACTCTATCAATGGAAGTTATGTCGGACCCGAAAATATCCAGCAGAAGGTTTAAGAAATCTCCTTTTTTTGATTGCTACCATCACGATGATGTGCTTTATGGGGTTTATAACAAAAGATTGTATCCTTTATCCTGTGGCTACGATGTAAATAGTCACTATGAGCACTTGATCACAAATGCTTGCATGTACGATGTCCCGGAAACACCTTTACGTTTCTCAGGTCCTGATGTCGTGACTTTCATGGAAAAAATTTTTACTAGAAATATAAGAGATATTTCTCCCGGAAGAGCAGTATATGCTTTTGCATGTAATGAAAATGGAGGCATTATTATGGATGGAGTCTTACTTCACCCAAATGAAGAGGAATATATTTATGTTCAAGCAGATGGAGATTTTATCAATTGGGCAAACGCACAAAAAGGTGATCTCGATGCTTCGGTTGAAGATTTTAATTCCTGGGTATTACAAATCCAAGGGCCTTCTTCTTTAAAAATATTAGAAAAAATTACTGGAATTAAAGCATCTGAGTTTTCTTACTACTCAGCTACTATTACTTCTATCAATAATGCGAAGTTTTATGTATCTAGAACTGGCTGGACTGGAGAGAAAGGTTTTGAAATTTATTCCTTTGATGATGCCTTTAATGGAGAAAAACTTTGGAATTATTTATTGGAAGCAGGTAAAGAATTTGGATTAATTGCTTCGGATATTGCTTCCATGCACATTCGACGAATCCAAGCAGGAATACTGGATTATGGTACTGATTTTGATGATAGTTTGAATCCATATGAATTGGGTTTAGGAAACTTTATTGATTTAGAAAGAAGTTTTATCGGTCAATCTGCTCTCAAGGGAAAACAAGAAAGTCCTCTCAAGATTTTTGGTCTGACCTGTGACAATCATACGCCCACCTATGAAGATAAAATTGTAAATGCTCGACAAGAAGTTATTGGTTCAGTTTCTGCTGGGGCAAAATTACCTTCTAAATATGGCACAAATATCGGTATCATGAGGATTGATGTTCCAGATAAAGTTAGTGATGACATTTACTTGCTAACTCCTGATAATAAAATCATTGATATAAAATTAGTCAAACTGCCTTTCAAAGATCCAGAAAAACAAATCCCTAAATCTAATGATTAATTCACAAAACTTTATTTATACTGCTGAAACTACTCCAGACTTATCCACTAATCTGTCTAATAGTGTCAGTAAAATTGATCCTCTTGTTGGTTTAGCAGATGCAGTCAACATAACTGATTCTCCAAATTGCAACACAAAATTATCGAGTATCTTGTCGGCAGCAGAAATAAAGAAAAAAGGTTTAGATGTGATCCTGCAACTTACCGGAAGGGATAGAAATAGAATTGCCTTGGAATCTGAAATGTTAGGTGCTCTTTCAATCGATGTTAATAAAGTCCTATGCTTAACAGGAGATCAACCCAGTGAAGGTGGTCCAAAAGCAGTTAATGAATTTAATGGTACCTCTTTAATTGAACTAGCAATGAGAATCAGCAAGGGACAACTAACAGATGGCTCTGAAATTCAAGAACCTAAAACACTTCATCCAGGAGCTGCAGATGATCTTTATACCCATCAATCAAATCCAAATGCAATTGTCTCATTGATCAAAAAGATTCATATGGGAGCTACCTTTGTTCAAACTCAGTACTGTTTTGATGTAAATATAATCAAAGCTTATTCTGATTTACTAATGAATAATGGAAAGGATAGCTCATGGCAAACCATAGTGGGCATGGGGCCACTCAAGTCAGCTAAACAAGCAGATTGGATGCGCAAAAACCTATGGGGTATTAATATTTCAGATGAAATTATTCATCGGTTGGATGCTGCAACTAACCCAATTAATGAGGGAATTGAAATCTGTACTGAAATTATCAATGAAATTAAAGATTTTGAGGGAATTGATGGTGTTCACTTGATGGGACCAAATTGCGAAGAGCTCTCTGCTCAGATTATCAAAGAAACTAAATAAATATTAAATTTATTGGATATCCGAATTGATATGGGTAAAATGAATCACTTTGGGGCTATAGCTCAGCTGGGAGAGCGCCTGCTTTGCACGCAGGAGGTCAGCGGTTCGATCCCGCTTAGCTCCACCAAATTTTTTCAATCTTCTATATCAAGAAATTTTAAGTTGGAATCTTTGATAGGCATCCATCTGACTGAAAAGATATCTTTTAGATAATTTTGATAATTTTTCCAAGGGGCACGGTTGCCTTGTTGAGGCATTTTACTCAAACCTCTTTGTACATATCCAGAGTTAAAATCTATGAGTTTATCACTGCCGTAAGCACTCTTATCATCAACTGGCATGCAAGTTTTTGCTCGTTTCTTATCCATCATATTTATTAATTTACATACATACTCACATGTTAGGTCTGCTCTTAATGTCCAAGAGGCGTTCACATAACCAAATGATAGTGCAAAGTTAGGAACACCACTCAACATCATGCCCTTATAAGTCAATCTTTTATGAGCACTTACTCTTTTATCATCAACTGAAAGATGAATGTCATTCAAAGAATTCAGCTCAATCCCAGTTGCCGTGATAATAATGTCAGCACTAATTTTTTTTCCTGAGTTCATCAAGATTCCATCAGTTTCAAACTGCTTTATTGTGTCAGTGACCACTGAAGCTTTTTGATTTTTTATAACTCTAAAAAGATCGCTGTCTGGGACTAAACATACTCGCTGATCCCATGGATTGTATGAGGGGGTAAAATGTTTTTTAACATCATAACCCTCTCCTAATTCTTCTTTTATGAGATTGATAATTGTAGTTTTAATTTTTTGTGGGAAGGTTCGAGCAAGAAAAAATGTATAGCTCTGCCAAAGAATATTTTTCCATCTGACTAAAAAATAGGTTAGTTTAATTGGAAGAAATTTCTTTAACACCTTATTAATTGAATCCTCACTAGGTCTAGAAACAACATAAGTGGGAGATCGTTGAATCATCACCACATGCTTGGCATCCTGCGCAATTGCAGGGACAAGAGTAATGGCAGTTGCTCCACTACCAATAACAGCAATTTCTTTATTGGTATAGTCAATTTCTTCACTCCAAAACTGAGGATGAATTATTTGACCATTAAAATTTTCTTGACCTTTAAAAGTAGGAATATGTGGTTGTGAATAGCTAAAATATCCCCCACACAAAAATAAGAAGTTGCATGTCATGTCTTTGTCTTGATCTTTTTCTTTTATTTTAAGATGCCATTTTGATTGATCTGAATCCCAGTTTGCTGCAACGACTTTGTTATTTAAGACAATTTCATTTCGTAATTGATAATCATCAATAGTTTCATTTAAATAATTAAAAATTGAAGGACCATCCGCAATTGATTTATTGTGGATCCAGGGTTTAAATCTATAGCCAAGAGTATGCATATCTGAATCAGATCGTACTCCAGGATATTTAAATAAATCCCACGTCCCTCCAACTTCATTTCTTCCCTCTAAAATAAGGAAAGATTTTTGTGGGCAATTTTTTTTCAAGTTATACCCTGCAGCAATTCCAGAGATTCCAGCCCCTACTACAATTACATCTTTATGCATAATTAATTAAATTAAAACTACAGTCTTGTTTCCATTTAAAAGAACTCTTTTTTCTGCATGCCATCTAACTGCTCTAGCTAAAACAATAGATTCGATGTCATTACCTTTTCTGATAAGGTCTTCTGGAGTGTCATAATGACTTATTCTTTCAATATTTTGTTCAATTATGGGTCCTTCATCAAGGTCCGGAGTGACATAATGAGCTGTTGCCCCAATAATTTTTACCCCTTTACGAAAAGCTTGCTGATATGGATCAGCACCTTTAAAGCTGGGCAAAAAACTATGATGAATATTAATACATTTTCCAAACCATTTATCACTTAGCTCCTCTGTAAGAATTTGCATATATCGAGCAAGAACTACTAGTTCAGCATTTGTTTTGGTGACAATTTCTTGAAATAAGTTTTCTTGAGCCACTTTTGATTCCAAGTCTTTTTCAATAGGTAAATAATGGAATTCAATATTATTAAACTCAACAATTTCTCTGAAGTCCTCATGGTTAGAGACTACTCCTACAATCTCAATAGGCATATTTCTATACTTTGCTCTAAATAAGAGATCGTTAAGGCAATGACCATATTTTGAGACAGCAATAATAGTTTTAATCTTTTTATCGGCAGAATCCATTTCCCAATCCATATCAAATTCTGCAGCAAGAGAATTAAAATCCTCTTTGATTTGATTTATGCTAAATTCATCTTCAGACAGATTAAAAACAACTCTAGAGAAAAAGGTATGTGTTTCACTGTCTGAAAAAGATTTTACATCTGTTAAAAAAGCACTCCTTTCAAACAAAAAGGTAGAAACCTTTGATTGAATGCCTGCTTTATCATTGCAGGAAAAAATTAGAATAAAAGATTCGGGCACAACGAACTCAAAAAGAATTATTGATTTTCTTTTTCACGAGTTTTTAATTTTGATAAGCTATTTTTTTCCTTCATACTCATAATATATGCCGCAATAGAAAGTAAAAGAATACCCGATGCTTCAAAAAGAATGTTGATGGCATCTAAATCTTTACTCTCTTGAATAATCATTCTCGTTAAGGCAGTCATGGCAATAATGATCGGCAGAGTGACAGGAATTCTATTATCACGGTAAAAGACCCCGACCATACCTAATACTTCAGCATAGATAAAAAGTAAAAAAAGATCACTTAGATTTACTGATTGAATCGAAATAATTCGAACCAATTCTATGAGTGTTGCAATGATTGTTGCAACTGCAATCACTAACAAAATACCTCTTTCAGAAACAAAAATAAAATTTTGTATGGGTTTTGTTTTTTTACTCATAGGAAACTCTTTGTGTTGTCACATCTCGGGTTACATAAAAGTTATGAAGCGCATAAAACCAGAAAGCATTGATAATGGGTTCAACAAATGCATCTATAGCTGCAAGATTAATTGAAGCCTTGAAAATTAACATCCCACATAGAGATGCAATAGTGATGTGACCGATAGTGTATATTGTTGTTAGCATAAACTTCCCGAGAAGGTTTTTACAAAGTCGATGTAATGCATAAAACCAAAATCCATTAATTACAGGTTCGATAAAGGCATCAATGGCAGCTAAATTTAATGGGGCATTAAAAATGAAGGCAGCACATAAGATTGCAATCCCTATATGTCCAATTGTATAAATGATTGCTAATGCTAGACTGCCAAAATTATCAATAAAAGTCGTAATCCGATTAAAAATTGCAAGGTAGCTTTTTACAATATATTTTGTCATAAGTTGTATTTTATAGTTCTTGAAAGCATTTTTTCAAATAAATTCATGTTTTAAAAAAATGGGCAGCACTAGTGCTGCCCATGATTGAGTTATGGACTATGATTAAAGGAAGTATATGGGTCCAGTAACTCTACCTCAAAATTTACCTTTAAAAGTTCCTTTGCAAGGAAAGTCTAAAGTTTCGTTCTCTACCAACTGAAGCTTGGTGTGTACTATGCGAATGAGGGAAATACAACTCATCCGTTAAGTTTTCCATATGCAGTCGCAATGAAAGATCATCAGATATCATATAGTAAACTGCTGCATCAAACCTTGTATATTCGGGGAGGATTTGCGAACCACCATCTTTAATTAGTGATTCTCCTTGATGCATAATACCAACAGCCCAACCGAGCTTTGGATTGACTTCATAATTTGCCCACATTGAGTACATGGTTTCTGGGATTTCTCTGGCATCTTTTGTGCCGTTCTTCCCTTCCATGCTGGTATAACCAAAAGTAACATCCAAGTTATCGTTTACTCTGCCTTTGAGTTCAAGTTCGATTCCGTCAACTACTAGTCCTCTCTCGACTATATATTCTGCACTCGAACCATCATAGCCAGCTTTATCAGCTTCACTATCAAAGTATGCGGCTGTCAAACTAAGATCAGAACTTAAGTCAACTTTTACACCAAATTCTGTATTCTCAAAATAGTCAGGTCTAAGTGTTTCACCTGAACCAGGAGCTCCACCAGTAAGTTTCTTATATTGCTCCCCGGATCTTGGTGCAAAACTCTCACTGTAACTATAATAAATAGAAACTGCGTCTCTTGGTTTGAAGATTACTCCCATTCTTGGTGAAAATTCACTATCTTCTCTCGATGCTGAAGTTCCATTCTTGATATCATCAACGGTCACATCAAAAGTATCATGACGCCCACCTAAAACAAGTACTATGTTATCTGTTAAATCAACTTGATCTTGAATATAAAATGAAGTTACTGATATATCAGTTTCTGTATCTGTTTTTAATGAACATGGATTCGTATATTCTACTGCTGTGGGTAATCCACCTGCAGTCACAGTGAAGTCCATTGGATCAGTAATATTGAATGATTCTTGATCATATCCACTCACTGAACAATCTTTTGATGTCCAATATGTATTGTACCTAAAGTTACTATTTTCTGTGTCTATGCTTTCAAAGCCAGCTAATACTGTATGGGTTGTATTACCAATAGTAAGTTCGTTTACCAGACTTCCAGTCACAATAAAATTATCTCGTTCTGTAGGATCATGATACCCATCCATTGTTACAACACCACTATCAGCTGTGTGTGAAGCTGCATAGGTATTCTGATACATTTTTTCAAAACTATTTGAAGTTACAGAAAGGTTTCCTTTTCTTGTATCCGAAAAAACATGACTAACTGTTGCTCTAAATACTGATGCTTCAACAGTATGAATGTTATTATCTTTGTCTCCAAAAACAATACCTGCAAATGCCTTGACTGGCTCATTATTAGCTGTTGGGATACCTCTATCGATAAATCTTTCGTGATCGATGTGTTCATAAGATAGATCCAAGGTTGTATCAGCACTTAATTTCATTCTTAAAGTTGGATTGAAACCAAGTCTGTCTCCATCATAATAGTCTCTGTGGTTTTCTAATGTATCACTGTGCACATTCAATCGTAGTGCCATTGTGTCACTTAAATCCATGTTGACATCAGCGGCTAAGTCAAATGCACCAAATGAGTCCATGCCAACATTTATAGTTCTAGCATCACTGCCTATCATTGCTTTTTTTGTGACTCTGTTGAGTGCTCCACCAGTACCACCTCTTCCGAATAAAAGTGCATTTGGACCTCTTAAGATCTCAACTTGTTCAACGTTATATAGTGAACGGTAATATTGCACATCATCTCTTGCACCATCTTGGAAAAAGTCAGCTGTTGATCTGACACCTCGAAATACTACTGCATCACGATGACCCTCACCTTGCGATGTATTAACACCAGGTGTATACCTGATAATGTCTCCAACTGACCTCATGCCCTTTTTAAGCATTTCATCATCAGTAATGATAGAAAGAGACTGGGGCACATTGATAATAGGTGTTGGTGTCTTAAGTGCATTCACTTGATCTGATTGAAGAACTTTGCCTTTAACCACAACTTCTTCCACTTCTGCATCTTGAGCAATAATTGAAGTTGAAATAAAAAATCCGCAAACGGCTACTAAACTTAAAAATAATATTTGTCTCATAATTCCCTCATTAATAAAAGTAATATTGAGAATGATAATGATTCTCATTAAGATTTCAAGTACATCAACTAAAAAAAATTGAAATTTATTTAATTATTGCCGCGAATTGTGTAATAAAGGCCGAGAATAAGTAAGAAAATCTGCTCTGAGGTAAACAGTGTTTTTGGATCAGTAAACCAATCAGCATGTGCTATCACAAGCGCCCCTATCATAATCACTACGATGGCTCCACCAGATAATCTAGTGGTTAAATTGCCAATATGGTTAGAAAAAAAACCTCCGGCAATAACCCCTATTCCAGCAATTACCTCACCAAGTGCTACCAAACTTGTAACAAACTCCGGATACATGTACCCCAGGCTTTCAAACCAAGTAACCATTCTTTCAGGGGGGAGAGGAAATTTGCCATAACCATGGATGAAAAAAGCTATCCCAAGAAAAACTCTTGGTAACCAGGGGGTAATAACCATAAAAGGTTTAGCCATTGCATCTAAGTAATCATTCATAATATTTAATTTTTATCGATCATTTTCCCCATTATCAATTTTTGCGTTTCTGTGACCATCAAGCACGGTGTCAGCATTACTTTTTATAACATATTTTTCTAAGATGGGCACTGCCAATAAGGGAATAAGCCCGCCCAGAACTAATCCAAGTGTGCGTGAGCGCATGGTTGGATCTAAAAGTGCAGCCATCAAATCAGAAATTACATGAGCTAATACTGCACCAACAATACCAACAACATACCCGTTAGTCGTAATTTTTAATAAACGATTAATACTCCAGCCCGAGTAGTAACCGATTAATAAAATGGCCACGTGGGTAAACCCAAAAATAAAACC
>Ga0160422_10003238_pt1 | contig 10083 bp, 7 predicted proteins | sample Fk160mmetaG_FD_108192 | JGI IMG/M metagenome (GOLD analysis project Ga0160422, IMG submission 108192) | Marine microbial communities from the Central Pacific Ocean - Fk160115 60m metaG | ecosystem: Environmental > Aquatic > Marine > Oceanic > Photic zone | place: The Central Pacific Ocean... | reverse complement strand
CTACAAGATCCGCCAGGGACTCCTGCCCGTGGGCCCGGAGCTGCCGGGCATCCTGCACGGGGACCTGGCGGGCACGGTCAAACAAGTGGGCGAAGGGGTCGACGGTTTTGAGGAGGGGGATGAAGTCTACGGATGCGTGGGCGGATTCAAGGGCCTTCCGGGGGTGTTGTCGGAATATGCCCTTGCGGACGCCAAGCTGCTTTCAAGAAAGCCCCGGAACCTGTCGATGGTGGAGGCGGCCGCCCTTCCTCTCGTAGGCATTACCGCCTGGAATGCCCTGGTGGACCGGGCCCAAACGCAGAAGGGCGACAAGGTTCTCGTGCAGGCGGCCTGCGGGGGCGTCGGGCACGTCGCTCTGCAGTTGGCCAAGGCCCTTGGGGCGGAGGTTCACGCCACCGCTTCCGATGATCGCAAGATCGAGGCGGGGCTCGGGCTGGGTGCCGACCGCATGATCAACTACCGGGAGACGGAGGTTGAGCAATACCTGAAAAGGGAAACCGCGGGCAAGGGATACGACGTCGTCTTCGACACGGTGGGCGGGAACTGCCTTGATGATTCCTTCCGGGCGGCTAGGATTGGAGGGACCGTGGTCTCGATTGCCGCCCGCTCCACGCATGACCTTACCCCCGTCCACCTGAAAAGCCTCAGCCTGCACGTCGTCTTCATGCTTCTTCCCATCCTGCGCGACGAGGGCCGGGAAAAACACGGGGAAATCCTCGGGGAATTGAGAAGATTGGCCGAGGAAGGCAAATTCAAGCCTCTCCTGCACGAGGAGGTTTTCGATTTCCAGGATGTGGGACGGGCTCACGACCTGCTGGAATCCGGGAAGGCTATGGGCAAAGTCGCCCTGCGGGCCAACTGGTAGTCTTTAGGGGGTGATATTGGTTTCGACCGAAGGATCAAATTCTGATCCGGGAATCTTCATGAGCCGTTTTGTTCATATGCTTAATGATAAACAATGCTTTGGTTTAATCCGTTTCATGCTTGCAGTGATTATTACGTGCACTACGTGCGGCCTCACCTACATTTCCCTTTTGAACTGATTCTCGAGGTTCGTTGCGTCTTTGGCTTTCACTCTTTTTTGCAACCGAATTCAGACAGGCTTCGGTTATGACACGACTTGAGGTTGCAATTTCATAGTCGGGTTTCTATCTTGTTCTACAGTTCTTTTACATTTAGCCACAAGCTGCATCCATAGAAAACCCGCAAGGGTTACCAACCGAGCGCGAGAGCTGCTACGGTGGAACAAGGTTTAATCAACCGGGATGCGCGGTTTTGGCACAACCGAAAACAGCGCTCTCCTCGCGGCCTTCGCGAGAGAAGCGTGTAACCACCGAAAGGAAATACGCGCAATGAACAACCAACCAATCAGTCAGGGCGAAGAGATTGCTCTGCGCATAGACGATACGAACCTCAACCACCACCTGTGGGACAACAACGGGACTTGGTGGATTCACTACACCGTCTACCCTACCCCCGTAACGGCCGAGCGGATCAGGCATTCGCTCAAGACCAAGAATGTTCTCCAGGCCCGAGACCGCCGGGACCGGATTCTTGGTGAGCTTTTGTCGCACGCGGGCAAGCTTGCGGCCTAATTCGCTTCAAGGGCTCTTTGGGTCTTGCTTTGCGGGCCTTTGAGTTTCATCACAGGAAGGATGAAGCCATGCCACCCCCTAAGTTTCAGTTGCCTACTGGCCCTTCTTGTCTTTACGGGTTTGTCCGAAGTGACCGCCCAGCCCAAAGGATACCTCTACGACGAATCGAAGGTCGCCCCCTACGAGTTGCCGGACCTGCTGACCTGCCTGGACGGGACCAAGGTCTCGGACGCCGAGACCTGGACGGGAAAGCGTCGGCCCGAGGTTCTCCGTCTGTTCGAGGACGAGGTATACGGGCGGTCCCCCGCCAAGCCGAAGGCTTTGCGTTTCGAGGTGGTCGAGGAAAGCCCCGATTCCCTCGACGGGAAGGCCCATCGCCGCCAGGTGGTCATTCGCCTGGGCAAGGGAAAAAAGGCCCTTTCCGTGAACCTGCTGGTTTACCTGCCCAAGAAGGCCAAGGCCCCCGTACCGGGTTTTCTTACGATCAACTTCATGGGCAACCACACCGTCAACCCCGATCCCGCCATCCGTATCCCCACCAGCTGGGTACGCAATGGCAACGGGATCAAAGACAACAAGGCGACCGCGGCAGGTCGCGGTTCCCGCTCTTCGCGCTGGGGGGTCGATGCCATCATTGATCGGGGCTATGCCTTTGCGACCGTTTACTATGGAGATATCGATCCCGATTTTCACGACGGATATGAAAACGGAATTCACCCCCTTTTCCCTCCCGCGGACCCCAAGAAGCGCAAGCCGACCGACTGGGCGTCCATCGCGGGCTGGGCCTGGGGTCTGAGCCGCTGCCTGGACTACCTGGAAACGGATGACGGAGTGGATGCCAAGCGGGTTGCCGTTATGGGCCATTCCCGCCTCGGCAAGACCGCCCTGTGGGCGGGAGCGTCGGACGAACGCTTTGCCCTCGTCATATCCAATAACTCCGGTTGCGGAGGGGCGGCCTTGAGCAGGCGCCGCTTCGGCGAGACGGTCAAGCGCATCAACACCTCCTTCCCCCACTGGTTCTGCGATAACTACAAGAAGTACAACGACAAGGAGGACGAGTGCCCCGTCGACCAGCACATGCTGATCGCCCTTTCCGCTCCCCGTCCCGTCTACGTGGCCTCCGCCGTGGGCGACAGGTGGGCGGACCCGAAGGGGGAGTTTCTCTCCGCCCTCGGGGCGGAGCCCGTCTACAAGCTATTCGGCCATGCCTTCGGGGCCTCCAGTCAACCGCCCGTCGACCAACCCGTCCACGGACGGATCGGTTATCACGTCCGGACCGGCAAGCACGACGTAACCGCCTACGATTGGGGCCAGTACCTCGACTTCGCCGACAAGCACCTCAAATAAAAGGCCATGCTCTCTGCCCAGAAAGCCTTTCCTCTACTGCTGGCTTGGCTTATGCTGCCATGCCCGGGTAGAGGTGAACAAAAGCAAAAGCCGGTCGAGAGGATTGCCTTCGGATCCTGCCTCAAGCAAACCCGTCCCCAGCCAATATGGGAAAGCGTCCTCAAGGCCAATCCAGACGTCTTCGTTTTACTGGGGGACAACATCTATGGCGATACGCGGGACATGGACAAGCTCAAGAGCAAGTGGGAGGCTTTTGGCGCTATTCCCGGCTTTGCCAAAATTCGTTCCCAAAGCCGAATCCTAGCGGTCTGGGATGATCACGACTATGGCGAAAACGATGCCGGCCGGGAATACCCTAAGAAAGCCGAATCCCAAGAGGCCTTCCTGGATTTTCTTGGCGAACCGGAGGATTCCCGGCGTCGCCAGACGCCCGGAATCTACGATTCCCTGACCCTCGGCCCGGTCGGCAAACGGGTCCAATTCATCCTGCTCGACACGCGTTATTTCCGCACCGCCCTCATGCGGGCCCCCGTGCGGGAAAAGGGAAAGGGACCCTATGCTCCAAACCAATCCAAGGAAGCCGGAATCTTAGGAGAGACCCAGTGGAAATGGTTGGAAAAGACCCTAGGCGAGCCCGCGGAAATTCGAATCCTCGCCTCCAGTATTCAGGTTCTCTCCACCACCCATGGCTGGGAAACTTGGGGAAATTTCCCCAGGGAACGAAAGCGTTTACTGGATCTTCTGGCAAAGACCGGGAAGAGCGGGATCATTGTTCTTAGCGGAGACAGGCACTCCGCCGAGATATCGAAACTTGCGGATCCTTTCCCCACTCCCCTTCTCGACGTAACCGCAAGCGCCATGAACCAGAGGCAAAGGCCGGGAAAGGAAGAAAACCCATACCGCATGGGTGAAAAATATTTTGATGAGAACTTTGGATTGCTCGAGATCGACTGGTCGGGCGAAGCCCCACGGGTAAAGGTCGAGATTCGAAACCTCGAAGGGAAGGCCGTCATCGAGACTGGCCTTTCCTATTGATCCGGAACGCTCCCCGGCGGGTCGTCCCGTTTAGGATTCTTCCCTTGGCAAAAGGAACGGATCCGTACCCAGGCACCCGTGAATACGGTCGACTGCGACTCCTTCGTCTTCAAGGCGAGACAGGGCTTCCTCGGCGAAATCCTTTCTCCCTTCTACCTCTAGCCTTTCGCTGGCTTCGCGATTGGCGTTATCGGCTAGAAAGTCGTTCAAGTATTCGATGCGGCCTTCCCAATAGGCCCGAGTTACGCTCACGCGGGCCTCCAGCCTTTGATGGTACCAATTGCTGGCGAGGATTGCCTCGGAATCGAAAAGGGCTCGAAATTCCTTGTCGAGCAAGCCCTTCCCGTTCCATTCGCCCTTGTACATTACTTCAAGGAGGGCCCGTAGGGGCGGGCAAGCCTTATCGATGGAGTCATCGTCGAAGTAGCGCTTGGCCACTATCTTGCCGGCCTCGGCCAGATTCTTGAGGCTGTCGGCATATTGCTCCTCATCCTGAAGCTCCGGCTTGAGCATGTCCTCGGGAAAGACCGAAATCGGATCGGTAAAGATCCGGCCGAGAAACTGGTGGGCGAAAAGCCTCGTGATGCGGTAACCCAGTATCTCCGTAGGGAGGTCTTCCCCGTCATAAGAAAAGCTTGGAACCTTTTCCAAGTAGCCATTCTCGACCATGGCCCGGGGGTCGTTCTCGAAATCTCTGAGCCGGCTCCAGATTTCCGGCACAAGGAGGCTTACGTCATGGTTGATCTTGTATTTGGGGCCGACATACCCGGCGGAAGTGACGAAGGCGCCCTGCCCAGTCGCTGCGTAGGAGATGAGGGCGGCGTTGAGGTCGTGGATGGGAAGAAGCGCATTGAAGGGGCTCTTGGTCATGGCTCCTTCGGAACCGGCACCGGTTGTGGAGGGCGACTTGCCCGTAACCGAGACGATAAAGTCCATGAAGAGCTCGGGCAGCTCGAGGTAGTGAATGGGGGCGAAGCAGCAGAGGGGACGAATACCGGTTTGCGGATCAGCTGGGTTGTTGCGGCGCCCTGGGAGGACCGACCGGACGGGGTAGAGCACGCTCTTTTCCCGCCCGAGTCTTCGCCGTAGTCTCGTTCCCATGGTTGATAGATACACGGATCGGGGATCGAAGAGATCGGGTCTGGTCTGCAGGTAGCGGGGGTTCTTGGTAACCTTTCCGTCCACAATGCGGGGGTTGGCCGAGGAGACGAAGTAATCACCCTCCTCACCCTTTTTCGCCACCCGGCGTATGAGCTTCTGCATGGGCGGTGTGTACTTCTCGAAATCAAGTGTGCGGTTTATCTGATCGATGGCTTCTTCTCTGGCGAGGGGCTGGAAGTTGCTGATGAAGTTTCCGGGCCGTGAGAGGTCCTTCTCGGTCTGCTTGTCGAAGCCACGGTGGATGGCGTCGTCGGGCCGCTGAAAGAGCCGGTATTCGCAATTGTGAACGAATTTTGCCGACTGCTCGAAGGTGCCCGGTCCAATGTCCCCCAACAAGGAGATCGGCGCCACGGTAGAGGCGGTAATGTCGTCCTCCGCCAAGATCTTAAAGGCGGGAATGAAATCCTTGCGGAGGGCGAACAGACGCCAGGAACCGTTCTCGTCGAAACCGATGCGGAGATGGCGGGTGATGAGCTTGGAGCCCTCGAAGCGGAGCTCGTTGGCGGGCTGGCCGTTGACCGAATCCACACTGAAGCTCTTTTCCCAGTCGTCGCCCCAATCGGGCCGGTGCCTGCGCTTGATGATCAGTACCAGGTCCTTGACCCTTTGAGGAATGGACTCGAGCCATTCGTTGTACTCTTTCGTGTAGAGGGATTCCGAAGGAGTCAGAAGTTTGATAAGCGAGCCTAGCGAGCGGTTGGTGCTGAGAACGGATCTTTTCCTGAGGTCCTGCTTGTCCGGATCGAGGAAGCGGTCGGAATAATCTCTTTCGATCACCTGACGAGCCAGAGCCATGTCCTTCTCCCAGTCCGCGATAAAGACAGGGCCGCTTACGATGGCATCGGTCAGAGGCTTTGAGATCTCGGATTTTCCGCCGCCCGATACGGTGCAGGGCTTGTGACAGAGGAAGCCCTCTCCCACCGTACCGACGAGTTTCCAAGGCCCCCCGCTCTCGGCTTTCTTCATCTCCACCTTATAGCCCGATGGGAGTAGATAGGCGAAGTCGGGGGTAAGGCCGATTTCCCTTGCGGCCCCGTTGGGGTCCTCCCATCGAATTTTCTGGTCGCGCAGGCTGAAGCGGGCGTTTTCAGGTAGGTAGAGGATGGAGGGAAAGCTCGGGTCGACGTAATGACCCTCGGGTAAGTCGGTTGGAACAAGTCCAAGAGTCTCGAGGGTGTCGGCGAAGCTTTGCGGGGTCGGGGGGAGAACTTCCAGCGGCTCGAACTCCTCGCCCAAGTCGTAGCTCGGGAAGACGATCGCGCCGCCGGCATGCTCTTCTTCGCCCAGGCCCGATAGATTGGCCGAGAAACTGATTTGCGTCTTCACCTCCTTCTTGCAGTACCCAAAATAATTGTCCGCGAGGATCGTCACCACAAGGCCTGAGGAGTCGCGGAAAGTGAGCTTGAAGGGATCCCCTCCGTTGTAGGGCTCGTCGGGATCGTCGCAATACATGCCGTCGCGGATTTCTCGCTCTGTGGCCTCGGCCATTGGGGGTAAACCGAGAGTTTTCTTGGGGGTGCCCGCGAGGTGCGGAGCGACGATCACGCAACCTGTATGGCCCGTCCAGTGCTCGATGTCCAACCCGGCGTCGTTCTCTGCAATGAAGGGATCCCCCCCGTTCCCGAAGATACTCTCCACGAAATCCAGGTTGGCTACGCAGCCCGCGGGCGCGAAGAACCTGACCTCTAGGGACTTTTCCCGTATGTAGCCTTCCACCGCGGGGCATACCACGGGCCGCAAAAGGAGCGAAACCCAGCACTTGGCTGGGTCCTCTTCCTCCGAGGCAAAGGGAAAGATCATATCCTTTGTAGGCGGGTTGAGGGCAATCCTGAGCAATTCCTTGGCCGCGTTAAGCGGAACGATCTTCTTGTCGTCGGGGGCGGGAAGGCCTACATCGGCTACGTGGAAGACCCCGGAAGTTGTTCGGCGGTCCCGCGAAGGGTTGTGGAGGACCCCCTGTGCGACCCTTCTGGAGTCCATGATGTCGGAACTAAAGTGTTTGCCGTCCCTTGGAAGGGAGCAGATACGGGCCAGGCCATGGCGGTCGAGGACGAAGGACTCGGTCGGCAGGCTGGGCCTGTCGACACCTAGGATACGGCTGAGGAATTGCTGGATTCGCTCGTCCGCCGGGCAGAGGTGCCCCTTCAGCAGGCGAACTTTCTCGCGGTATTCCTTGATAAGGGACTTGCCCAGCTTGATGGCTGGGTTGGCCGATTGGTCTCCCACTACGGGAAGACCGAGGGTGGCCAGCTTGAGGTTGGCGTAGTTGACGAGCTCTTCGTAACCATCCGAGCCAGGGGCGTAGCCCGCACCTATGCCGAGTGATTCGCGCTTACTTTCTGGGTCGATGGTCTGCATGAGTTTTTCTTTTGAGATAAGGTAAGTGGGCTTGAAACAGAAGACTCTGCGCCAAGCTCAAGCCTAGGTGCAAAATGAGTAGTATTTATCCACTCACCCACCAGGCGCCAAAAACCAAAGGTGGGCTTTGAGGGCCAAATTTTTAGAAAACCCAGCCGATCCCGATCTTGATCAAATCCCCGTTTCCGTGGTCGAGGATGCCCTGGTGATCAAACAGGTCGAACTTCCATTCGATGCGTGAATGAATGGTATCGTTATGGTTGAAGTAAAAGGCCGGTCCGGTGGATAAGGTCTTTGATTCGTCGTCCTCGTAGTGCAGGTCGGTTTCCCAGAAGATCGATCCGTTTGATTTCTTCGTCTCGAAATTATAGCCGAAATCAACGGAGGAATGCACCTCGGCAGGCCGATCACCGTGAAAGATCCACCAGCCCGAGCCGATCCCGAAAAAGAAATTCGCGGTCTCGGCTTCATATCCCGCGCCCAGTCCGGTTCCGAACTCCTTGTAGTAAAAATCGTACTCGTCCTTGTCCGTGAGCGGAATCCGCAACATGGGCTTGAAGGTCCAGGACCCGCTCTTGCCGTCCAAGTTGAAATACTTCTTCAAGGGCAGGGCAAGGGTGAGGTCCCCAAAGCCATCGTCCTTTTGGATGACCTTCCCTCCAGAGCCATCCGGCATCTCCCTTTCGGCATTGATGACGTAGGGCAGTTTGGCCGTGATTCGGATCTCTTTTTTCCAGGTGTAGACCCAATCCATATGCATAACCTCAACCTCTTCGCCAAAACCCTTGTAGAGAGCGTCGCTCCCCATCAGCAGGTCGTCCTCGGTTCGGTATTCGTAATGGAACTCGTAGCCCCAGCCGCCCGACCAGCGGGGCATCATGTTCATAATGGGCTCGTCCGCCCGGGTCTCGAAAGTCAAGCAGGCAAGAACGAGGGCAGATGCCAGCGGAAAAAATCGCATGGCGGGTCTTGCGCCAGGCTTACTTGCGGGACTCGTGATGGACGACGTCCACGGACGCGTCCTTCTTGAACCTGTGGGCATCGAGGTGGCCGTCGTGCAACTTGTACTCCTCGATCGCGTCGTATCCGGCATCCTCCACACGCTCCATCAGGTCCTTGTAGTCGACCTTGCCGTTCTCCTTAAGGGCGATCGTCACGAGTTGGGTTTCGGGGTTCATGTCTATGCCGTCCCTAAAGCGCCTCTTGTCCACGCCCTTCATCTTGGAAAGGTTCTTGCGGATCCCGATGGCGCAGGATGGGCAGACCAGCCCCTTGACGTAAACGAGGGAAATCTCCGAGAATTCCTTGAGCACCTTAGTAGCGGCGGCAAGCCTGACCTCGACGGGAGCCTCCGGTTTGTCGTCGTCGCTGGCTTGGACGAGAGGAGCCGAAGAGAAAACCAAGGCGAAGGCAAAAAGGACGGATCGAAATTTCATATTCATAGTTTAGTGGGGTGCCGGATAAATTTCAACACGTTTGGGCCAAATCTTCGCAAATACCCTAAAAGAGTGGTGGGCCCGCTCGGATTCGAACCGAGGACCAAGGGATTATGAGTCCCCTGCTCTAACCGCTGAGCTACGGGCCCGCTATTTGATGAATACTGGGCTTAGGGGTTTTTCCTTGCCTTCCGAAAACGCCTTTAGTAACCCATTTTTGTAACCCACAGCGAATGAGTCCCCAAAAACAGAAAGCCTTTCAGAAGGTGGCGGAGTGCCTGTACCGCAATAATTCATCCCGAACATACTATGCGTTTTTAAAGCGAAACGGAAGGCAAATCAGAAGGTCCCTGGGCACGACGGACAGAAAGCTTGCCGAGAGAAGACTGAAGCAGTTCCGGGAGGATGCGGACAAACTGGCGGGCGGAGGAAGAGGCAGGATGACCTTTAGGGAATTGGGAGAGGCGTGGGAACCGGTGGCCACTACAAACCTAAAGAAATCAAGTTCCGATCGGGTAAAGAGGTGCCTAAGGACACTCTACATAGTGTTCGGAGATCGCGCGATATCTTCCATAAGCGTTCGCGATTGCGAGGAATGGGCCGTCGAGCGGGGCAAGGGAATCGCATCATCCACCTTCAACAAGGACGCTCAGGTTCTCAAGGCAGTCTTCAAGTATGCCGTGGATCGAGGAATGCTCCTGGACAACCCGGCAGCCGTAATCAAGGCAAAGAGGGTGACCGACAAACGCGTCCTCATTCCCACCAGAGAGCAATTTGATCTTTTGTGTGATACGATACTCGGTCTGGACCCCCGTGCGAGGGAGTCTTATCCATTAGTAAAGCTTTTGGCTACCTCGGGAATGAGACTTTCGGAGGCAACCAACGTCAAGTGGGGTGAGATTGATTTTGAAAGGGATCACTTCGTCGTCTCCGGAGGTGAAGTCGGGACCAAGAACCGGGAGGTCAGAACCGTTCCCCTATTCCCTGCCATGAGGAAGTTTTTGGAGAGCGTCTTCGATGTCGCGAAAATGCCTCAGGATGAATATTTATTTAAATTTAAGTCGGCCAGGAAGGCCTTGGATACTGCATGCCGCATTGCGGGGCTTCCCCGGTTCACTCACCATTGCCTCATGCATTACTTCGTAAGCAAT